>ERZ1292625.2879-Hain-H41-01um-R1-2879-length-14928-cov-4_pt1 | contig 10875 bp, 13 predicted proteins | sample MGYA00564400_ERZ1292625 | MGnify/ENA primary metagenome ERZ1292625 (study PRJEB36523, sample SAMEA6512639) | groundwater metagenome | collected 2019-01-08 | study: AquaDiva: Metagenomics assemblies of 32 groundwater samples
GGTTGTAAACGTGTTCTCGTCGAAAGACCACAGTCCCTCCACCCTCATCAATTATAACATATGATAACTAATATATAAATGATGATTATACTTCTACTAATGATATTGGGTGGTATAATTCAATACAATGTAGTAAAACATACTATAACACTACCTATAAAGAGATATTAAATCTAACTAACTTTTTCTTTTAATCTAATGACAAAATTCTATTATTTTCAATATTGTAATTAAAAGGATATTTTATGATTGTAAAGTATATTCTATAGAAGACAAATTAAAGAGTTTTCTTGCCTTGTAATAGCAAAGATGGTGAAGCTTGTATCTATTGCTTATTTGGGCTTTAAATCCCTCATCAGCAATGTATTGGATAGCTTTGGAGTATTGCTTCATAGTTTCCACAAGAAGTTTATTCTTGGGAATTTTCAGCTTAATAATGGTTACGGACTTCATAAGTTGAATGTAGGTCAACTTATATATAAACCTTACGCACAAATGGCTTTGTCTATAAACTATCCATAAACTTCAAGTGTATATTTTCCGTCAATAAAGCCTCTGCCAAGATAGTTGCATTGAAGCATACAATTTTGCATAAAATCTCATTTTCTTGGCTTTCTTCTTTCTTGCATCTGCAAAAATCACCAAACTTTCTTTTCAAAGCACTGAAGGTTGATTCAACATTGCTTCTTCTGTGATAATGTTCGGCAAAAAAATTCAGAAATAGAAAGTATTAAATATCTAAACCATAGAGGTATTCCTATTCTGAATATTTTGTAAATATTCTGGGCGTCGGGAATCAAACCCGATTGGCAACATTGACGGTGTCGCTGGTTTCAAACCACGCCCAGTTTTTTTCTTAATTTTTGATGTTGAACAAAAATATTTTATTCAGGGAAAAAATAGTTGAAATTTTACTTCAACTGCTGAAATATGGGGAATTGACAGAAAGTGAGATTGCAAAAAAGACTGACTTGAGTTATTCTCATGTTATAAAAGTCCTGAAAAAGATGATAAAAGAAGATATTATAGCAAAAGAAAAATCTGGAAGGACTCAAAAAATCACTTTTAGTGTAAAAGGTTCTATAATAGCAAGGCGATTTAAGGAAATATATGGAAAACTGGGATATTTGGAAAATAAAGAAAAAGAAATTGTTGCAACGGGAGGATAAGTGAATGCAATTATTAAAAGAAAGGAAAACTAGGATAATTATCTTATTGATTTTACTTGCAATAATTTCATCAACTTTTGGGTTTTATTATAAATTTAAATGGAATGAATTTAGGACAGGGGGGGATTCCTGCTATCTTTGGGTTAAAAATGCTGAAAATGGGAGGGGATTTGGCTTTCCAGCGAATTATTTGAACTATTCCCAGTATTTCTGCAATTCTTTAAAAAACCATTGCAATGATATTAATAATTTTCACAATCTTCCATGTGTATGGATTGATAGCAAGATTCTGATTGATAAGGAAGGAAATCAATTAGGAAAGAATGTTGCTGGATGCGAATGTAGTTTGATTCAAGGAAGGTAACATAATCCCGCCGACTAAAGTCGGGGGTTTCAAAACTATGGATAAAATACTACATTTGCACGTAAAGCGGAAATATTGGGAACAAGTTAGGGATGGCTCTAAAGTTGAAGAATATCGCAAATTCAACTTAAAGTTATTGGAGAAATTGCTAAATGGCTATGATTTAATCCATTATCATTTAGGTTACCCTTCCAAAAAACAAAAAGAAAGAACTATGATTTTTAAGTGGAATGGGTTTTATGATGCAAAAATTAAGCATGAAATTTTTGGAAACAGATATGCTCATGTTTTTGTGATTCCTCTGAAAGAACAACTGAAGATAGGTGATTTCTTATGATTATTTCCAGAACATGGGCTATGCCAAATGGAGCTACTTTTACAATCAAACCTATAAAGGAATTATTAAATAAGTATTGCAAGGATGGAAAAGGTTGGATAGACCCGTTTGCAGGAAATAATAGTCCTGCTGATTTTACCAATGATTTGAACCCAACAACTAAAGCTAAAGAACATAAGCTGGCTTTACAATTTGTAAAAGAGCAAGAAAAAGAGTTTGAAGGTTGTTTATTTGACCCACCTTATAGTGGTCGTCAGGTTTCAGAATTATATAATCAGATTAAAAAGAAAGTTCATAGAGATGATACAAATGCGTATTTTTATGCGTCTGTAAAAGATGAGCTTACAAAGAAGATTATTAAAGGTGGTTACGCAATATGTTTTGGATGGAATAGTAATGGATTTGGAAAAATAAGAGGATTTTCTTTAATTGAAGTTTTAATCATTGCTCATGGTGGAAGCCATAACGATACAATAGTCACAGTAGAGGTTAAAGATGGCTAGATGTCCTAATTGTGAAATAGTAGTTCACAAGAAATATTTATACACAAAAGTAGGATTTGGGAATAATATTTAAATCTTGCTGACTTCCAGTAGAGGACAAGAAGGAGGATGGACTTCCTCTCAAAGATGAATCTGTGGATATCCGCCCTACGATTTTATGAAACACATAGTCTATGATATTAGAGGAAGGGATGTTGGTTTTTGGGATGATGCAGAAATCCCAAGAATCTATCATACTTTCAGAAGATTTAGCCAGAACCAGATTTTTAAAAGTCATTATTTCAATAATGAGGTTGGAATTGATTTAAGGATAATTAAAAAAGTATTGATTCCGAATAATATATTTTTTCTTGATTATTTTATAACTGGATTTGAAAATGCAAGTTTTCATACATATATGGAACTTAAAAGATTTTTAGAACTAGGAAGGGAAGTTAATTATGAAGGAAAACAGATTATAGTCCCATTGAAATATTTTGACAGGCAAAATCCGAAAGAAAAATTGAAAGTATATTGAGTGAATTAACATACCACTATCCCAATAAAAAAGATTTAATTATTTCTTTTTCTTTTGAAATAAGACATACAATACAATTATTTTTGAGTTCATAAAATCGTTAGGCTCGGATACCCACTGCTTTAGCTGTGGGAGGAAGCCCTTCCTCCTTTTTGTTTAACTTTGTTATATGTTTCAATAACACAATAAATCAAATATATTTCAAATATTTCAAAATCATGAATACACCTATGATGCCCGCAATAACCAATAAGAGGATTGGGAGTTTAGATTTTGTATCAACAATATCTGTTGGTTGTGCAGTTAAGTTTATATCTGTTGGTTGTGCAACAACAATATCTGTTGGTTGTATAATCTCTGGCAACTGATTTTCTTCAATTATAACTGCATTTTCTTCAATTATAACTGCATTAACTTTTTCAATGTCTTTAGGCAGTTCAGTTACAATTTCTTTTGTTATTGTAAAAAAACTATCAGATGGATTTATTATGTATTCCTTGTCAGTTGTTATTTTGCCGAAAGTCCCTATAATATCCAGGATAGTCCCCAATTGCTTTGTTTCAAAATTATAGGTTATATCATTATCTCCATTCTGCAAAAATAGATTTTTAGTTTCATCTAGTAATACAACACCTCCTTCTAATGCCAAGTTTTGCGTTTGTATTGTATATCCGCCATCAATTCCAAATCCTAGATTATTGATTATTGTGAATGTTATTTTATCATCTGAATTTTGCAGGATAAACTTATTGCCCAAATCCTTTGCTTTTATTTCCATGAAATTGTCTGGAAAAGTTCCTTTTACTACTGTACTCCAGCTATCCTTTACTGTTCCGTCTATAATTGTTGCACCCATAGATGCCATTCCTTTGATATTAAACCCTATATTTGCCTTTTCCTCATTATTTTCAAAAGTGAAGGAAGTTCCATCAAAAGATAATGTTGATTTCCAACAATTGTCATTATTCTGTCCTGTTGAAATTGATGTAGAACTACCAGAAGGCAAAGAACATACATAAGATGGTGATGAAATGCTTAATGTCTTTTCCCCTATTTGGCATGATGTTTGTGTTTTGTCAAAAAAGCAGAAAAACGAGTTTGTTCCTAAAGTTATGGGAATAAATATAGTGTTTTCTATTTCTGTCACTTTTTCTTGATAAACTATTAATTGATTTTTACATTCTGGGGAAAATAATGTGTAATCGCAAAGATTAGTTTCTTGATTGCAGCTGATTAAATCTTTTTGCGCATCGCATTCAGGCAATATAGCACAATCATCCTTAGTTTTGCATTGTTGTATAATCGGGGTTTCCGTTACATAGCTTTCGCATACCCATACATCTCCTACTTTAATTTCAACCTTATCTAAATCACCCTGACAACTGCTATCCAATCCTGTTGTCCATTTAGTCTTATAAAAGAATGTATGAATTGTGTTTGGTGCAACTTCTACTGGCAATCCATTAATTAGATTGATGTATATCTGCGGCGCTGGAACTTCGATTTCATCAGTTAAATCCCTTATTGTAGCTGGTCTTATTTGTGTGTGATATCCTATCATTTCCCAATTCAAATCACTAACGGAATAATCGCTTGCTCTTACTTCCTTAACCCATACCTCATCATTCTTTATTGTAAATGTTTCAATAGGGACATATTTAATATAATCAAAGCAAAATGGGTCATTATAATTGCTTCTCGCTTCAAAAGTAAGAAGTTCATTCCCTGTATCTATTCTACGTATAAATTCTCCATTTTCAAATATATCATAAATGCCTATGTTGAGATTGTCTGGCTTTATTTCATAATTTTGAAAAATCGTTGTGCCTGTTTCAAAATCTGAACCGCCTATAGATAAGCGACCATTGCCTTGAGAATACCATTTAATAAAAACATTAAGCCTTGAAAAATCTTTTTTTACAGTTAGTTTATCCCCAGTAGTGGGAGTTCCAGTTATACAAGTGCTATCTGCCATAACTGGGTCTCTGTTCGTTGTTATTGTGAACTTGTCATTTTCCCAAAATTCACTAATACTGGGATTAGTTCTTGCAAGTTGAGTTGAATCTATTGGAGTATCATAATAAGTTATCCTATTATCAAGCTCTGGGATTATTGACTGCAAACCGCCAAAATCGCTAAAAAAGAACAATCCAACTATTATTAATCCAATAAATATTAAAAAAAAACCTCTATTTTTTGTTGCCACTTTTCACAGCCTATTGCTTTTGAATATTATCTTCTTCTTAATTTTGCGTGTATTGCCCTTAATTCTGCTTGACTTCTCGTTCTTGTAGCATTTATTATTCTTTGGCTCGTTTTTAATTGGGGCTTTTTATCTCCGCCACTAAAATGACTTCCTGTTTTCTCAACTCCAATAACCCTTGCTCCCTGGGGGATTATTATCATATTTCTCCCCATTCTCCTGATGATTCTTGGCTTGATAGTTATAATTTCACCTGTCCGCCTACTGCGGTAATTATTTGCTTTTTTTCTAGAATAAAATTCGCCTGACCAAATATTAGCCATTTTTATCCTTTTTAAACTTACCTATATATAAACTTTCCTATACATTTTGATGATTAATAGCCCTCTGGGTTTTCTTAGAAACATGGGGGTTTGAAAGAAAAATCCCCAGAGGACTATGATTATTAAACCTCAACCCCTTTCGGAGTTGAGGAAAAGAGGCGCTTAGATTCAGAGCGCTTACCTCCCATTTGGTGTGATGTCGAGGCATTTTTGCGGATAGGAAGCAACTCCTAAACGGTCTTTAATGGACTATGAGTTTATTATGCTTATAACGATAACATGAATCCTTTTCCGCTTTTCTCTCGCATTGCGGATATGTGCATTTAGGGAAATTTAACATTTAAGGCATACCATTCATATATTTTATAAAAAATTAATGAACTGATTACAATCCAAATCAAATATATTGGATGTTCTTTAACTTTATTTATATAAATTCTTATTCCATTCTTTACTTTATTAAAAAATCCATTCATCAATCTTAAAGTATTATATGGATATATATAAAATCCTAAAAGAATCAATCCCCAAGCAAGGATAGTATATGAAAATATCAAAGCATTTAACATTGAAATGCCAGTTTTTGATGAAATAAAACCCGCAATAAAAATATTAAAGAAATCATCAATTATAAAAATATTTATAAAAGGCGGTGAAGCCAACAAAATACCAAAACCTATAAGCAGTATGGCTAATTTACGTTTCGGATTTCTGGGTATAAAATTAAGTGCCATCAAACCACCTTTTTCCTTTCCAAAAGCTCTGCAATATAACTTCCCATAAAATAAGCTCCGCCATGAATAACCCACCATCCAACAATCAAAACTATCAGGCTTCCTTCAAAGGATATAAAAGGAAATGTTATTTCCCCAACCCGTGAAAAAAGGGCTTTGTTTGTGAATATTTCAATGCTCCTGTAATATATCCCGTGAATCAGTGCAAAGAGAGTCGAATAATATAAAAAAAACGGGAATGTATTTTGTTTTAATCTAAACAAATTAAATTTGTTTTCCCACATATAATATGCAATATATCCTGAAAGTATCGGCTTTGCCAAAAAATAATATAAAGTTTCTGGATTAGCATAAAAAGTATGCACTATGTAATCAAGCATTAAAACTGCCAAACCAACAATTACCGAGTTGATTATAGTTTTATTTGCCATCTGTATTTTTCCTATCCATATATTCCTTTCTTGCCACAAAATAAATAGTCAGCATCAATGCAATTATGGCAAATAATGAAACTGCCTTATCTGAAGCATTTTTAATATAATCTATTGGTGAAAACTTCTCTTTGACAATAAAAGAATCAAAAACTGTTATTGTTGCCTGAAAATTTGTATGATATTCCACATTAAACCTCCATTCACCGCTTAAACCTTCTTCAGGGATATCAATAACTTTTAGAAACTTTGTCGTTCCTATTGGAACTTCTAAAAATTGTTCTCTTGCTTCCCCAAATTTCTTGTTTAAAGGGTTTGATAGCCAATATATCATAACTGTGTCCTCATCAGGAATATCCCCCTTATTGATTATCTGTATTGTGGCTTTTACAGATTGGTTAAATTCGTAAACTTCATTATCCACTTTTATTGAAACATCATATCTTTGTTTTGCTTCATTTAAGGCAGTTTCATTTGTTATTTCGAGATAGGGCGCTGATGGTATTGCTACATCACCGCCACCACCGCCACCGCCACCACCACTTACAGAAGGCAGTTCTTCTCCCCAACCACCTTCTCCCCAACCACCTTCTCCCCAACCAGCATGAACCATTTTAATTGAAAGCAAAACAATTAAAATTATTGCGCTTATTATTAGTTTATTTTCCATTGAATATCTTTTTCTTAACCTCTGTTTGTGAAATTATGTATTTTTCTGTGGTATTAACATAATTAATATAATCCTCATCATCAAACTCTGTCCCTATTGAATCAATTATTTTCTCTATACTGGTTGTGTTTTTATATCCATATTCATAAATTATCTGCTCTGTAATTTCCTTATTTAAACATGCTTGCGCATTTTCTTCATAAACAGGAACATAAACCAAACCAACTCTTCTTATAGTTTGCATTACAATAGCTCCGTCTTCCGCAACCATGCAAATTTCAGTTCTTCCGCCATCAGTTCCCAAGAAAGTATGAGGGGAATTGCTTATTAAAGCGCCATAGTGCAGAGTTCCAGTTACATTTGTGTCTCCTAAAACTTTTAAGGTCATATTTCCAAAGTTGTTACCAGTCCCAATGCCAACTCTGCCGTCTTGGTCTATTGTTATACCATCTGCTAATGTGTCATTTAAATATATTTTAAAATCATCTCCTACTGCTCCAATATTCCACCAATTAGGGTTATCAGTATCATTAAATCTCAATAAGGGATTTGCATTCTCTAATTCTAATAATTCTCCTGGACTCGTCGTCCCGATGCCGACATTGCCTCCTCCAGCAATTCTCATAACTTCAGATATATCAGCTGCGCTGGTACTAGAACGCACACTGAACGTAAGTGCGCTAAGGCCATTGCCAGTTGCGAGTGTTAGATTAGAAGATATTCCTGCAAACGGAGCTGTGCCACCTGCATGAAAGAAGTAAACATTTGATGTAAAGCCTACTTGAGCCAATGTGTTCCGTATACCAAGCACAGGATTGGAACCTCCACTAACTTCAAGTAATCTTCCAGGACCACTAGTACCGATACCGACTCTATTGTTTGAAGCATCAACATAAAGTACATCACTTAAATTAACAGCATTTATTGTGCCTGTATCTATAATTTGAAATCTATAAATAACTTTTGTAGTACCGATGCCGACGTTGCCTGAAGTTGAGTTTATAACGAAAACATTAGTGCCAGATTCATTAGTAACTCTAAATCCACCAGAAGCGCCAGAGCCATTTACATGCAAAGTATTTAATGGGTTTATAGTCCCGATGCCGACGCTGCCTGAACTCCCATTCACATAAAGCACATTGCTTAAATTAACGCTTCTTCCATCAGTTCCAGAAGCGACTTGTAATAAGTAATTAGGACTTGTTGTACCGATGCCGACGCTGCCTGAAGTTCCATCTACAAATAAAAGGGAGTTATTCACAGTTAAATTTTGGCTTATGTTTGCTATTCCCGATACAATCACATTAGTCACATTAAAATTATAAAAAGACGCATTTAGCCCTGCTTTTAAACTCCCGTTTATTGTTAATGATTCATTCCATTTTTGTTCAAATAATTCATCCCAGCCCATTCTTCCTTTATCTATAAAAGTTCCTCCAAATGTCAGATTAATTGCTAAAATAAAAAATAATGATGTTATTGCCAATATTTTTAGCTTTTTATCCAACTTTTATCACCTTTTTTAAATCTGGTTATCAACGCTCCCCTATTCACAAAGCCATAAATCCCAATACCTGCTGTAAAAAATATGATTATTAATCCCAATAAGGGGTTATCTGGGAAGAATCTGTTTAAATAATTATCTATTAATGACAACTGCCTTATCTTCTGAATTGCATCGCTTTCTTTTTTGTTTATTGCCTCGCATTCTTTCCCAACCAGATTATAGCCTTCAGCACAGCTTAAACATAACAATTGCTCTCCACTTCTTGATATTTTTCCATCACATTTATAGCAAATATCCTCAAACCAGTCAAAATCAGCACTTTGCAGGCATAATTCCTGATTCATAAAAGATGTAACTGATGCAGTCTGCTCTGCGGGGGTTGAAAATCCTCCTGCCCCTGCTGCTCCGCTTAATTCGTTTCCTTTAGGTGCAGGACTAGGGATATCTAATATGGTCAGTAAAGTCGAATTTAATGGAGTTCCACCTTCAACTGAATCATAAGGCGTCATTTCTATTATCCAACTTTCTCCTCTTGCTCCTGTTTGGTCTGAATCTAAAACAGCAAAACCATCTCTTGTGCCTTGATAGATTTGCTGGATTTCACTTGCACTTAAACTTCTATTCCAGATTGCTACTTCGTCTATTGTGCCATTGAAAAATCCTGAAGTATCTCTACCTCCTACAAGGATAGAATTTGTTGAGTTTGAATCTAAAGGGTCAGTTCCATTGTTAACAAGTGTTCCGTTTACATAAAGAAATATATCTGTTCCATTAAATACACACATTATATGATACCATACATCAATTGATACACTATTCACCAATACTGTTATTCCACCATTAAAACCAGCCCGACAAGATATTTGGTCGGACATAGCCATACCAAATTGGTTTTCTTTGGTAACTATCCTTCTCGTTACTCCACCTTGCGTGGTTGTTGTTCTTGTTTTTGCCCAAGCCCCGATTGTCCATATATTTGTTATATTAATATCTCCACCAGTATTAGTTATATTTACCCTATCATTCGCCCCATCAAACATATACCCACCATTTATCTTCCCTTCTGGTGTTCCATTTGCTCCATTGATTGCATTCCCATCATTTCCTCTTGCAAAATCTAAAGTAGTATTATCATCAAAAGGCAGATATAGTATTAAAGAACTATCATTAATCCAGCGTGTTGCGTTTGAAATATTGTTTTTGTACCATTTATAGTTATTAACAATTAAATCTGAATCTGCATCAGATTGAGAAATATTAAATCCAGTTAAATTGGCGGTTGTTATATTTGTTCCGTCTGATGAGTTTAAAATAACGGAAGTTATTATTGGTGCGTTATTTGCAATAGTAATTAAGGTCGAATTTAATGGAGTTCCACCTTCAACTGAATCATAAGGCGTCATTTCTATTATCCAACTTTCTCCTCTTGCTCCTGTTTGGTCTGAATCTAAAACAGCAAAACCATCTCTTGTGCCTTGATAGATTTGAGAGATTTCTGAATCTGATAAAGGTTTTGAATAAACTTTAACTTCATCTATCGAACCATTAAATGAATTATCCCAATTGCCTATTGCCCATCTTGAAGCATTTATGCAACCAATAGCATTGTTATTTGTTTTATTATCGAAAATCTTTGTATCATTTATATATCCTCTTGGATAACCACTATCCAAAACAAGAGTAGTCATCATCCAAATTTTATTAAAATTTCCATCAACAAAAACCAAATTACCAGATGATGCATTTCTTAATTCAAATCTTAATCTACTTGAGTTATATTCTATATTAGCCCATCCGTTTGATGTTGCCGATATAACTCCACCTAGATTACCATTTACACTTGATATAGAACCATTCAAATAACTCCATACAATCATAGTTAAATTACATATTCCATTTGCTCCAAGATTATCTTGAAATGGATTAGTTAAATTAATACAACTTGTATTTCTAATATTTCTGCAATTATCAGCTTCACCAGTTATACCATTAAAGTTATATGCACCATTTATTATTCCAAATGATGTAAACATAGTGTTATTATTTGGAATTGCAAGATTATCTCTTGCAAAATCTAAAGTAGTATTATCATCAAAAGGCAGATATAGTATTAAAGA
>ERZ1292625.4252-Hain-H41-01um-R1-4252-length-10875-cov-11_pt1 | contig 10875 bp, 8 predicted proteins | sample MGYA00564400_ERZ1292625 | MGnify/ENA primary metagenome ERZ1292625 (study PRJEB36523, sample SAMEA6512639) | groundwater metagenome | collected 2019-01-08 | study: AquaDiva: Metagenomics assemblies of 32 groundwater samples
AAACCAACGGACCGTGTCCACTTTATGGGGTCCATTTCATGGCTGCGGGACTTGGGGTCGAACCAAGGTTTTCGCTTTCAGAGAGCGACGTACTACCACTATACGATCCCGCAATTTTTGCCGCCATCTCATGGGAATGGAGGCGACTATTATTTCAATACACCTTGCAGAATAGCGCAAAAAAAGGTATAAAACAATCGGAATATCATGTCATTACAGTAATATACAAAATGGCGCTATGTATGTCGCGCACTTTGAAAACAGAAACCAACGCTTGTAAGTATCAGTGGATACTTGAAAGCACTTTTTCCATGGAGAAAAAATGTTGCCGAACTACGAAGGATTAATCATGCAAACAAAAAGAACAGCAAAGACACTGGAAATGAAACAGACAAAACAAACCTCATTGTTACTCTACATAATTGTCAAGAAGAGACAAACAGGGTGGATAAAACTTGGTTTAGTCGCGTTTATGCTTGGGGCGTGGATGACTGCATTGGGACAGTTGCCGGTAATCAATTCATTCAATCAGAATGGGGAGTTGGTTTGCACCAACTTGATGCCAGGTAGCATGGCGACGGTGTTAGAGGCGCCGACCATGACAGGACCGTGGACAACCAACACGGATGCGATACCTGTAACATCAGACGGAACATTCCAGTTGACTGGTCTAGTCTCACCAACTGGGTCAAAACTCTACCGCGTGCGAGGCGCGCTTAATGAAACCAACTTGAGCAACGACGCTTGGCGCGCTTTGCAGGCCAGCCGCCTCGAAGATAACCAGAACTACAATCGTTTCGGGTGGACGAACATGATGACAAAGATTGCTAGTGGACAGAACATCCGCATTCTTCTCGAAGGCACGGGTTTGGTTGATTACACCCCCGTCGGGATTCTCGACCAGGTGGTATACAGTCTGACCAACAAGTTTCCTATCGCCGGTTGTTTCACGACCATCATAAACTATTGGCAGGCAATTAACGTGTCGGGAGTGAGCGCATTATTGAAATCTACGAACTGGTACACTTGGTGCGGTTTTTACGATACTTCGGATTACGCCCAATTCAGTTCTGGCAAACGAGTTCCTTGGAATGTAGTGCAAGTGGATTACCTTGAACAACCATCTGGTGGAGACCTCGGCATCTATACCAATAACACTAGCGTCTATGGCAACTACCAGTTGGCAACTACGCTCAACACATATGCTGCAACCACTAATGGACGGACGGCCTACTTCACAAATGCCGGCGGAGCTGTTTTCAACACCGGGTCACTGATGTTGAGCAACATCTCGGGCGTTAATTGGGTGGTGAACAGCGGCATCCATAACACTACGGTCTCAAATGGTATTGTGATTGGCAAGCAGGCGGCACCAAATGCGAGAGTGGCGTATATGAACCAAGTGAAGACGAACAATCGGGGGCCAATTTACGCAGCATGGAAACCAGACCTGATTCTGTTTCAGGTTGTGGACTATGTTGACGCGCCGAGTTGGTTTTCTACAAACATCGCACCGCGTCTCAGTTTTTATACGAATGTATGTCCGGGGGTAAGTGTGGTTCTTTGTGGCGCGTACCCATTCCCTGGCACACCAGATACTGACTTACAAGACTGTATGCGAACCAACGCGGTCAACTATGGGATGAGTTATTTCGATGGCTATTCACCCTTTCAAAGTTTCACCAATGTGTGCTATCCACGTGGATTTACACAAGGATTGACTAACATGCATTATTCACCTGAGGGGATGATGACCTACGGCTATTTTTTATCAAAATGGCTGGGTCTGTAACAAATGTAAATCACCGGCGTCACATGCAAATGTGTGGCGCTTTTTTAATAATCACAAAACCTAAACCCCAATTTCACCTATTTCAGTCTTTCCTTGGACTGGTCTACTTTTATTCCTCATCTTCGCCACTTTCAAAAACTCCGTGAAAAGTGGATGTGGCATCAACGGTCTAGCCAAAAATTCGGGATGAAATTGCGTGCCGAGAAAAAATGGATGCTGATCTCGGGGCAATTCGGCAATTTCCATAAGAGTACCATCCGGTGATTTTCCGGAAAAAACTAAACCTCCTTTTTCCAGCTTATCAATATATTTTGGATTTACTTCATAGCGATGACGATGGCGCTCTTTGATCAGAGTCGTCGGCTTTTTCAATTGTACGCCTTGAAAATAAGAATACGCCTCTTGAGCAATTGATCCCTTTGATAATCTCGCGGGATACGAACCCAGTCGCATTGATCCGCCATAATTTCCTTCGGCAAGTTTATTTTTTTGGTCAGGCATAATGTCAATAACTGGATACGGAGACTTTGGATCAATCTCAGCGGTATGCGCGCCTTTTAATCCTAGAACATTTCGGGCAAATTCAATGGTCATCAATTGCATTCCATAGCATAAGCCAAAGCAAGGAATGCCTTGCTCGCGAGCATAACGAATAACATTGAGCTTACCGTCAATGCCAGTTTCACCAAAACCACCGGGCACGATGATACCGTCAAATTGGTTTAATTTTAAATATATTCCCGCGTCGCTCTCGGCGGAAAAACCAAGGTCGGACCTCAAGGTCCGACCTTGGTTTTTTTCATAATCTCTAGCATTGATCGTATGAATAACTGGCTTGACGCCAACCGCATAAGCTGAAAACTTGACCGCTTCAAGCACTGAAAGATACGAGTCAGTCAGAATAAAATCACCTGTATTGAAATATTTTCCGACAACGGCAATATTGATTTCCCGTTCGTTGTTATTTCTTATCCCATGCGCCATTTTTTTCCACGCGGTGAAACTCTCGGAAGTTTTTTGGGGCTGAAGATTGAGAGTCTCTAAAATAATATCGCCAAGATGGTCATGATCAAAATTTACCGGAACATCATAAATACTTTGAATATCCGGAGCTGAAATGACTCTTTCTGTTGGGATATTACAAGCCACGGCAATTTTCTCTTTGCGTCGCTTATCAAGCGAACTTTCAGCGCGAGCTAAAACAATATCGGTATTGACTCCATATGAAGCCAACTGATGAACGGCATTTTGGGTCGGACGAGTCTTCATCTCTCCCAATTTTGACGGCACGGGCAAATAACTGACCATAATAAATACCACATCCAATGGATACTTCATCTTCAACAAGCGTGCCGCCTCAATGAATAAAATATTTTGATAGTCTCCAACAGTCCCGCCAATTTCAATTATTGAAATACCAGACTTACTAACCCTGGCCGAATGTTCAAACCTACTGACAATTTCATCACGAATATGCGGAATAGCTTCAACGCATTTTCCGCCATATTCCAACGCGCGTTCTTTTTCTATGACATGCTTATAGACCATTCCACTGGTAATGTAATCATTGGCCGTCAAATCACGACCGAGAAATCGTTCATAATTTCCCATATCCTGATCAGTCTCAAGTCCAGAATTCAAAACAAAAACCTCACCGTGTTCAGTGGGATTCATAGTACCGGCGTCTACATTCAAGTATGGATCAACTTTTACTAGATTAATATTAAATCCTTTAGCGGAAAGTAAAGTACCGATGGAAGATGTGGCAATTCCCTTGCCGACCCCCGACATCACTCCGCCAATCACGAAAATATATTTGTGATGTGTCTTTGAAAATCGTTTTGGCTGTTTTGGTCTCAAAATCGCTAGCGATTTCTTGTTCGTCCTTTTTCGTCCCTTCCCAGATTTCTGTGCACCCTTATGCTTCATTTGGTCATTCTAGTAAAAGAAGTATTGTTTTGTCTACTTGGCACAAAATGAAATGTGTGTTGAGAGAAAAATCAAGGTCGGACCTTGATTTCATTCATTTGCAAAAACATGAAATTAGTGTATTGTAAAGAGTAGACAAGACTCCTTACTTAACAAACGAATGAAACTTGAAAAATTGAAGCAAATCCTCAATAAATACAATATCAATCACCGGCAATGGTCCAAGAAACGATTAGACAAACTACTAAGCCACATAAATAGTGACAAGACGGAGTTTTGGGAAAAAGATGGCCAGTTGTTTTGTCATGTACCTTTCGTTGTGGTAGATGTTCAATTTCAACGAACGGAGACGCTCTGGCTACGGCTGGTAGAAGACCACACTCAATACATTGGAAGCAATCATGTCCGCCACGCTCGCCCTCATTTGGGAGTAAATGTAAAGATCGCGCGCGGAGAATCATCAAAACATGCGGCGCGAAGATCCCTGAAAGACAAACTAGGTATTAAAAATCCGAGCAGACTGGAGAAGATCAGAGAATACACGGAATGGGTCAGAAATGATACTCCTTTTCCTGGTCTACTCGTCAGACACAAAATATTCGTGTATCGGTACCAAATATCTAAACGAAAATATAATCCTGAAGGACACCAATTTAAGAAAACCCATTCCAATAAAATAGTGTGTTTCAAATGGGAACCAATCAAGAGAGACACAACCGAAAGAAGAATCACTCCTTAATTCAAACATAGATTTCACGCCCCAATGACCTAAAAAGTCTTGGGGCTTTTTTATACAGGATTAAGGGCGCATTATCTTCACAATTCAATCACTAAAATACTCGCGAGCCTTATTGTCAATTTGTGTCATCTACACCTTCAAATACTTTCTCGCCGCCACATAACTGGACAATCCCCCAAGAACAACTCCCGCGCCCATGATTAAGATAAAAATTTGTGAGAAATTCTGGAGAAAATATCTTGAAAGCACATTGACCGCCAATTCAAAATCAGCGGCAACTTGAACTCCGGCCAGTTTCAAGACTAAAGTATCACTCCAAAAAGCAAAGGCGGCCATCAGAACCAAAGTGATTATGGCTGAAATTATTCCATACATAATTCCGGAAACAACCAGAGGTCCGCGAACATAAACATTGCTCGCGCCGACCAATTTCATCACGGAAATCTCGTCCTTTGCGGTATAAATAATCAACCGAATAGTATTCCAAATGACAATTATGGCGACAATGATGAGAATAGTGGCTATAATTAGACCGGCTTGCTCAACCGCCGGAATAATTCTGCCTAACCGATCAATAATTAGCTTATTTTGTTGATAATTTATCTTCTCAATTATCGGAGTGCCATCAGAAGCTGTCGGACTTTTGTTCTCTAGAAAATTGGTAATACTCGCGTATTGACTGGGACTTTTTGCTTTGATGTTCAAAGACGCTGGAAAAGGATTACTGCCAATCTCATCAAGTCCTTGCATAATCAAGGCGTTACCATTCCATTTCTGTCTGAATTGGTCCAGCGCAGTATCTCGCGAGACATATTCAATAACTGAAACTTCTGGCAATTTTTCTAAATCTTTTTTCAAAGAAAGAATATCTTGTTCAGGCGCGGTTAGAGAAAAATAAACATTGATATCAACTTTATTTTTGACATCGGCAATCAAACTGCGACCAAAGGCTCCACCAAAAATCAGGGCACCAAACGCGCTCAAAGACAGCGTAATAACGACGATTGCCGCAAATGATAAAAACCCATTTCGCCAAAAATTGACGAAGCCGGTGCGAGTAATGCGTTTGAATGTTGTGAAAACCATGAGACTATTATAGCATGACCTCCTGACATGTGGATTCGGATACACGGATATTTTTCTGCTGAAAAATTCCGATGCTCGCGCCGTCGCGCTCCGCAGTGTATCCTCACCCACATGTCAGGAGGTCGTGCTCACGAAACATTACAATAAATACTTCCCGCTCTTATCGTCCCTGACCACCTTCCCCTTTTCCATCGTAATCACTCTACCTTTGACGGTATCAACCACTCCTTTATTGTGCGTAGTCAGGAGAATTGTGGTTCCAAGTTCGTTGATCTTCTGTAAAATGCGAATTATTTCAAAAGTATTTGTCGGATCAAGGTTTCCCGTCGGTTCATCGGCAATCACTATATCAGGTTGATTCACAATTGCTCGAGCGATCGCCACACGCTGGCGTTCTCCACCAGATAGCTCACCTGGAAAATTCCAAATCTTGTGACCAATATCCACAAGCTCTAGAACATGCGGGACATCCGCGGCAATCTCGTCGTCATCGCGCCCAGACGCTTCCATGGCAAAAGCGATATTTTCGTAAACTGTTTTATTTGGAATAAGTCTATAATCCTGAAAAACCGTGCCGATTCGTCGGCGCAACTTACTCATTGATCGCTTGTTCAAGCGACTAATATCAGTTGATTCAAAAAAAACAGCCCCCGTGGTCGGTCGATCTTCGGCAATCAACATTTTCATGAGAGTTGTTTTTCCAGCGCCCGAATGACCGACAATGGTAACAAACTCCTTTGGTTCCACGCTAAAACTAACGCTATCTAGCGCCATTGATTTATCTGGGTATATTTTGGTGACTTTGTCGTAGTAGATCATGGTTGTATTATACCAAATTAACCTAATTGACCTAATTTTTTACAACTCCTTTTCCGCCACAAGAAACTCCTCCAAATCTCCCTCTAAGACTTTATCAACTTGCGATGTCTCAACATCTGTCCTATGGTCTTTTACCATTTTGTAAGGATGCAAAACATATGAACGAATCTGATTTCCCCATTCTATTGAAGTCGTGGAAGAAATCTGCATACCTCTTTCTTTGGCTATTCTTCCATCTTCCATTCTCTTCCATAATTTCGCGCGCAGAATATCAAGTGCTTTCTCGCGATTTTGCGCCTGTGATCTCTCTGATGTGACATGAATGGAAATCCCGGTTGGTTTATGAACCAATCGCACGGCTGTTTCTCTTTTATTAACATTTTGCCCGCCAGGACCGCCGGACTTGGCGATAGAAACTTCTAAATCGCTATCAGATATTATCAGATCATTCGCGAAAGTCTTTTCAAATTTTGGAATCACTTCCACAAGCGAAAAAGAAGTGTGTCTTTTTTGCGCGGCGTTAAATGGGGAAATACGCACCAAACGATGCACGCCTGATTCATTTTTTAGAGATCCATAAACATTTTTACCAGAAATTTCTACTGTAATATTTCTATATCCACCGTGATCGTTTTCATTGCTATGAATAATCGTCCAACTCCAGCCGTTGCTTTCTGAATACTTGCGATACATGCGGATCAACATTGCTGAAAAATCTTCTGAATCATCGCCACCGGCGCCGGAAAGTACGGTCATAATAGCCGCGCCTTTGTCATATTTCCCCACCCCCCCAAGCTCTTCTTTGAGTCTTTGTAATTCTTTAACTACAATTTGCGCCCTGACTTTATCAGACCAAAAATCTGGAGCGTTCATTGAGGTCTCAAGTTCGGCGATTTTTTCTTGAATTTTTTCCTTTTCCATAACTTAATCACTCTATCAGAAATTTATAACCAAAACCAATTCTAGGAGCCGAAGGCCAGGATTGAACTGGCGACCTACCGATTACGAATCGGTTGCTCTACCAACTGAGCTACTTCGGCGATGTCGCGCAATCATACGATATTGCGGAGTGGTTATATGATTCCGCTCGAACTTACTTTATCAAAAATTCGTGATGAACGAAAGCTCCGCCACTGCCTCGCTCCGCTCGGCAACCCCGAAAGAAAACACTCCTTGCTAGTTTGATTTGCGCGGGGTAAATTTTTTCTGAAAAAGGAAAGGGTGTTTTTCTTTCGGGGTTCTGCCCTCCAAGTATTCAGGCAGTGTGGCGGGACGAAATGCGGAACTCAGTCGCGCGGGAAGAGGGGTTTGAGGGGAGGAATCCCGCGCCGTCCTCGCTCTCAAAATTTTTATGCACCGCCAGCTAAGTTGGTATATTAGTATGTTGCAAAGCTTAAATTCTAAATATTAAATTACCAAAACAATCCCAACAATCATTATCGCAAAGATGAGGAATTTTTTAAAGACACTTCGGCGATCAACATGCTCTCTAAACAAATGTGGAAAAAATCTTCCCAACACGAGGGCGTAAATTAAAACGAACAATGGTTGAAAAGCACTTACGCTTTTTTCAAGAGTAACCGAAACAAGAGAAATAGCGTAAGTTGAAGCTACTGATCCGCCGAAGGTAAGAAATTCCTCAAATGCAAAAACTGGAGCATTGTGTCTCAAATCTCTTGTATGTTGGTATATGTTTCGGCGTATTTTTGGAATGAACAAAAAACTTAGCGCGAAAATTGCCGAGACAACAGTTGCCCAAACAAAACCCGTGCTCCATCCAACATTTTCAAAAAGATATTTATATACCACCGCCTCAATTGCGAGCAACAATGAACAAAGTAGCATATAGAAAAAGGATTTGTTGAGGCGCAATGCTCCATGATTATTTAATGTTAAAGACACACTGCCGAGAATGATTATAAAAAATCCTAAATATTGTGTGAGTTGCAATTTCTCACCAACAAACAAAAAGGCAAAGATGGGAACAAAGATTTTTCCAAGCGAAAAAAGAGTGGTAACGATTGAAGTATCATCGCTCTGCAATGCTTTGTAGTATGGGAAAAGATATAAGACATCAATCGCGCCAACAATTAGAAAAAACAAAAATGTGGACGCTGGCGGAATTCCAGGAATTTCTATAAATAAAACAAGCGGTAAAAAAAGAACATTGAAAAATGCACTGTAAAAGGTCAGCGTCCAAATATTTTTAAAAAGTTTATTAGTGAGATAATTGTCTAGGATGTTTGCAAATCCATGCAGAATTGGTGCAATAAATGCGATAAGAATCCAGTACATAAAATAAATTTTAATCAGTTAACTGATAATTTTATAAGACTTTACTTCCAATCATCACCAAAAAATTCGTAAAAAGCTGTCACAATTAAAAGACTGGTTAATCCGACAAAAACAATTTCAAGTTTTTCTTTTGCGGCAAATTTTTTTAAAAAGGGGTGTCGGATCAAAGTCCAACACCCGTGATTCACCGTTAATGAAATTGACCAAAGACATTGTGCCTGCGACACAGTCCCATTGGAGAGATGTCCGTACCATTCGCCAGATCAAAGAAGGCGTGCTTTCGGCATACTCCGAGATCTGCAATAGTCGGAACTCCACACCGAATACCCCAAGAATCGTTCATACAGGTTTCGTCGGTGCCATTTTCTGGTTCAGTGGCAATGAGTCTTTCTGCCTCGGCAAATTCTTCTGGAGTAAGGCCTTCCAGTGTGTTCATTTTCTTGAACATCAGTTTGCCAAGGCGTGACTTTGTCGCATATCGATCCTCCAACCACTGTGCTTGAGATGGATCGTTTCGTCGCACCATCCAAAAGACAGGCTTTCCATCAGCAATACCGGACAATGTCGGATCCCCTTTCGCGGTGAAGGGTCCTGGCAATCTTTTAGAAGTAGAAGACATTTCTATCACCTCCTTTCAAAGGACAAGTTGTTTTGTTCGTCTAGGCGTTTGCCTAAATTTAATACAATCATAGTATCACTAACATAATATGTCAAGAAGCGACAAGCGTCGCTTTTTGGAGAAAATTCCTATAAAAGAATTCGTTTGCCCTTGTTGATAAATCCTTTTCGTCCCGCCACACTGCCTGAATACTTGGAGGGCAGAACCCCGAAAGAAAAACACCCTTTCCTTTTTCAGAAAAAATTTACCCCGCGCAAATCAAACTAGCAAGGAGTGTTTTCTTTCGGGGTTGCCGAGCGGAGCGAGGCAGTGGCGGAGCTTTCGTTCATCACGAATTTTTGATAAAGTAAGTTCGAGCGGAATCATATAACCACTCCATAATCCGATTTTTGTCGGAAATATCAAAGATGGTGTGGGCGTGTCGCAGGCACGCCCACGCTGTTTCGCCTGAATTCGCAAGCGAATTCTCAAAATTCGGCGCGCTTGCGCGCACTGATTTGTTGTGGAGGAGGAGGTTCGAAATCCAATGCAATTTTTGCAATTCTTCAAAAAGAATTTTCGACATGAAATATTTTTTGCTATACTGATTATGCACACAACCATTATTAGTTAGTTAGCGGAAAAGGTTATGCTAGAACAATTTTAACTAACGTTGGGATTGTGCGCCTAGCATAACCTTTTCTGCTTCAAAAAATATATGTCACAAAAATTCTTTTTGTATGCTCGCAAGAGTACGGATGTCGAGGACAAGCAAGTTTTAAGTATTGATGCACAGCTCGACGAATTGCGAGACTATGCCAAGCGAGAAGCGATTGAAGTTTCCGCCGAGTATGTGGAAAAACAATCTGCCAAAATTCCAGGTCGTCCGATATTTAACAAAATGATGGACGATATTGAAAAATTCGGCGGAAGTATTCTCGCTTGGCACCCAGATCGTCTCGCAAGAAATAGTATTGATGGTGGAAAAATAATTTACCTCCTCGACACTGGAAAACTTGCGAGCCTAAAATTTCCCACATTTTGGTGCGATAGCACTTCGCAAGGAAAATTTATGTTAAACATGGCTTTTGGGCAAAGTAAGTATTATGTGGATTCTCTTTCCGAAAACACAAAAAGAGGTATGCGCCAAAAAGTCAGGCGCGGAGAATTTCCAGGATTAACTCCCATTGGTTATATTAACGATTCCCGTACAAAAACAATAGCAGTTGATAAAAAGTCCGCGCCTGTTATCCGTAAAGCGTTTGAGATGTATGCGGAAGGAAATCAAACATTGGACACTATCGGTATGTTTTTGGCGCAAAATAATCTTTTTGCAAAAAACGGAAAGAAAATCCACCGAACTAGAGCGACTTTCATTTTATCCAATCCGTTTTATTACGGGCACTTTAGATTTAACAAAGAAGTGTATGAAGGCAAACACGAGCCAATCGTGGACAAAAAACTTTTTGATAGAGTGCAGGAAGTGATGAAAGAAAGGGGTCGTCCAAGACATAAAATGAAAAACGAACCGCAAGTATATTGTGGATTGTTAAGTTGTGGCACTTGCGGAATGATGATCACTGGCGAATACAAAATAAAAACACAGAAAAATGGCAC
>ERZ1292625.4253-Hain-H41-01um-R1-4253-length-10873-cov-4_pt1 | contig 10873 bp, 13 predicted proteins | sample MGYA00564400_ERZ1292625 | MGnify/ENA primary metagenome ERZ1292625 (study PRJEB36523, sample SAMEA6512639) | groundwater metagenome | collected 2019-01-08 | study: AquaDiva: Metagenomics assemblies of 32 groundwater samples
GAGCCAGTGAAGATTTGACACAGCGTGTAGTCATGCTGGCGGGCTAGGAAATGCTTTAAAAGCAATGTCGCCCAAAGTCCTTTTACTCCGTCCCCACGATCCATACATTTATCGTGTATATCTGAAAGCATCTGTCTCAGAGGTTCCAATACCTGCATTTCAGCGGTGGATGCCAACAAGAGCTGGCGTAAGTAAAACTTGAACTGCAAGGCGATCTGCAAATCCTTATTTAACTCTTCTGACAAAAGGAGTTCCTTGATTTCTCCAAGTGTTAAAGAGATACAAATTTCTTTTCTCGGTACGAAGTTATCCTTATAATCCTTCTGGGCCTTCGCTAAGGCATCAGCTGTATTTGTTTCCATTGTGTAGTATTTTTCTTGATACTACTTATTTGAGCCTATTATGTCAAACTGCTATTCCATTCATATGCTTCCTGCTCTGCTTTTTGTAAAAAAGGAGTTTTTGCTGCTCTGTATGCAGGGTAGTCGTCAGGAAATTCCTCGAAGTTCTTTCTTTTTAAGTCAGAGTATTCTTTCGCCTTGTCCGGGAACGCCCTAAAGAAGTCTCTCATTATAAGAAACTGCTTTGTTTTTGCTGAGCCTTTTTCACACACATGAATATTTTCGAGTTTCTGCTCTTCGTCTGTCATTTTGAAGAAAAGTAAGCTTCTCGGCTCTATGTAGTCTCTCCCATGCAGATACCCTAAAGATTCCATTCCTCCTGTTTCGCCTTGGAGATTTTCGATATTTTCTACTGAAACCAAAACATCAATAAGTGGTTTGGCGAACATCCCGTGGATAGATGTGCTCCCAACATGTTCAATACTTAGGGCTTTTTCTCCAAAAACATCCTCTACCCTTTTCTTTATAACTTCAAATTGCTCAACCCATTCTGGATTATATTGCTCAAGCAGATACTTTCTCTTTATATTTTTATCTAGCTCCATACTTTATATCCCCACTTCAAATTTCCAATCTACTGGTGTTAGGGTAATAGTTATAGGATATTCAAAATCATTTGCCTGCTTCCAATCAGCCAATCTATCTCTAATGTCATTAAACAAACCTTCTCTATCTTCAACCTTAGTTGCGCTCATTTCTATAAAGACCTCTATAGGAGCAACATCTATCTTTATTCTAGGACTATCTGCATATACAAAAACTTCCTTAATGCTCGTAGCCTCGGATACAATTTTTTGTAGGGCACTTGATAATTGAGTGATTTTTTCATCACTTACTTCTTTGTCATCGAATTTTACAGTTATCATCGGCATGTCTAGTCATTCTTAGGTTTAAGTAGTGGGAACAGCTGAGTTTCGCGCAGTGGTTTGTCGACGAGGAAAGCAAAGAGCCTTTCGCCGAAACCGAAACCACAGGTTGGTGGCATGCCATGTTCGAGCATTTCTACAAATTCCCATTCAGGCATCATGGCTTCCTTGTCCCCTTTTTCAATGAGCTGTTGCTGTAATTCAAAGCGAGCTCTCTGATCTACTGGATCATTTAGCTCTGAAAAACCGTTTCCGACTTCGCTCCCTGCAAGTAATACTTGAAATCGCTCTGTAACCCGAGGGTCATCAGCACAAGACTTGGCTAGTGGCGAGACAAGCTTTGGGGCACGGACAAGAAAGGCAGGTCCCGAAATAGATTTGCGGCAATATTTCCAGAGACTATCTGTTAGACGTTCTCTGTTATCTCCCGTATAAGAAACACCAAGCTCATCAAGTTTCTCTTTCATCTCACCCTCACTCGCATCAAGCACATTGATACCAGTTTGTTTTTCAACTTCTTTGACATAGTCTATTTTTTTCCAAGTATCTCCTAGATCGAAAGTATGCCCACGAGTTGTAAATTCTGTTTTTCCAAATACATCGACGGCAATCTTTTTATAAAGTCTTTCGACTAGGTCCATCCCCATTTCATAGTCAGCATATGACCAATAAAATTCCATGTTAGTGAATTCTTGGAGGTGGTCAGGACTTGAGCCTTCGTTACGGTAAACACGGCCTATTTCAAATGTCTTGGCAAATCCTGCTGCCATAAGACGCTTTTGCCAGAGCTCGCCTACAGAAATACGCATGAAAACATCAATATCAAAATCGTTGTGTCTCGTCTTAAATGGATTAGCTTCTGCTCCACCAGTTGTGACTTCGAGTGTTGGAGTTTCTACCTCTAAGAATCCAGCTTCTTTCATGAAGTTGCGAGTGACTTCCCAAAATTGTGATTTTTTATAAAAAAGATCTTGAAGCTCTGGGTCAGTCAGAATATCCAAATATCGCTTGCGATATCTTTCGTCTGGGTCAGTGATACCGTGCCATTTCTCTGGAAGCGGAAGCAAACTTTTGGTTAGCATTTTCCAGCCACTTACAAAGAGAGCTTGTTCACCTCGTTGTGTTGTGTAAGCAATACCAGTAGCCTCGACGAAGTCCCCAACATCTGTAGTCTCACTCCAAAGTTTATAAATCTCAGAGTCCATCTCGTCTGATTTCAGAAAGAGCTGTGTTTTGGCACTGCCATCAAATAGATCAGCAAAGGCCAGTGCTCCCTGCCCTCTCTGACTCATTATTCGCCCGGCGATAGTGACTTTCTCTTTGGACTCTGCCAAGGTATCAAATTGAGTCTTGAATTGAAATATAGTATGAGTGCGCTCACTTTTGGCCGGGTAAGTATCAAAACCCTTCTCTTCGAGAATGTGTCTCTTTTTCAACCGCTCGTCTCTGAGCTCTTCTAGCGATGCCATATATAGGTATATTTTACCCTAAAAAAGACAATAAAAAAAGCTTGTATCTGGTTAGAGATACAAGCCAATGTCGATCTTAAACAATATCAGCAAAGGCAACTTTTTCTGAAATTTTGTTTATTTTCAATTTCTGACCCATCTTAGGTCTTTCTTTGATAAAAACAATCATTCCCGAACTACCGTATTGCTGATTTGAAACTGCTAACCACAGTCCCTGCGGCACATCGCTTCCATTGTAGAAAAATATTTTAGCTAGGAATCCTCCTCTTTTTGCATTCCATGATGCAATTGGGTACTTGTCATCATTGGAGGAGATTTCGGTACCTATAGCAGGTTTATTTTCTATAGTTGCTGTATTGGTCATGTCTTATTTGGTTTACCAGAATCTCCATAAGATGCTCTGGAAAACCAAATAAAACTTCTCAAAGAACTATATTTATATCATAGCATAAATATCATGTATTGTCAATATGTAGGAAGGACCGTCCTTCCTAAGGAGGTTTGACTTCCCTCTCCATCAGCATATAATCAAGAAAAATTGTCCTGTAATGAGAAAAATAAAATTGACACACCCGTTCAAGTTTCCGCTTACGGAGAAAACATTAAAAGATATCATCGTTGAAGGCGCGGAGCTCAGGTCAATCAATGGTCATGTACACTTTTCAAAATTAGGGAAGACCATTGTTGGTAGGGTTTCTGATTTTGATGTAAACAGAAAAGAGCTTGATCCATCACAAAATTATTTAGTAGTCTTCATTGGTGGAGAGCCAAACAGTGATAGCAAGTTCACTGTAAAAAAAGTTAACGCCTACAGCATTAAAGTTGAAGTTTATGACCCTGATTAAGGGTTTTTTATTTTCTTTACATTTGGCTAGCTAGGACCGTCCTAGCTAGTGAGAGGTTTGACTTCCCTACCTAGCTGACTATAATCAAGAAAAAAATAATTCTTTATGGAAAATATCAGTAATGTTCTTAAGTTAAAAGACATCCTACAGCCTCAAAATGGTAAACCTATAGCCGTGTTTCGTACCGGCAAACAGTATTACGCCAAGTTAATACTAGTAGAGGGCAAACCGTTTGCTGCTTCTACCAAAGCAGAAGCCGATGAGAGCGAGGTTTTAATTAAAATAAAAGGCTTTGAAAAGTTCCAGGATAAGAGAAAAGGTCCGACTGGCGGTTTGGTTCTTCCTGAAGACCATATCAAGATTACAAAAGTTAATTATTATTCTGCTGAAGGAGAATTTATCTAAAGACTGAGCCAAAAAGCTCGGTTTTTTTATTTCCCCTTTACATTTTTTTAAAACATGCTAGTATAAAACGCATGCATTATTTATGCGCAAAACAAAATACAGTCCACATGCAAGCCGGGATCAATTCCCCACTTGCTTTTTCTCGTTGGCCGATATTTTGTGCAATATAAATAATTTCTAATCTTATTTTTGTATAACAACCGGCCAATGATGCCGGTTTTTTAACTTTAAAAATTAAATAGTATGAAAAAGAAACCAATTATTTTCCTTGAAGGAAAGAGGCTTTGTTTACGCCCAGTTGATCTCTCTGACTTAGATGTCCTTCAAAGTTATGCAAATGATCCAGAGGTGCGTCGCTATCTCACCAATGTTATGCCAGTATCGAAACTCGATGAGGAAACATGGATAAAGAAAGTTATGACACGAGGCTCAGATGTCATCGTTGCTGTTGTACTCAAAAAGGGAGATAAACTTCTTGGTACTATGGCTTTAATGAAGATTAATCACATAGACGGAACTGCTGAAACAGGCTCTATGCTTGGTGCTAAAGAAGAGTGGAATAAGGGCTATGCTAGAGAAGCAAAGATGCTTTTACTTGATTATGCTTTCCAAACTCTGAACCTTCGTAAAGTCTGTAGTCTAGCTTTTGTTGCCAACAAAGGCAGTATTAAGCACAATCTTAACTGCGGCTACAAAATAGAAGGGATAAGAAAGAAGCACTACTATCGAGATGGTAAGTACTATGATCAAGTATTATTAGCTATCTTCAAGCAAGATTGGTTGAAGTTAAGGCGATAAAATTGTTGCCGAGGCAAAGCCTCGGCAGTGCAAAACTAGCAGAAATGCTAGTTTTTTTGTATTCTATATAGGTTGTGAAAAAATATCTCTGGAAAATATTCTTACTGGTGTATTTTGTAGCCCTGCTTATCCATGTATTTGAAATAGGGATTTCTTGGCGTGTGCTCCCCTTCTTAGTACTCGGTTTTATTGTGGCTTTGTTTGCCCATAGAACAACGCATGTACTTAGTCTCCTCTTCCTAGTAGCCCACATGACTATCGAATCCATCGAGTATGCTTCCGTCGGCTTCTCTTTTACCACCGCTGTTTTATTCTGGGTAATCGTTCATATAGTAATGGATTATGTTTTCCTTTGGGGAGAAGTCAAAAAGCATTTCTACAATGTCCGTTATCAAATGTGGTCAAGTATTGTTCTCGGCGTTGTTTGTATTTATTTCTTTGTACCAAAGGTGGTCGGGGTTCTGGCCGAAAGTCACTCCTCAATCCTAGAATTCATCGTCCTCGGTGGCGTCATGGGTTGTGTCTTGTCTCACCTAGTTCCACATAAACACAAAGACCACGCATAAATTTTTATTAATATCCAGTTGCCTTTTTTATAAGATCCCTATTCGGTTGGTAGCCCATTGCGTTTTGATTGAGCACGTAGAGAAATTGTTCATTATCTTTTGATTTGATTCTAAGTCCAAAACCATTTGGTCGTAGTAGTTCGCCATTTTTTAGAGATGCAATAACTTCTTTTTTTTCATGCTCTGGAACTATTGGATATTCCCGTAGAACACAATAAATTTCCCAACCTTTTTCTGTCAGATCGTCAATAGTTTTAGCTTTAATTTCAATATAATCACCCTCCTTCTCTATTTTATATATAAATTCTGGTTTTGGATTAAAGGTTTCTGTCATACTTATATCCCCTGTTTTTTGAGTTGTTCGATGATCTCTTTTGCTTCCCTCGTGAGTTTTTCTGGGAGCTTGATGTTGAGTTGTACTATGAAGTTACCACGGCGGGATTTGTATCCGCCAGCTGGCGGAGGTACGCCTTTTTCTTTGAGGACAACAGTGCTCCCTATTTTGGTACCAGCTGGGATTGAGATTGGCGCTGAGCCATCTAAGGTTTCCACAGAGTATTGTGCTCCAAGGAGCGCATCAGTGAGTTTGATATCTAGAGTGCTATAAAGGTCAGCACCTTTTCTTTGAATACTTTTGTGTGGCGTGACTGTGATATGTACGTAAAGGTCTCCAGAAGGTCCGCCTGGCACAGCTTCGCCCATACTTGAGAGTCTAAGCGTCTCACCGTTTTGGATGCCAGCTGGGACAGAGAGTTTGATAGTCCGAGTATCACGGACAACGCCAGTGCCGTGACAAGTTTTACATGGATCTTTTGGTACTCGTCCTGAGCCATGACATTTACTACACATCTGATTTGTAGCTATAGAACCCAAAATTGTCCGCTGAATATTTCGTACTACTCCATTACCATTACAGACACTACAAGTCTCGAGCTTGGTCCCCGGAGTTGCGCCATCACCCTTACAGGTATTACAAGTAGAAGGCTTAGTCACTTTCAATTCTTTCTCTACACCAAAGATAGATTCTTTGAAGTCTATAGTCATAGATGTTTGTAAATCGTTGCCGTGGGGCTTCGTGCTCCGCCAGCTGGCGGATCTTCCTCCGCCAAACATTCCACCGAACATGTCACCAATATCAAATTCGAATCCTCCTTGACCTTGTTGGAAACCACTAAAGTCGAAACCATCAAAACCAGAGCCTCCACTGAAACCCCCCATCTGTGGGCCGTCAGATCCAAACTGATCGTAGCTTGCTCGTTTCTGATCATCAGAGAGTGTTTGATAAGCCTCGTTCACTTCTTTGAACTTAGCTTCATTGCCACCACTTTTGTCAGGGTGATATTTGTGGGCCATCTTGTGAAAAGCCTTTTTTATATCATCTTTTGATGCCTTTTTATCAACACCTAAAATGTTGTAGTAATCTTTCGCCATGTGACTTTATTATAACACACTTTTCAACTTTTGTATGCTAAGGCTATAATTTTAGACGGCAATTCATGTTACAATATAGCCAATATGACAGCCTCAAATAACATGCAGGCAGAGAGCGCTTGGGCAGTTCGTACCCACGAGGAGATGAAGGATGTATTGTACTCCCCAGAGAGTGCTGGGCCAGCTGTTTACTATTACATGATTCGTGGAGGAGATTACAAAAAGAACATAACAATACTAGAGTCTGGCACTGTCGGTGGTGAATATATAAAGGCATACGGTCATTATCATGTAGATGGTCTGGGAGAAACTTATACAGTTCTCTCTGGTGAAGGGATCGTGCTCTTGCAGGAGAGAAAGAAAAAAGATGATGGGTCTTTTTGTAATGATGAAATAGAGTCTGTGAAAGCTATTTTCATAAGTGCAGGAAGCGTAGTTACCATTCCTCCTAAGGTTGGGCACCTCATTATTAATATTGGAGAAGGGTGGTTGGTGACCTCTGACAATAGCCCCGTCGCACTCACTGTTGATGAAAAGACTTCATGGCCAGTTCATGCTGACTATAAACCACTTAAAGAGCTCCATGGCTTTGCTTACTATGTTATTAAAGAAGATGATGGGCAAATATTTGTAAAAAACCCGAATTACAAAAATATTCCTGAAATAATAATTGAGCATTAACTGTATGAATTTTATTAAATCATCAAAAAAGTTAAAAATACTTTTCGTCGGCTCAGAGTCGGCTCCTTTTATAAAAGTTGGTGGTTTGGGTGAAGTACTCCATGCCCTGCCGAAAGCCTTACTTGAAATAGGTCATGATGCTAGGGTTTTTATTCCAAAGTACGGGACAATTGATCAAGAAAAGTTTCAGATGACTACCAAGGTCAGCCAAATGAATATTCCAGATTCAAATTTAGACAATGTAATTTGTAACGTGAAAGAACATACATCTTCAGACGGCGCGGTTACCTACTTTCTTGAAAATGAGGAATACTATGAAAAAAGAGGAAGTGTTTATGGTTATGATGATGATGCAGCAAGATGGGCGCTACTGGCTCGCGGAGTCATAGAGTTTGCTAGACACAAAGATGGTTGGAAACCAGACATTATCGTGGGAAATGACTGGCAAGGGGGGCTTATCCCAAATTACATGAAATGTAATTACACAGATGATCCTATTGTCTCTACCATTGCTAGTGTTTTCATTATTCACAATATTTATTACCAAGGAACATTTGATTATCACCATATCAGTGAACTTGATTATGACGATGGTCAGTCGGAGATCCCTTCTCTCTCTGATACTAGACTATTGAAGCTAAACTTTATGCGTCGTGGTATTAGGTATGCAGATGTGATAAATACAGTCTCACCTAACTATGCTCGAGAAATCACGACTGCTGAATACGGTGAGACCTTAGATACCCTACTACAGGAGCGGCGTTCACGGCTTTTTGGCATACTAAATGGTATTAATTATGATAATTATAATTCTGAAACAAATCCCTATGTTGAGTACAAGTACAATGCGAAGAGTTTAGAGGATCGAATTAAAAATAAAAAGATTCTTCAACAGAAGTTCAATCTCCCAGAAAGAGAAGATGTCTTTGTGGTTACTATGGTCGGTAGACTGGCAGAGCAGAAAGGTTTTGACCTGGTTATAGAAGTTATAGAACCAATGCTTAAAAATTTTGATTTTCAATTCGTAGTTCTTGGCGGAGGCGACTCAAAATATTTGTCGTTCTTTGAAGGGTTAGATAAAAAATATAAGAATGTAGCCACGCATCTTTCCTACGATAATATTTTACCTCATGTTATTTACGCTGGAGCGGATGCTATCTTGATCCCCTCTCGCTTTGAACCTTCAGGGTTAACTCAGATGGAAGCTATGCGTTATGGGGTGGTACCTATCGTCAGACATGTTGGCGGGCTAGTAGACAGTGTCGAAGATGTTGATCTGAAAAATAGCGCTGGAACTGGGTTTGTTTTTGAAGCCTATGATCACTATGCACTTTTTGGTGCTTTCGTTCGAGCCTATGAGACTTTTCGCTATACAAAAGTTTGGAAAGAAATACAAGGGCGAGCAATGAATACAAATTTTTCTTGGGAAAAGTCAGCCAAGGAATATGTAAAGCTATTTGAAAGAGCTCTTAACCAATTCAACAAATAAATCTTTATGAAATGGGCCAATTTTTTACATATGTATCAGCCTGCCGAACAGCAACCAGATATTCTTGAGGCTATAGTTGCCCAGAGTTATAGGCCTCTGATTGAAGGACTTAAAAGTCGTCCGCATGTTCGTTTGACTCTTAATGTTAGCGGCGCCCTCTTTGAACTTTTTGATAGATACGGGTACAAGGATTTGATTAAGGATCTCAGAAATCTCTGTGAAGAAGGCCGTGTTGAGTTTACAAGTTCAACTAAATATCACGCCCTCCTTCCCTTTCTTACTGAACTTGAAATGACTCGTCAAATCACACTAAATAATGAAACACTTAAACATTTTTTGGGTCCGAGCCTAAAGCTCAAAGGATTTTTTGCCCCTGAAATGGCCTATGATCACAAAGCGGTCTCTGTTATTGAAAAACTAGGGTTTGAGTGGATGATTCTGGACGAAATCTCTTGTGGCGGAGAGGTTGGGAAGGTCGACTACAACAAGATCTATAACATTGAAGACAGTAAACTAAAAGTATTTTTTCGTGAGCGCCGACTTAGCAACCTAATCATGAGCGCTGTCGTGCGTTCAAAAGATACACTTTTAGAAGCTATGCAAAGTGATGTAAAAAGTAACCGTTATGTTATTACTGCTATGGATGCAGAAACTTTTGGGCATCACAGGCCAGGGCTTGAAAAAATGCTCTTTGATATATTTGATACTGATGAGCTTGATTTGATTCAAATATCTGAAATCCCAAGTTTTTATAAAGAAGAGTTGTCAATATTGCCTGCCTCTGCTACATGGGCTTCGAGCAAACAAGATATAGATGAGGGCAATCAGTTTCTTTCATGGTCCGATCCAGAAAATATCATTCATAAATGGCAGAAGGCCTTTACTGATTTGGTAGTAAAAAATGTTTACGCGTTGGATACCAACAATCCTAGATACTCCGTAGTGAGAGAAAAATTAGATATTGCTTTGGCATCGGACCATTTTTGGTGGGCATCAGGGAAACCTTGGTGGAGTCTAGAGATGATTGAAGATGGTGCTTATCGTCTACTTGATGCTTTGAGACATACTCCCGGAGTAAGTGTAGAAGATTTAGAAGAAGGTCGGAATTATTATGAGAAAATCATTACCACCGCGTTTAATTGGCAGCGAACAGGTAAAATAAGACAAATGATGCAAGCTCAAAAATCAATACTCCGGATACCATTTAAGGATCGAACAGTTGCTTTGGGTGGTGCCGAAGAAGGTGTTTACCATGCCTTTATTGATATGATGAAAGGGCTTGAACAAAAAGCTATCGAAAGTCGGGAGTATGAAAAAGCGATTCTTTGGAGAGACGCAATTTATAAACTTGAAAACAAATTGGACATTTATGATACTATAAATGCTATAGATCTTTTGCGTATTGAAATTCCACACAATGAGGTTGAAAAAACAATTGAAAGTTATAAGAAAAAATATTTAGAAATTAGGGGCGGTCAGCCTGAGCAGAGAGGCTCATAACAATATGGAAACAGAAAACAACAGCTCATGGGTCGCGCAGTTTAAAGCTTCTAGTGATTACCTAACACTAAAAGAAAAACCGATTGCTTATTTTTCAGCTGAGTATGCTCTCTCCCCGTTACTACCCACTTATGCCGGTGGTTTAGGTATTCTGGCTGGGGACATTGTCAAAGAGGCAAGTGCTAGCCAGCTCCCTATAGTCTTTGTTGGATTATTTTATAAAAAAGGACAAAACGACATTGTAATAAATAGTGATATAAAAAATAGTGGAGTTGAGCTTATCACAAATAACAGTGTTCCAGTCACAATCTCTATCCCTATCAGTAATAGACATGTCTTTTTCCAGGTTTGGTTGTGGAACGAAAATGGAGCGAGTGTTTACTTGCTGGACACTGATGTACCACAAAATAGCTTAGAAGATC
>ERZ1292625.3335-Hain-H41-01um-R1-3335-length-13259-cov-6_pt2 | contig 10869 bp, 11 predicted proteins | sample MGYA00564400_ERZ1292625 | MGnify/ENA primary metagenome ERZ1292625 (study PRJEB36523, sample SAMEA6512639) | groundwater metagenome | collected 2019-01-08 | study: AquaDiva: Metagenomics assemblies of 32 groundwater samples
TCGTCAAAATTGATTTTACCGGAGCGCACATTTTCTTCAAATTCCGGGGTGATGCCTTCAGATTTGTTGTGCTGTTCAACTTTTTTCTCGTAATCACAATCCGCCGCATGCGCGGCCTTGGGATTGTAACAGATGGGACAAATTTCAACCGGGATTTCTGGTTTTTCTTGGCTTTTCATAAAATTGATTTCTACTTTTTTTTGGTCGGCCTTCTAGCGAAATGAGCGAACGCTCGGTTTGCTTCAGCCATGCGATGGGTGTCTTGTTTCTTCTTGATGGCCGACCCTTCGTTTTTAGAGGCGGCGATAAATTCAGCGGCTAGCTTGGCAGACATAGGTTTTCCCTTGACCGAACGGGAGGCGTTGATAATCCAGCGGGAAGCTAAAATGAACTTTCTTTCGGGAGTAACTTCCTGGGGGACCTGATAGTTGGCGCCACCGACCCGACGAGAAACAACCTCAATGAGCGGAGAGGCGTTTTGCATGGCTTTTTCAAAAACAGAGATGGGATCTTGTTTGGTTTCCTTAGAGATTTTATCCAAAGCGCCGTAGACCACTCTTTCGGCGGTCGATTTTTTGCCATCCCTCATGACGTAGTTAATGAAGCGTCCGAGATCGACACGGCTGTATTTATAATCTGGGCTGTAATATTTTTTGTAGACTCTTTTTTTGCGCATGTTTAAGTGTCAGGTGTCAGGTGTCAGGTGTCAGGAATTTAATTTCTTGATACTTGATACATGACACTTGTTGCTATTTTGCTTTGGGGACTTTGGCGCCGTATTTCGATCGTTGCTGTTTACGACCCGCAACGCCGCCCGTGTCTAAAACGCCTCTTACAATATGGTATCGAACACCGGGCAAATCTTTAACGCGGCCCCCACGGATTACAACTATCGAGTGTTCTTGAAGATTGTGACCTTCGCCGGGAATATAGGCGGTAACTTCGGAGCCGTTGGTGAGACGAACTCTCGCCACCTTTCTTAGGGCGGAGTTTGGTTTTTTGGGGGTGGTTGTAAAAACCTTAAGACAAACTCCCCTCTTGAAAGGAGATGAGGAATCAACGGGGCGATTTTTTAGAGTATTAAAATAGAACGACAAAGCTGGTGCCTTGGTTTTGGCTCGAGTAATTTTCCTACCTTTTTTTATTAGTTGACGAACGGTGGGCATTTTACATCATGAAACTTGGATCGTGGAACATGACTCCTTTGGTTTTTTAGAAAAAAATGAACTGTCCAGAGGGGGCAGTTCGAGCAGGGTAACTGCTAGTGGTTTCTGAAATTTACCGCCTTAGGACATACGCCGTGAATTATAAGAGAAAAATTGCCGCTGTGTCAAATTCTCCTACCTCCCGGTTTAAAAACTCCCTAACAAATTTTGGGTTATGGTAAAAACGTCGCTACCGACAATAGAATAAAACACAAGGTGAGCGAGAAGAGAGATGTATGAAAAAACCCTAGGGAAAAACATCAGGAGGCCGAATACGATGAAAATTCCGTAAAAACTTAGGTTCTCAAGTGCTAAAGCGTAACGTCTGGGCAGGATAAGAGTTAAGATTTTAGAGCCATCAAGAGGTGGGATGGGAATCAAATTGAAAACGGCTAGAGAAATATTCAGCATGGCGATGAAACCCATAAGTCCTATGAAAGTAGGGTCGAGGTAACCGGCTCCGAGTCTGGCCAAAATTCCCAAAACGAAGAGGACTAGGAGATTTGAGGCTGGGCCGGCCAGGGCAACCTTGAGGGGCCCATATTTCATGTCTTTCTTCAGGTTGTATGGGTTGTAGGGAACTGGCTTAGCCCAACCCAAGATAAAACCCGCGCCGGTAAAAAATAAAACGGCCGGGAGGATGATGGATCCAATGGGGTCGATGTGTTTTAAGGGATTAAGAGTGAGTCGGCCGGCGAGCTTAGCGGTTTGGTCGCCAAGTTTTTCAGCGACATAGCCGTGAGATATTTCGTGAATCATCACCGAAAAAATCAAAACCAGGAGTTGGAAACTTAGGAAGGCTAAATTTATTTCCATATTCATTATTGTATGTCTTTTGCCAAAAAATGGAAAATTATTTAGAATGGGGGGAGATTATACGCGGTCTCGCCGATGGCGGGACGCAAGAACTGCTAAGCTCTCCGCCAACTGGACGGATCGCTAAGCGAGTTCTAAGCGCCCTCGTGGTGAAATGGATATCATAACTGGCTTCGAACCAGTTGGTGGGGGTTCGATTCCCTCCGAGGGCACACACAAATTTTGACACTACTTTTAGTGTCTAAATTTGGGTTGTGTTTTTCATGATGGAATCGAACAGGGAAGGGGGTCGGGAAAACGGGAGTTTTCCCGTGGCGGAAATACTAAAACCGCTGGGTTTTAGAAAATTTCATCCTGAAATTTTGTTCGCTTCCCTCCGAGGGCACAACGGAAATTTGAAGCAAAAGAAATGCTGGCTTTTTTGTTTTTAAAAAATTCAGTCAGAACGGTTCGTTGACAGTATGTGAAGAATAAAGTATAAAAGCAGACAGATAACTTTACATAACCATATTCAGGAAAGAGAGGGAGGCAATGGACGCAAACCAAACCGGATCCATATTTACTCTCACGAACATCACAATGATGTTTGTGATAATCGCAATAATCGTGGCCCTGATCCGCTATGGGTTCGGGAGCAAAAAAGATCAGAAGTCAGAAATTCAATCTTTCGCCTCCTCCCTGTCGCCAAGTGTAAGTACGGGCACAACCACGACTCCATCAGAACCAATGGCATTAGTGGGAGTTCTACCGAGAAATAAATTCATCGACCGAATCCGTGAGGAGAGAAAGTCGGGCAAGGCACTCAAAGATTATTTCAAAGATGTGGCAAGAGAATTTGAGGACTCTCTATCGACGGACGCGGCTTTGGATGCCTGCCTCTCACTCGACTTTGAAAACGTTGAAGTCGCTCCTCTGCTCGACGTTTTAGGCTACACCCCATGTGAGATCGCCGAAAAAATCGAAGCGGATTACAGCCCATCCTCCGAGGAGTGGGTGACACTCCTCCTGCCATTTTCCAAGGCTGAAGATGCCACAGGAAAATGCCGAGAAGCGATTGAAGCGATCGAATACGCCGGGATCGATATCGACTCCGACTTTGTGGAGCCACTTGTTAAGCTGGGCGTTACGGAGGCGGAGGCCATCAAAATTATCTACGAGAAAAGTAGCCAAACTCTTTGGGAAATTATCGAAGGCACGGAAATCGAAAATGACCCTTCGAGATTGGTCGAAATCGCCAAGCAGTGCGAGGTTGACCTTTCGGGGGGCGAAGAGTATGCAAAACTCCGAGAAAATATGGAGTTCGGCAAGGCTTTCCTCGTCCTCCAGGGACTCGGTAAAAACCTGGCCGAGATCATTGACATTGAAAACGACTACAACACTATCGAAGACGGAGCCTTTAAGGGAATTCTGAATGATCTTAAATCGGCTGGTTATTCGACGGTAGAGATTCTCGTCGCCCTTTTCGATGATCAGGACACGGAGGCTTATTTGTCGGGAATCGTGGCGGCACTCGCAGACGACATCATTGGTGAAGACGAGTTTATCGCCTTCGCGCTGGCCGCCGAGACGGATCCGAGCGACATCAATTCCGAATTCAATGAACAGGAGGTCGAGCTCAAAACGAGCTCGAGGATTCTCCATCGCCTCTTCACCATGATTGACGAAAAAGCAGCGCAGAGCGTTCCAGCACAAAACCAAGCGTTAGTTGAGAAATAAGACCCACGACCCCAGGATAAATACCCTGGGGTCTTTTTATTTTCTAACGGAGAAGGTTTAGGAACGGCCAGAGAATGATGCCTACAAGAGAGGAAGCCGAAATGCTGGCACTTGGAGGTGGCGGAGTGCTGCCGTCCGACGGTGGAGTAAAAGTGCCGCCAGGAGGTGGAGTGAAGCCACCTGGTGGTGGTTGAAATTGGCCGCCGGTCGGTCCGCCAGTGGACCCGCCGGCTGGCGGAGTGCCGGATTCTCTAAAACAAGTTTCGGCGGCTGATCGCACCTTTACTGAATTGGTTAAGTCTGACTCACTAAGATTTCTTTTGATGCATTCGGCGACTGGACCTGGGAAGTTGCCCAGAATCTGACTAGGGTTAAAACCGGGGACTCCGCCGCTTGTGCCACCAGCTGGCGGTGGAACAAAACCACCGGAACCACCAGTAGGCATTCCACCCGGAGCTCCTTGGCCGCCGCCATCTGCGTTAAAGCATTTTCCAACTACACCCTCGATTTCGGGTGACGGACGATCTCCTCTCAATAGTAAGCGTAACTGCTCTTCGCTAACTTTACTCTTTAGACAAACGATAATGGCTTCTGGGAATCGGCTCGTCGAAGGAACACCTTGGGGTCTCGGCCCCATCATGTCGCCCTGCGGTCTCATTTCGCCGGCTGGGAAATCACGCTCACTCCCGGGCCTACTAGGAAACATATTATCTCCATCACCTTTTTGCTCCGGGTGAAACTGATTGAAACAGCCCCTGATCTTTTCACCAATGGCAGGGTCGGTGGGGGGCTCGCCTGATTTTAATTTTTCAAATTGATCGCCCAGGGAACTCTTGAGACACTCGGCCACTTCGGGCGGTGCGGAACGCAGGAATCCCCCGAGGTTGGATGGACTTCCTCCTGGGCATACTCCGCCGGTTGGCGGACCAAAGCCTCCCGACTGCCCAAGTTGAGCGGCTTGGAAGCAAACTCGAATGGTGTCGCCCATTTCCGGAGTAAATTCGGCTTCGCCGGTTTTGACTTTTTCAATATCAATTCCCTTCTCACTAAGACAGGAGGAGACCTCGGCCGGGATATTTTTGAAGAGTCCAGCGGCGTCGTGACTAGCTCCAAACCGTTCGAAACATTCCCGAACTCGTTCGCCAATTTGTGGTCCTGGAGTCAGTTTCCCGCTTTGGATGTCTTCGATGATGTTGTTTCCAAGACTGGATTTTAAACATTGGCTCACTTCAGGCGGAGCGTTTTCAATACCCGCTTTCATCCTGACAAAACCCTCCTTAGCGCGCTCTAATTCTTCTTTAGGAATTAGTCCGCGCTCCTCGGCAAATTTAAAACACTCTTCTTGGTGATTTTGATCATTACAGTAGGTTTCGCATTCACGGCCACGGCAACCGCCTGGCCCCTGACCACCAGATTTTCTGGCTAACTCGGCTTCTTCCTTCTTCATAAATCCGGCTTCCTCGGCAAAAGCGACGCATTCCTCAAAATGCGACTGATCATGGCAATAGGTTTCGCAAGCATCTTTAGATCGACAACCGCCGGGAGTCTTCCCAGCCTTCATGAGTTCGAAAACTTTTTGAGGAGGCGGGCCATCTTCGCCATCGTGAATGTTTAGGCCAACTTTTTGGGCGAAAGCGAGACATTCATCGGCGTGATCAAAATTTTCGCAGTAGGTTCGGCAAGAACCTTCAGAGGCGCAGCCACCGGGCATTATTCCTCCGGTTTTTAAGTAGCCCTGAATTTTTTTGGCTTCGTCGAGATGCTTGTCTTTAATGCCGCTTTTTTCGGCCCAAGCGGTGCAAGTTTCTATATTTGTTAAATCACTGCAAAAAGCCTTGCAACTCGCCGGCGTGGCACATTTGCCCGGGGTGCCGCCGGACTTCAAGCTATTGCTAAATTTTTGGGCTCGGTCGGCGGCCGCTTGATTGATTAAACCGTGATTTTGAGCAAAGGCTACACAACTCTCGATGTTTTCAGGCTTATCACAAAAAGCTTTGCACTCGCTTTTATTACTGCAACCACCCAGCTCGGCAATTGGATAAGTGACTTGAATTTTTACCTTAAATTCAATCTCGTCCTCACTCGAAATACCAACTTCTTCGGTTTGAGCTAAAACGGAAATAGAAACCACCATCCCTAAAATAAGAATTAGGATGGGGAGGAGTTTTTTAAATTTTTTCATTTTTTAAGAAAAACTTTCGGACCTTTTTAATTTATTGGCCAAAAGGATTTTGATAAGCTCCATCGATAGGGTTCGCGCCGCCAACGGGGTTTGTATCCGGTAGTTCCCCTTTGACGGGATTTTGGGCTTTGTCTCCAATCTCGGCGCCTAAACTTTCCCCAGTAGTTTCTCCGGTCGGGCTACTTTGGTCGGTTGGAGCGGAGGTTTTTTGGCTGGCTAGGTAGGACAAGGCAAGGATGACAATTAGGATGGCAACCACAGCGGTTATAATGATGTTTCTCTTGCTCATGATTTCCTTTAATTATAGAATATCTGACTGGGGGTGTAGTGAGCGGTTATCCCCAGAAAACTACAGAGAAAACACTAAATTTAGCCTAGAAAAAATTGCCTCGTTAGCTCGGTTGGTAGAGTAGCTCCCTCTGCTTCGCTTCGAGGGTCGCTCTTTGAAAAAATACAAACAACCAGTGCCAATTTCTCTTTTTCGTGCACCCATAGCTCAGTTGGTAGAGCAGCTCCCTCTTAAGGAGACGGTCCCAGGTTCGAGCCCTGGTGGGTGCACGAAAAAGAGAAAGTGCTTGTATTTTCACCTCACTCACTCTCGATAAGGAGACGGTCGTAGGTTCGAGCCCTACACGAGGCACAGAAAACCACCTATTGACTTTTTATTAATATATGCTACAATGACAGAAGTGATTTTTGCACCTTGAATCTTTGGGGGGAGAAGGAGTTTTCGGATATGGAAAATGTTGACGCTTTTGCGAACCACGAGACGGCCGACGAAGTTTCGGCTGACGGAGAAATTTGTCCGGTGCGCAAGGAAAGGGTTCCCACTCGCCTACCCTATGATTGGGAGCTGGCGAAGGGGATAAACGATGAAGTCATCGTTGAACATTTTGATGGCTATGGCTGGTGTCGCGGAGCTGGCAAAACTGAAGTGGACTGAACGCTCTTACACGAAGAAACCTGTCAAAAGGAGATCGGAAATGGCTAACGAGAGAATCAAGTTTGGCATGACGGCCAAGGATTTGTTGATTGCGATGAGCGGTGGCAATCCAGGAGCCCTCGGGGTCTGCGTGCAGATACTCGAGAAGAGTGAGCAGGTTGACCCAGATGCGCTCCTCGGTGGCCTCGGCGTTCTTATGAGTCTCGACACCCTCAAAATCTATGAGCATCGAATCTGGATGCTCTACAAGGATGTTTGCGGCCATGATCTCGTCAAGATGCTCGCCGTTCTCCGGGCGCACCAACTCGGAGGACTCGCTGGCGTGAATAACCAAACATTGAATCACGCTATCGACAACCGTGGTGCCGGAATCGACCTTGATGCCGTGGTGACCGCAGTTAAGGAGCGTCTATCGAATTTCCAGCTGGAGCCAGTGACCACGTAAGTTTGGTTGCTAGTTTCTAGAATTCAAACCCCTGCAGGCATTGTCTGCAGGGGTTATTTTTTTATTTCGGACTTCTATTGTTTGTCTGGGAGCTCGTCCGCTGATACGTGAGATTTTAGCTCCAAAGAGTTAGAATATAGGTGTGGATTTAGGTTATATTTACACCGCTAGAAAAAGGCCGTCTCTCAAAACGCCTGAAGGAAAACCAAACCTGGTGGTAATTGGGGCGGCAGTTGGAATTTTAATTTTGATCGGTGGGGTGGTAACGTATTTTGTTTTGAAAACTCGAACCGAAAATATATCGCCAGCAAAAACATTGGAAGAGTGCGCTCAAGTTTTGACCAGATCCCAAGACGGGAAGTTGGTTTTAAGTATTTGTGTTAAGAAGAACGGGAACATGTCGGTTATCTGGGAAAACCTGCCGGAAGGGACAAAAAGCCTCAAGATTTATCGCCGAAAAACCGGAGAGAGCGCGGATAGCTTATGGGCAGAGATACCCACTACTTCGAGGAGCGGATCGGCGGAAAGAAAAAATCCTGGCGGAGCCAGCGATTACTTCTACAAGACGGAGGCTCTGGGAGCGACGGGAAAAGTGCTCTGGGATTCAGAAGCGGCTCCGATCCAGTACAGCGGGACTGGCGGAAGTGTGATTACGCCCGGAGCAACTCCTCCGAACACCCCTCCGAGTGGCAACCAAAGCCCGCCTGGCAGTACTCCAACTTCGCCTCCGCCACCGGTCGCTCCTCCGCCAAGCACCCCTCCTTCAACCCCGCCTCCAAGCGAGGGGACCACGCCAACTTCTTCACCAGCCAGCGGACCACCGTCGGAGGTACCGGGGCAGACTTATTACTACACGCCTTCGGGTCAGGTTTCAGGAACAAGCACACCAGAGACGGCAACCTTTTGGGTTCGGCACGTGAATAAGAAAATTGAAATTGGGTGGCAAAACCTGCCGGCGGGCACTACGAAAATTGTCATTCAGCGATCGCTTTCCGAAAATTCGGGATACGAAACGCTTTTGATACAAAACAACCCGAATATTCAAAGTGATTTTATCAGACTCGACGATCACTCTATAAATCAGGCTTATTACTATCGAATGAAGACCTACACCGGTTCTAGCTTAACGAACACGTACGGGCCGCTTTTATTGGGTGGCTTGTAAGAATTTCCGGAAAGTGGGAGTATCAAGTGAGTGCGAAGGGGGGTTTTGTGGACGAAGAACGGCAATACGTCGACCCCGAGAAGATTCGGCAGATGACTCGCGAGGCGGCCGAAAGGACACTCGAGAGATGGGACAAGTTGCCATGGTGGCGGAAGGTGATCTCTTATGTCCGCGGCTCCTGGCATTGGATGTGGTATCGAATATTTCGATGAGAATATCAATTAACAGACCTGGCTCAAGGGTCTGTTTTTTTTCGGACTCAAATTCTTGTATAATATGGGCGGTGTTGAAACTCGAGACTCCCCTCTCTAAAATATCCTTTATCACGCCCCGGTTTTTAAAAAGCCTAGAGAAGCTGGGGTTAAAAACGGTTAGTGATTTAGTTTTTCACTTCCCGAGTCGATACGAAGATTTTTCACAAACTTACAGAATTGCGGACTTAGAACCGGGTCAGCAGGCCACGATTCAAGGACTCGTGAAGGACGTCGATCTTCGAAGGAGCTGGCGGCGAAGAATGACCATCGTCGAGGCGCTCATTGAGGATGAGTCCGGATCAATTAAAGCCGTGTGGTTTAACCAGCCTTATTTAAAAAATATTTTGCGGCCGGGAAGGCTCATGAATTTTTCCGGAAAAGTTTCAATAAGTGACAACGAAGTATACCTCTCTCACCCCGATTACGAACTGGCAGAGTCTCGGTACGGAGTCGAGACCCGACATACTGGCCGATTAGTTCCAATTTATCCGGAGACAAGAGGGCTCACTTCGCTAGGCCTGCGTTACGTGGTTCAGCCGGTTTTAAAAAACCTGGATCCAGTTCAAGAATTTATTCCGGAGGAGGTTTTAGTAGAGCAAAAACTCCCGGAGATAAACGAAGCTCTCCAAAAAATCCATTTTCCTGACGAGGTGGATGAGGTACAAGCAATTAAAAACCGGTTTGCTTTTCAGGACCTTTTTCTCCTGCAACTTTTTAACTTTCAGCAAAAACTAAAACTAGCGCACGAGCAGTCCCCGGTTGTTTTCGCTGACATTGAATATATAAAAAAGATTTTGAGTGTTTTACCTTTTGAACTTACGGCTAGCCAAAAAAAATCACTTTGGGAGATAATTAAAGATCTCGAACGCGGACGGCCGATGAATCGGCTTTTGCAGGGAGACGTGGGTTCTGGAAAAACAATTGTGGCGGCGATAGCGGCGCTTGTTACGGCCAGAGCCGAACTACAGTCGGCCTTTATGGCGCCGACAGAGGTTTTGGCCAACCAACATTTTCGAACAATCAAAAAACTTTTTGAGGACATCCACGCCCGACACCCTGGAGAGAATTTGCCGGTTTTGGGAATTATCACCTCCGGCGCTTCAAAGATGTCCTTCGCGGACGGACTGACATCTGAACTTACTAAGAGCGCGGCTCAAAAGAAGGTAAAAAGCGGGGAGATAAGAATTGTGATTGGCACCCACTCGCTCATCCAAAAATCGGTGGTTTTCCAGAACTTGGGACTCACAATTATCGATGAACAGCATAGGTTCGGAGTGAGGCAACGGGCCCATTTGATGAACCATGGATCAGGAATTATGGATCATGGAGGTGGTAATAATAAAAAAAATAAATCCCCAATTAACAATTCAAAATTTCTAGTTCCGCATTTTCTTTCCATGTCGGCCACACCTATCCCCCGAACTTTGATGCTGACTATTTTTGGAGATTTAGACGTATCGGTTATCGACGAGTTACCGACAGGGAGAAAAGTGATTAAGACGAAGGTAGTTTCACCAGAGGAAAGAACTGGCGCTTATGGATTAATTCGCCGAGAGGTAACGGCGGGACGGCAAGCTTTTGTGATTTGCCCGAGGATAGAGAAAAGTGAAATAGAGACAAGTGACAAGAAACAAGAGTATTGGAGGCAACTGGTCGCTTTAGATGTTAAGTCAGTGAAGGAGGAATACGAAAAGTTGTCCAAAAAAATCTTTCCAGACCTTAGGGTGGCGATGTTGCACGGAAAGATGAAATCGGCCGAAAAAGAAAAGATAATGACTGATTTTAAGGCGAGGAAGTTTGATATATTGGTTTCAACTTCGGTAATCGAGGTGGGGGTGGACGTGCCAAACGCGACGATTATGGTGATTGAGGGATCGGAAAGATTTGGTTTGGCCCAGCTTTATCAATTTAGGGGACGGGTGGGGCGAGCTGAACATCAGTCGTATTGTTTTTTATTTACCGAATCGAGCGGCAAAGCTACCCAAGAAAGACTGGCGGCGATAGTGGGAGCGAAGAGCGGATTTGAATTAGCGGAAAAAGACTTGAGACTGCGAGGCCCGGGAGAGTTTTTGGGGACGGGTCAGGCGGGATTGCCGGACATGGCCATGCGAGGACTGCAGGACTTTGGACTCATCAAATCCAG
>ERZ1292625.4255-Hain-H41-01um-R1-4255-length-10869-cov-16_pt1 | contig 10869 bp, 10 predicted proteins | sample MGYA00564400_ERZ1292625 | MGnify/ENA primary metagenome ERZ1292625 (study PRJEB36523, sample SAMEA6512639) | groundwater metagenome | collected 2019-01-08 | study: AquaDiva: Metagenomics assemblies of 32 groundwater samples
TTTACTTTAGGCGCAAGCATTTTTGGAATTACAATGCTTTCATCTGCAATATTTGAAATTCCTACAGGTGTATTGTCAGATAAGGTTGGTAGAAAATATACAATAATTTTGGGGTCGTGGGCTAGAGTACTCGCTTTTGTTTTCTACGCTTTGGGCTTTTCCTATTGGTGGCTTGTCGTGGGTGCAATTCTTGAGGGTGTGTCACGTTCTTTTTACAGCGGAAACAACGATGCATTTTTATATGACACATTAGCTGATAATAAAAGGATTGATGACTATCAAGAGTTTCAAGGAAGGGTTAGCTCTACAGAACAATTAGCAATGGGGCTTTCAGCACTTCTAGGTGGGTTAATCGCAAATTTCTCGTTTACTTATCTAATGTGGTTTTCTGTTGCGGCTCAGGTTGGAATGCTTGTTATAAGTTATATGTTTACAGAACCGAAGTCACGCAAAGTTATTGATTCAAACACTTACACACATGTTAAAGAAGCTGTATCATTATTTATACATAATAAGAAATTAAGACTCTTAAGTATCGCTTCAATTTTAGGTTATTCAACAAGTGAATTAGGATGGCAATTTAAATCTGCCTTTATTGTTACTGTTTGGCCGATTTGGGCAATCGGTATATCTAGGATGTTACCAAGTTTTGGAGCCTCACTTAGCTTTTACTTCAGTGGTAAATTAATTAAAAGATTTAAGGAAATTAATATAATATTATTCGATAGTATTTACGGAAAACTAATTAGTTTTATATCCTTAATTTTTCCATCAATATTCTCTCCAATTCTTATGTCAACTCCATCATTTTTATTTGGAGTGACAACAGTTGCTGAAAATACTTTAATGCAACGTGAATTTACAGACCATCAACGTGCAACAATGAGTTCACTAAATTCTTTTGGTGGAAGCATTGGGTTTGCAATTATGAGTTTAATTCTTGGTGGGCTAGCTGATGTAATAGGTCCTGCCAAAGCTTTAATTGCTTTAACAATAATAGGCATGCCAACAATTTATTTGTATTGGATTATTTTCAGAAATGACAAAAGGATGCAGTTTAACTAGAATGGCTTTTTGTTCTTGATATAGATAAGAGGGCATAAATGGGCTTGCCTGGTAATCTTGATCTAAATCCACTATTTGACTGACTAACACTTGCTCCATTCTTGAAGTTTATCCATGGATCCATCCACGTACCATGGTATCGCACAAAGAAATGACCCACGGGATATTTTTTTGATCTTTTAATAAAAACAATCACTTTGTCAATATAAATCCTGTTTCTAAATCTTGGTTTTAAATATATATACTCGTAAGAAAAACCAAATTGCCGCAACACTTCCACGAGATTCTTACAATAACTACCTTTATTAACAATCTTTTCTTCACCTAATAGATCAACTACTTTGTCATAACTTTTTTTGCAAACAAATGCTACACATGCTGGACCACAACCAAAGTTGTGTTTTTGTGTAACTGGGATATTCATATGGAAATTCTAACTTTTATATATTTATTATCAAGGTCTTAATTTTGTAGTCATCTAGAAAAATCTTCAAAGGAAAATTAATTGACGATATTTTGATGTCTAAATTTATTTAAAAAAAGCAATATCTTCTGTCAGGTTTTTAGTAGTAATTTCTTTGGCAAAATCATGTCCTGCATCTCCGTAATAGATTAGAAGATCAAGTGCAATTTTAATTTTTACTAAATGCCTTCTTTCATTAAAGTTTTCTCCTAAGTTTCCACTCTTTCTGTATCCTTCTATGAGCCATTCAACTGGAGGTCTGTTTTCTCCAAAATAATTCCACCAAGAGAAATCATATGCAATATCTGCTCCTCTACAATTTTCAAAATCTATTATTCCATTTATTTTACCGTCATGTACCAACATGTGTTTTATGCCATAGTCGGAATGGGCTAGTCTTGAATCTGCATGTCTGTAAATATCTTTATTTTTATCAAGTATTACAAAGGCTTGTTGAACTAGTTTGGTATCAACTCCTATTTTCCTTGCTTCCTCTAAGACCAGCTCTCTCTTTTTGTCCTGTTTAATCATATATTCTGACCAAGTTTCAAACTCACCGACACCTAAGGAGTTTATTTCACCAAAACCTTTTGTTTTGATACTATGAATTTTTGAAAGAATTTCACCTGCACTAATTGTTAATTCTTTAATCTCATTTTTACTCAATGCGTTTTGCTTAATAAGTGTTTGCAATGAAACACCCTCAACTTTAGATTCTACACAAACATGCAATTTTTCTTTGTCTGTTTCTATCTCACTTATCAAATGAATCTGGGGAACTGGGACTCCAGCATCCCTACATTTATTCAAAGCCCATTTTTCGGCTTCAAAACGATTGTGTTTCTCTCTTGAGATTCTAACTATTATACTCTCACCATGTGTAGGTGTAACATCATATACTTCATTTACTTCACCTTCTACAACTTTTCTTTTTTCCTTAACTCCATATCCAACTGCACTTTTGACAACAGCTTCAAGAACATCATTAGATGTATTCAATTTACCATGTAGATTTTCAAGAAAAGATTGATAGTTTTCATCCTTTTGTTTGTTTTGATTCATCTGGTTTGATTATATAATACTTTTAACAAATGATTAAAAATTGGATAACTGAACATTTATATAGAAAGAAATCAATTGCAATTATATTTAATGACAAAAATGAATATTTAATTGATCAATTAATAAGTTACGGCGAAAATGATTGGAACTTTTCAGGCGGTGGAATTGAAAAAGGTGAAACAGAAGAACAAGGATTATTAAGAGAACTTCAAGAAGAATTAGGAACAAACAAATTTGAAATAGTTTTTAAAAGTAAAAATTTAGTTACATACAACTGGCCATGGAAAGTAACTGCTCAAAGAATTTTTAAAAAGCATGAACTATATTTTGGACAATCCCAAAGACAATTTATAGTTAAATTTGTAGGTAAGAAATCTGATATAAAGCCAGATCCATCTGAAATTAGAAAAATTGAGTGGATTAAAAGAGACGAGTTTAATAATTATTTAAGATTTTCAAATCAGGTAAAAGTTACTGAAGATGTTTTAAAGGAATATAATACAAAATTATGACAAAACAAATAATTTTTGTGACAGGTAATGAAATGAAAGTTAGACATGCTAATGAAGCATTGGTTGGAACTGATTTTGAACTAGTTGCTCAAAAACTAGATATTATAGAACCAAGAGCAGAAGATCCAAAAGATGTAGTTGTAGAGAAAGCACTACAGGCAATTAAACTAGTTAATAAACCCCTAATAGTTGAGGACTCTGGAATATTTATAGATTATTTAAATGGTTTTCCTAAAACATTTGTCCACTTTGTAGAAGAGACAATTGGAGTTAAAAACATTGTTAAAATTATGGAAGGTGTAGAAAACAGAAAAGCAGAATTCAGACAATCTCTAGCTTACATTGATTCAAATATGACAGAACCTATTATATTCAGTTATATAGATGGTAACTACACTATTGCAGACAAAGTTTGGGAACCAGAATTTGGCGAAACAGGAGATTTTGACAAAATTTTAATTCCACAAGGTGAAAATAAACCACTTTGCATGTTTGATAAAGTCTGGAGAGCAAAAAGAGATGTAGAAGCAAACAAAGAAACAATTCACTACAGGCAACTTGCCAAGTGGCTAAGAGAGAGATAATTTAATTAATTCTAACTCTTCCTTAAAAACTGTTTGTGTTTTTTCAAATTCCCAAGAACTATGATTTTGTTCTTTTAAGACCATGAATTGCTGACCTTTATCTTTAATAATCTGAATTGTTTTATCTCTTAGTTCCTGAGAAATAAATTTATCATTTTCTCCATATACTAAGTGAATTTTTCCTCGGTACCCTTCCAATGATTTAAAAATCTCATTTCCTTGAGCTTCAATCCAAAATTTACCTTTGTACTTTTGTCCACCTTCTTCAAAAACTTCTTCTGAGCCACCTTTAAAATCACCATCATTAACTCCAGGTGACCAGAGAACAATACAAGGGATTTTATCTTTTATTTCTGGTCTTGCAGTAGCAGCAATTGTTGTAGCTCCACCCATACTTTGACCGAGAAGTATCACTTTATATCCTAGGTCTAAATATTTCTTAGTAAAGTAGGTTGTAGTATTTACCCACTCATCAAACGATGAGTCTAAAAAATTACCTTCTGAATTACCACAATTTGGCTGGTCGAATCTTAAAGTAGCAATTCCTTCTTCGTTTAAAATCCTACTAAAATCTACAAATGTCCTAGCTGGACCGATTGTTGAGCTTCTAAAACCATGACTAAATATTACAATTTGTTTTTTAGACACATTAGGTTCATTAAAAATGCAAAACACATTTTTATTATTAACTTTTTCAAAACTTACTTTGTCGTTTAACATTTCTAAATTATAACTCATTAAAGTTTAAAAGGTAGTAAACAAGTTTGACACTTAGGTGTTAAAATACGATTATGGTAAATTCACTAACCTTCATTGGTCAAAAAGTAAACGTAATAATTGACAGACCGTTAGGATCAAAGCATCCAAAGCATGGCTTTGAATATGAAGTTAACTACGGTTATATTCCAAACACAAAATCAGCAGATGGGGAAGAACTAGATGCTTACGTTTTGGGAATAAACGAACCACTAACAGAAACAAAGGGTATTTGCATTGCAGTAATTAGAAGAACTGATGATGACGATGATAAATTAATTGTTACTTCAAATGGTGAAGACTTTTCAGATGCAGAAATTGAAAAACTAACACAATTTCAAGAAAAATGGTTTAAGCATATTATTTTAAGAAAGAAAATATAATTTTAATCCTCCATCGCAAATTAACCCCTGAAAGAGTAAAATACATTCAAGATGAAGGAATCCATAGAAAAGTATATTCATGATATAAGCGAAAAGTTTAGACATGAGGAAACTAGTGAAATTGGATATCGATCAGACTTCGAAATATTACTCCAAAAAATATTTGAATCTATAAAAGTTAAAAGAATCGATCACGATGCAAGAACTAAAGATGGGAATAAACCTGACTTTGCAGTATTAAGTGGTGATATTCCACTTGTTTATATAGAAACTAAGGATATTGGAGTTTCACTTGATAAAGTTGAAAAGTCAGAGCAAATGAGTAGATATTATGGTTATGCAAATTTAGTGCTTACAGATTATCTTGAATTTAGATTCTACAGAAATGGTCTACCATATGGTGAGCCAGTAAAAATTGCTAACTATGATATTAAAAATAGATCAGTTGATCCTATTAGTGAAAATTATGAACTCCTAGCAAAAACACTTTTAGAATTTACACAAAGTTACAAAGAGCCAATCAAATCAGGTAAACATCTTTCTAAAATTATGGCAGGTAAAGCACAAAGAATTAGAGACAACATCAGGCAATTTTTATCAGCAGAACTTGAAAATAAAACAGAATTGATTAAATTATATGAGTCAATTAAAAAGTTTTTAGTACATGATTTAACAGTTGAATCATTTGCAGATATGTATGCTCAAACACTTGTTTATGGATTATTCATAGCAAGGTTTAACGATACAACTTTAGAGAGTTTTACAAGAAGTGAAGCAAGAGACTTAATACCAAGTTCAAATCCCTTTTTACATAGATTTTTTGATCATATTGCAGGAACAGATTTTGACACTCGTTTAAAATATATTGTCGATGAATTATGTGAGGTTTTCTCTCACTCTAATATCGAAGAATTGTTAAAACAGTTTTCGAATGAAGATTTGTGGGGTAAAGCACACAAAAAACCAGATCCGGTAATCTATTTCTATGAGAATTTCTTAAAAGAATATGATCCAGTATTACGAAAAAAGATGGGTGCTTATTACACACCTGAACCAGTTGTCCAATTTATCGTTAGAGCTGTTGATGATATTTTGAAAAAGGATTTTAATTTAATCAACGGTCTTGGAGATACAACAAAAACAAAAGACGGATTACACAAAGTTCAAATATTAGACCCCGCAACTGGGACGGGTACTTTTATAAGTGCAATCATCAGAAATATCTATATTAATGGAAAATTCAATAGCTCACAACAAGGTAGATGGCCAGCTTATGTTCATTACAATCTTCTTCCAAGACTTTATGGTTTTGAAATAATGATGACTCCGTATACAATTGCTCATTTAAAATTAAGTCTAGCTTTAAAGGAAACAGGATTTCATACTTTTTATGAAACAAAAAAAGGTAAATCTAGATTAGGTATTTATTTAACTAATGCGCTAGAGGGTGAATCTGCACAACCAGATATGTTTTCTGCAGTTGGTCTATCAGAAAGTATTGTGGAAGAATCGATAGAAGCTTCCAAAATTAAAAACGAAAGACCGATAATGATCGTGATTGGAAACCCACCATATAGTATAAGCTCGTCTAATAAAGGCGAATGGATACAGAATTTGATTAAGGTATATAAAGAAGATCTTAACGAAAAAAATATACAACCGCTTTCTGATGATTACATCAAATTTATCCGATTTGCTGAGCATTTTATAGAAAAAAATGGGAATGGAATTGTTGCTATGATAACAAATAATTCATTTCTAGATGGTGGAATTCATAGGCAGATGAGAAAACATTTGATAAATACATTTGACAAAATATATGTATTAAATTTACATGGGAATTCGAAGAGAAAAGAAAAATCGTCAAATGGTTCTAAGGACGAAAATGTCTTTAATATTCAACAGGGTGTATCGATAAATATTTTTATTAAGAATAATATACCAAACGATAACGCTAAGATCGCATATATAGATGTTTATGGAAGCAGAACATATAAATATGAGCTATTGTCTAATAATAACATGGCCGGATTGAAATTTAACGAGATAATACCTGAGGCACCTAATTATTTTTTTACTAAAAATAATAATAAATTACAAAGTTTATACGACCATTTTATTTCAATAACTGATATTTTTAATTCAAAAAGTAGTGGAATAACGACATCTAACGATTCCAAATATGTATCATTCAACCCTTTCGTTGAAAGTAATCTTAATTATGCGTACAAACCATTTGATTCTAGATATTTGATGTATACAGATGCCCTTGGAAGAGCTAGGAAAGGGTTTACTGAAAATTTTTTCAAATCTAACATAGGATTATTGTTAATGAGAAAACCTGTTAATTCTGAAGTGCCCCCAGTGTTTGTAGTTAACAATATGATGGATAAAAACTACTTTGGATTCCAAACATATTCATTCCCTGTTTTGATATATGACAACAATGAAAATATAACTTCGAATATAAATTCTGATTTATTTAAAGATTTTGTCGATGTGCAAACTGAAAATGTAGGTTTACAAATTTTTGATTATATATATGCAATTTTGCATTCAGTAACGTATATCGAAAAATATAGTGATTTTCTAAAAGACGATTTTCCTAGAATTCCATATCCAAAAAATAAAGGTCAATTTAGTAAATTGGCTAAATTTGGCGAAGAATTAAGAGAATTGCATTTATTTAAATCTCCAAGGTTAAATAATTTTATAACATCATACAGTATTGAAGGCAATGATACTATTGAGAAAATTATCTATAAAAATGAAAATGTTTATATAAATGAAACTCAATTTTTTGGTGAAGTTCCTGAAATTGCCTGGAATTTTTATATTGGCGGCTATCAACCTGCTCAAAAATGGTTAAAAGATCGGAAAGGCAGACAGTTAACAAGTGACGATATCGAACATTATCAAAAAATAATCATAGCATTAACCGAAACAAATAAAATTATGAAAGAGATTGATAATGCAGTTTAAATTTATGAAAAACCAAATTTGTAACGCAATACAGAATCCTAAAATTTTAGAATTCTACTATGAAAATTACTATAGAACGGTTGAACCACATTCTTTGGGAGTAAGTACCGCAGGTAAAGAGGTACTCTCTGCATATCAAGTTAGTGGACAAAGTGGTTCGACGATTCCTGCATGGAAGTTGTTTGACTTGAACAAAATTACTTCTCTGACCGAATCCGGAAATGTTTTTGGTGGGTCGGAACCGGGGTATCAAAGAAATAGTAGCAAAATGGCAAGTATAAAATGTTAACTTTAGCCGTGTTTTTCAAAAAAACTGGATACCAGTTCAGAACAATTAATAAAATTTTTGGATAACTAGATTTTAAACTATATGGAAATCAAACGTAGCATAGAGATAATAAAGTTGATAGTGAAAAATTACAGAGGTATAGGACCAAAAGGCGTAGAAATCGATATCGATGACATTGTTGTTTTGGTTGGCCCAAACAACTCAGGTAAAAGCACAATATTGAGAGCTTTTGAGTTAGTTACAACAGCGGATACAGAAATAAAAGTAGATGATTTTTATAAAAAGATAGTTACAAATAAACCAGAAATTGAAATATGGTCTAAAGTTTTAGATGAGAGTGTAAACATTAACAGGAAATTCTGGATAGCGACAGGTGGAGTTGTTAAAGAAAAATGGATTTGGAGTGCACCTGATACAAAAGCAGAAAGAACTGGTTATAGAATAGATTTGAAAAGATGGGCAAATAGTACTGATAATCCTCAGGCGCCGTTTAGTAACGATGGAGCCGCAACTGCATATAGACCTTCACCAACTTACATCTCACCATTCGATCAGCCAGAAGAGCAGGTAGATGCGATAAAAAAAATTATTGCTATTGAAGTATATGAATCTATAAAACAAGAAAAAAGAGAAGATGGAACGTACAAAAAATTATTAGAAGGTATAAATTTATTACAGGAAAATATAAGATCAGAGGCTAAAACTAAAGAAGAAGCGATGGCAAGTGAGCTAGAAGTAATATTGAATGAGTTGTTTTCTGGAACAAAAATAACTCTTGATATTCCATCAAACAATCCCGACATCTTGGCTAGCTACGCTATAGCTAAAGATATTGATTTTAAGATTGATAATCTATCTTTGGAAAATCAAGGTAGTGGCATGCAACGAATATTATTATGGTCTGTTTTAAAGATGTTAGCAGGTAATAAAAAGTCTCCTTCAAAGAATAAGAATAGTCTTGTTAAGAAAACTGATGTGAATAATGATACACCAGAAACGATAAGAAGAACAAAAATACTTCTGATGGACGAGCCGGAGATATGTCTTCACCCTGAATCAATTAGGCAAGCAAAGGAGATTTTGTATAGCCTTGCTTCAAATGGAGAATGGCAAATAATGATTACTACACATTCTCCAATATTTATTGATTTATCAAAAGATAACACCAATATAATTCGTGTCCATAAGGACGAAGGAAATGTCAGCTTCTTCAAAACCAATGAAGCCGGTTTATCAACCAATGAAAATGAACAGCTAAAAATGTTAAATATCTTTGATCCATATTTTGCTGAATTTTTCTTTGCTAAAAATGTGGTTGTTGTTGAAGGAGATACGGAGTATACAGCTTTCAGAAAAATTATAAACTTAAACAAAAAAAGTTCAAGAATGTTCATATTATAAGAGCAAGAGGAAAATATACTATTTTACCGATAGTAAAAGTTTTAACGAAATGGGGAAAAGATTTTTCTATTTTACATGACAGTGATATACCGGATAACAAACAATCCTGGCCTGCGAATAAGCAAATCTTAAACTTAGTTACAAGTGAAATCAAAAAAGGTATTAAAATCAAACTCTTGGCAAGTAAGAATAATTTTGAAACTTCATTTTTTGGTCAGTCAGTTGATAAAGATAAACCATTTAACGCTTATCTAAAACTTGACGATAAAGCTATATTTGACAAGGTTAATAGTATTTTTGAATATCTTTGCAACAAAAAATCTAAACTAGATAATGATGATATAAAATATGTTTGTGAATACAAGTCTATTGAAGAACTTGAGAAATTTTTGAATTGATCTATGTCAACGACTTCAGTCTTTCCCAAATTTTAACCATTGCGAGGGTGTCGAGACCGCAATATTCCAAAAGGTCTTTGGCTTCTTTTTTGTCTTTACTGTTTACCATTTTCCACCAAGTTAACATTGCTTGATCTCCTTTGTTTACCTTTAATTTTTGGTAGCTTAAATCGGGGACCATGACAGGTAAAACATTTTTAATTGACCAACTTCCAAGAAAGTCAGGGTGGATATACATTTCTTTGTTAATAAAATCTGCTAAGTCTATCATCCTCTTGTTTACTCCTTTTAAAAATTCAGCGTGTTCTGGATACAATCTTGCCATATCTTGATTTCTACCCATTTCAAATATTTTGTTCCACGAAATAACTGATCCTGTATCTCCAATATCTTCACTTAATTGTTCTATTAAATTTCTTGACGGATCACCTTTTTCAGTTTCTAAATATTCTTTATGTGTAAGTATTCCATCTTTATTCATAATATGTAATGAATACTGAAAAACCATTTGTTGGTATGTTTTGTATTTATTATAAATTGGTACAGCTAGAGGGTAAGTTTCATAATCTAAAAAGTAAATTGGATAGACAAAAGAATCTAAAAAGTTTTTGAGTTTGGTTTTATCCAAATATGGTTTATTTGTTTGAATTGCATTTACAATTTTTCTTTGCATCGGGTTTAATGGAAGCTCAATCGAGATATCATTTATATCAATTATTCTAGAATCTATTAATTCTCTTTTTCTTTTGTGGCTTAAATAGGGGACATTAAAAATTGATTTTTTAGATAAGTTTGGGTGACAAAGATCTATGCAGGGGCAAGTTTTAGGATTTAAACATCCTTCAATTCTTTCTGGACTTTTTGTGTTTATTACATTTATAGCTTGGTACATGAGGTCTTCTACTGTACTTTTTAGTTTTTTAACCCTCCTCACTTAAATCCCCGACCGTAAGGTCGTGGGATGGAGTTACCCC
>ERZ1292625.4256-Hain-H41-01um-R1-4256-length-10869-cov-13_pt1 | contig 10869 bp, 9 predicted proteins | sample MGYA00564400_ERZ1292625 | MGnify/ENA primary metagenome ERZ1292625 (study PRJEB36523, sample SAMEA6512639) | groundwater metagenome | collected 2019-01-08 | study: AquaDiva: Metagenomics assemblies of 32 groundwater samples
TCCTTTAAGCCCAATTACTTCCAGAGCCTACGGTGAGGACAGCAGTCGAGGTCTCCCTAATTTTAACTGGAAATCCGCGGACCACGGCAAATGCCTCTACAACTGGTGGGTTAAGGTTGTGGCCGGGTTCATAATAGCTGATTGGGCCGAACGCTTCGCCACCCTCAAATCCATCGTAACCATAAAGGCTACCAACGATTGATTCTGTTACCACGCCATTAGCAAAGAAGCTAACGTCACGGTTGTTATCGTCACTAGAGTTGCTGAAGATAACTTGGTTGTATGGTAGAACACGTTTACGAACTTTAGCGCCGTTGTTGCTCTTTTCCCAGAAGGTTTCATCATAGACTTCCACAGTCATGTTGATGATGTTAGCCAGAAGTGTTCGCATAGCGCCAGTATCTTTCAAGTTAATCTGACCAGTACCAAAATTGTAACGCAGTTCGCCTTTGATACGATTTTGGAATTCGGCACTCTGAGTCACATACTTGAATGCACGCGAACTCATGGTGACCCGATTATACTGCTCCCCATAAGCGTCAGGAGCCGTATCAACTGCAATAGTCTGAAGGTCAGTAATAGGAGTACTGTTCACTGCATCTGACCAATCTGTGGCCACTGTAACCTTCAGGTCACTAGGCATACCCCAAGTAACTGTACCAAGGTCAATACCGTTACGGTTGTAGGTGTATGAATCACGTTGCATGGCACAAATCATTTCATTGACGCGCTGTCTAATACCACGTACCAGACCCTCACCAAACTGGAATTCCCAATCAGTGAAGAATGCCAAATCATTTTGATTGCCAAGACTACGTCCGAGACGATCAATGCGTTTGATCACGCTTTCCGGAACTGTCTTCCCGATCTTGATCTTTGGAATAACAGTTGTAGTAAACTGAAAGCTTCCGGCTTCGTAGCTTGGTGCTTCCTGATCGTCCGCAATGATATCAGCCGCATACACGCTACCCTTCCATTTGCCAACAATTTCATCATCTTCACTATTAACAACCTCTGTGCGGTTCAGGAACAACAGTTTATCGCTGTTCTCCAACTGATCCGCCAGTGTTTGCACGATAGTGTTGATTTTTACATTGTCTAAAAATCTAAAACTATTAAATGTCATAAGTTTTCTCCCAAAAAAGTTGGCTAAGCCAACATAAAATTATTTAGTTGACTTCGGTTACGTAGCGTAGGCCAGGAAACGCGGCATCAAGTTCCGCCTGAGTTGGCCCGGCTGTGGTATCTGCCGCCGCCGCAACTACGGCAGTTTGTGAACCACCAGTTAGTGAGGCAGCGTTAGTGGTAAACAGTGCGGTGACTCCGAGAGCGCTTGCAAGAGTAATCGTGTAGGTACTACCAGATAATGTAACTGTCACATTACCAGTACCAATTGTGCTTAACAGTTCAAGTGCAGTATCTACTGCTGCAGCAGAAGCATTAAATGCCAACGCTGTGGTGGTTTGACCTTTATAGCTGATGGTAAATGTTCCGCCAGTTGCATTAATAACGATTGTTTGCACATTGCTTAAGTTCGCAAGCAACCGATATTTCCAAACTGTTCCACCCTCAAACACGCCTCTCGCATGAGCACTTGCAACGTCACCATCGTGGATGGATAAATTACAGACGTACATGTTTCCGCGAGTCTTTAGGAGTGCTCCGCCGCCAATACTTGTGCTGCCATAAGGCGCAAAGTGACCAGTTTCAGTTCCACCGTCAATCCGGCACAAAACCGTACCGTAGCGAATGAATTTTTCTCCAGCATAGACATAATCGTCCGCTGGTGAGTTACTAGATAGGAAGTTAGTGTTGATAGTCTCACCCGCTGGGCGAATCTCTCGGTCTGCGGCTTCCGCAGTTACCGAACCCCAGTAGATAGTGACTCCACCAACTTTCCAGTTAACATCTTTGGCATTAGCAAGGACTTGAATGCCCCCGCCAACTTTTTGTACCTCTGAATATCCGTATGTGTTAGCCATATAATTATAATCTCCCTGTTATAGGTTTAGCCTTTTTTCAGCTTATTTCTTTTTTCCGCATAGGCTTTAGTCGCTGTTACAGCAGCAGCCACATCGGTTGCATCGTCGGCACCTTTGCCAAATTTCAATACGTTAGGATTTTTCGTGGCAAGTTCTTCTGTAGTAAGCTTGTGAGCGTCCAATGAACCGAAGAAGGCTTCCAAAACTTCAACTCTGGTCTTGCATACCTTGTCATCACTGAAATTCACTTCAGTGGCTGTGGTCGTGGCATCGTCATTGACAGCCTGCATAAACAAAGCAATTACAGCTTCTTTAGATGCCGGTAGAACTTTACAGTCCCGAACGGCTGTTTCCGCAAACTTTTCTGCGTCTGACAATAGATTTCGTTTCTGAAGATCAGCAACCTGTTTCTTCAAATTCTCTTTTTCCACATCAATCTCAGATTCTGCCGATGCTTTCACATCTTCAACTGTTTTGACGCCTGCTTGCTCAACTTTGGCTGTTAATTCAACTACTTGAGCCTTAAGAGCCTTAAGTTCGGTACTGTCATTATCTGAACTGCCAGAAAACTTTTCATCCAGTTCATTTAATACATCATCCGATTGGCCTTTGAGCCATTTACCAAATTCTTTAATCATGTTTTTTCTCCCAGGTTTGGTTTTTACGGATGAAATATCCTCATCCTCTGAATAACAAGCCCATTTCTCATCAATAAAGCTACATTTAGCTCCATTTGCTATCGCTAAATCATGCATTTGTTGAATTGCAACAGACTCTTCTTTACTAACAAATTCTACTTTTACATCATCGGCGTTTACCGCCATTTCTGCTTTTTCATCTTTGGGTTTGGTGCAGATAGCCCCCTTTCGAGCCATGCTGTCATGTACCTCTTGCATAGCCCACTTACCCTCATATGTCTGATCCGCGAACGCGGTAGTTCCGGAATCTTTAACCCATGAAAAGAATGCAGTTACCGTCTCAGCAACTTTTTCTGGATTTTTCTCAATCTTATCCTGTGTAAATGCCGCCATTAGCGCGGCGTCTGACACACGCGGGTTCTTGACTATCGCAAGCTTCTTAAGTTTCTTTTCGCCTCTGTCCCAAGTACAGCTCACTCTGTAGCTGCTATCTGATCCATTGTTTTGTTTCTTGCTGAGGTTGTCCAACCACACGGGAATTTTAGCAGTACCGTATAGTTCTTCGCCATCATCCGAAGCATGAACAGCTATCAACTGACCGAGTTCGCCTTCAAGCATGCCCATATTTTCGTTGTGCTCAATGTCAACCGGAACAGCCTGAAAGCTAGTTTCCGCGTCTATAATTTCTTCCGGGGTCATCACAAAGTTTTTATCTTCATAATTTCCAGCACGAAAAATAAGCCCAGTCTTAAAAACGTGGTTTCCATCTTCAGAGAGCCTTGTATTATCTAACTTGAAATCGGCTTTTTTCATAAATGTCTCGCTTGTGAATCCTATCACTACTAAAGTTAATTATAATTCACTAATTATAATTAGTCAATAAGCACTGTAGGCACAGTACCTTGAGAGTAATCTAGATAACAACTTGGTCTTCGTAAACTGACATTTCAGCAGAATTTTCCAACCATGTTTTCGGCAACTTCAGTTTCTTTCTGGTAGCAATTGCGCGTATCTTCTTCCTTACTCCATCACGATCTTTATCTGTAAGTCCTTTAGCCCTGCCAATTAACTTAACAGCGGCATCTAAAGTCTCTTGGTCTAAAATTGGAAAAAGCCTTCTCTCACCGCGTACAAACCCAAAATCTCTACTAGGAATTGCATCTCGTTCTGCTTTCGGAATGTACCTGAACTGCGCTTCTTCTGACATGTTAGTTTCGTTGCTGAGTACATCTTTCCACTCATCTAGTAGCGGAGATATGTCTAAATGTTTCCTAACTGCTATTTTGATAGCAGCTTTTCGAATCTCGTCTCTACCAGTCAACCGTCTTATCTTACCAAGTAACATCTTTACATCATTGGCGGTATCTAGACGAAACCTTTTATTAACAGGATCAGCATAGTTTTCTAAATCCGCAAGTTTCTGATTTTCATTTAGAAAAGATTTTGGCATCATGCACCTCTAAAATGTAGCTGGTTTCTTACTCGACTTAGTCGAAATATAGGGCTGCGGTACAGAATCGCCCGTTCCGCTAGATGGCCCCGCAGGCTTCAGTGTAGTATCCACTACACTGTCCGCATCCAAAGAGTCTAGTTTACCCAAAGCCAGTTTCTGGGGTGTTAATACTTGCTGTGCTCTCGCTCCAATCCCAACCAAAGTTCCGAGTATTCTGGTCTGATCATCATCCAACTTATCTTTTGCAATATCCGCGAGTACCGACACAGTAAATTCATTTATAGCAGCAATTATCGAGGCGTCTATGCTTGGAGTAGAGTTGCCAGCAGAATCTACATTAGTTGTCTGAAGTAATGTTTGCAGTCCTACAATCTGATTAACTCTTTCCAAATTCGAAGCCTCGCGCTGCTTCTTAATATCAGATTCTAATTTGCTTTGCTGCAGTACAGCATCAGAATATCTGAGTGCTTCATCCGCCGTAATATTCTTTAATGGGTTATACGAAGCATCGCGCACTGGTAATCCTAACATTTGATCTGTGTACCGCTTCTGATCCTCAGACATGTATCCAACAGAATAAAGTGTGGCGACAGTGGCTCCGTCCAAGGAAAAATTCCTACGTTCCGTGTCTCCCAATGAGACTACCGGAAGGTATTTTATATACTCTTTACCAAAATTGTATTTAATAAGCGGTTTTAATAGCTGGTAGGTTACAGTGTCGGCTAATACTTTCTTAATATCCCACACCAGATTCTCAAGAGTGTCCATGTGTGTTTGGCTCTGTGCTCTCGAAGAATATCTGCCCTCACTAGTGGCTAGTGTCTGTAGTAAAATGCTTGCTTCTATCTGGCTATCGCACATCTCTAAAGATTTGTAGAACGGGAGCCCGCTTCCGGTTCCTCCAACCTCTTGTACTTTAGACCCGCCCCTTACCGCAAGAGTGGTAGCATTACGTGCTTGCATTAGTGCTTCGCGCATGGCTTCTTCACGGTTCACCGCAATTGGTCTGCCAGCACTATCCCTAACTATGTTTCCAGCGCTATCTCTGACAAGTGGCGCGGATTGTCCTTCTTGATCTTCTGGTGTAAATCCTATAAGCAGTGGGATCGAACAAGTCAGAATAAATCTTAATAGTTCCGGAATTATTTGCTGCTTAAGATTCCAGAAATTAAAAGCCGCCCTGAGCATGCTTCTGCCTCTAGGATCGTCGTCTTCAGCATCAATTGTTAGAACCATGAACTTATCAATATTTAAAAATAAATTCTCACTTCCATCTTCTAACTTGATAAAAGTGTTCTCTCCGCGTGTCACAATGTTAGAAGATGAAACTTGTTCTATTTCTATATTATTAGAAACTCCGTCCTGACCAATCTTATTAGTGCCAACTATTCCTAGTATATTTAGAGAATTATCTACCACAAACCTAGCTAACCCGATAGGTTTTGGCTTTATAGAATCCAAAGTAAGGAAAGTACCACCAAACTCTTCCACATACTCAGTCTTGTATACTATTTCCGCGATCTTATGCCCATATACCAGAGCGTCAAGCATTTGATTTAGTGTATCTTTTAGAGGCTTTCTTAATCCTTTAATAGCATAAGTACAGAAATCCGCAATCTTTTTTGCGGTATCGTAGTTTGGATCACTGTCTGACACACTTGGTAACAGATCTACACCGTCACCGAGACTATCTACCTTAAGAATCTTGATACATTTATGAACTTTCGGATCCTTTGACATTTGGTCATATATTTGATAACCAAATTCACGCATTAAATCATCAGGAGTCCCAGACAGCGTGTTTCCACGACCATACCCCGAACGCAGTGTAGACTTTGATAGTACACCCCCAGCCAAGTATTCTCTTCTAGGGTCTACGTAAATACTTTCTATAGGATTAATATCTTGAGTCTTAAGTGGTTCGGAACTTCTTTTTGGTTTAGTTGCCATTCTACACTAATTCTCGCCGTGGGGGATTCTTATGAAATCCCCCACTACAAAACTCATCTGCGTGATCCACAGTGTTGGTTTTACAAAGCCTGAGACTGAATTCAAGCCTATCACCAACCCTCAATTCTTTTGGAAGTTCTGTTTTTGGAAGTTGAAACCAAAAATAATCAGCGTCTTCCGCGAGGAAGTCTACAAGCTTCTCTTCAATCCTATCAACAACGGCTATCATTATTTTCTGTTTTTCTTAAGAACGGCGGCTTCTTTTGTTTCCGCATTAGGATCAGCGGCACTTTCTCCGTTTCTGACCTCAACATAAGGCTGCAGGTCTCTAATAAGCTCTTGTTTTGCAAGAGCTAGATTAGTTAGCTGTTGTCTTTGTGTATTAGTCTGGTTAAATTCCTGCTGCATCTCTTCCATTTTTTGTCCAAGCGTGTTTATTTGCTGAACTAATCCCTGAAGTTCCGCCATAGCACTGTCATATTTTTTCTGCACGTCAAAAGTCATATGTTATTTCTTTTACCTTCCTATTTAGTTTTTCTATTAGAGTAAAATCAGTTTGAGAATATCTACATAAAACTGTAAAGTTTTATTAGATTAAATTCATTATACTAACTTATATAACATAAAACAATAAGCAAACTAATTAGTGAACGGATACTCTCTACCCTTGCCGCCATTGTAGAGCCAATTGATTTCACGGTCAGTTAGCACACGTCTCCAAACACCGACATGATTCAAGTCTCCATCTAAACTTAAAACGGTAGCGTCTATTGCACCAAGCTCAAAGATGTGTGCTCCGTTAAACACTTGACCAGCAAAAGCCTTAGTATCTGGTGTGGCATTATTAATCGAAATATAGCCAATCTGAGCCACAGCATCAAACTGACAAACAACAAAATACCAAACACCAGTAACAGGTGGGCTTGGCGTACTAGCACCTACCTCATCATATGTAGAAAAAGCATCACCGTTAGACGTGGCTGCAAAAACGAAACTTGTGGTGGTGACGTTAATCAGATAGTCACATTCAGCATCACCCGCAGCTTTCCACTTTGAGACAAGTGCCATATCTCCAGTTAATGTGTTAAACCTTGTCCAAAACGCTATTGTAAAACTCCCCCCGCCACTTAAATCATCGTTGTCCGTTCTAGATAAAGATTCGTCAGAAGCGGCAACAAACCTAGCCGCGTATCCACGGAAACCTTGAGTAGACCCGACAGTGTTGTTGTCGGTTGCCAAATATCGTTTTGCCAAATCTCGCCTCGCACCTGACGGCTCATCAAGTGGCCAATATGCAACCAGTCCGCTAAGAAGAGTGCTTTGCGGCTTAATTTGCTTATTGAATCTGTTAACGCCATAACTCATTAGTTTTGCACCACTTGAAGTCTAAAAGTGAACTTTTCAGCACTTACTGGTGTGTAAGCATTTCTTACCACCAGCAAGCCAAATACGTCATCTACCGCGCCACCACATGTGTATGGTATACTCAATCCCTGCACTGTACAGACTGCATTACCACCGGCACCAGAAGTTGCATCGCCAACAAACCAGTTGTTGAATTGAATGATGCCGATCAACGTTTCGGTTTCGGCATCCGAAGGTGTAAATAAGGCGTTGTCGTTATCAGCAGCAAAAGTAGTGTCATATAAGTACAATTCAAATTGGCCTTTTGTAGTTTGGTTGGCACTATCAATCATCACCGCACCAATAATTATTCCAGAACCAGCATTGGCTCTCGCTACAGCATCAAAAGTTATAACAGAGGGCGCACTTGTTGAGTTGCTCACAGCATCGCCCGCAGCATAAGCCGTAGTGTCGGCTGGTCTGGTAAAGTTTGTGGTAACTGTTTTTTGTTTTGAGCCAACATACCCAGCAAAGTTTTCTCCCTGCGGGGCAACCCACAATCTCCCTATACTGTCGGTTTTAGCTGCCTGATAGTCACCATCTGTACTTGTGGATGACGCGGGTGTATCCTGTCTTACAGTCAGTAATAACACGCCAGTATCTCCAGATGCGTGTGCGGCATCCTCTGCCTTCCCTAAATCCGCAGCCGCATTTCCTGGAATTACCTGTAGTAATCTTTCTAGACTTGCCATTTTTATTTATCTCCTTAGAATATAAACCACCCAGAACCATCACAAATAACTGTAACAGCACTATTTTGAAAATTTAAAACCATGGTCGTCTGACCATCTATAGTTTCTGATGCGTTTGGATCTATGGTAACAGTATTGGCGCTAGAGTCAGTTTTCTTTATAAAATAAACTCTGTCTGTTGATGAGCTTGCCGCTGGTAATGTTATAACAATCGCACCTGATGCGGCGCTACATAAAATCACACTTTCGTTCGCCGCCGTATAATTAGCTGTTTTTGATACTACACTTAAACCAAGACCCGCTGGTACAAAAGAATTGTTATTGCTGTCCGCTTTTATTGGCGTGAGATTTCTCCAACTACTATTCAGGTGTGTCCAGAGTCTGTAATTACCACTAGCTGTGTCGCTTTGCAGAAGTATAGGAGAAGACCCGTTGTAAGACGAAGGAGTTCCGCTGGGCGCTGAGGCGGAATCCATTCTGCTAATGTATTGGAATCCATCAGTTGCGTTTGACGCCAAGGCTCCGTTGTCGTTAAACACGGAGTTCATGGTTCCACCACTCCCAACAAACCTAATTATTTTAGTTCCGGAGAGTCCAAATGCACCGGCATCAGCAACATACGAAACTGTACCATCAACCCATAATCCATGGTGAGTTGTGGCAGAGGGCTTTACTCTTAGTCCCGTACTTCTTGTAATTGTAGCACTTCCACCAGCCGTCACCGACGCGATATCTACATTTATTGCGTCGGTGACGGTTGAGGCGCTGGCAAATGACAGCGTTCTTCCTTGAAATATCACTGACCTATCAACAGACACACTACCAGCAGCTCTTTGTATTGTTCTGTTGAGCGCAAAATTAACATCTATTATTTCAGCACCAGCGGTCAGACCGGTGTGTGCCGCGCCAGTAAAAGTAAAGTGTGTTGGTGACCCTGTTGTACCTGGCCTAGGGCTTAATGTAATATTTCCAAAAGCATCGGTATCTAATACTGTGTTTTGCTTTGCTTGCAGCCTAAGAGGTTTAACAGATGACGTAGCCGAATTAGCAACAACATCTAATAGATATCCCGTAGCAGATGTGTTGGTAGAGCTAACCGTAAACATCGAGCTAGTTAAAGTGTTTCCAGACCAAGCAGTAGCCCACAACCCAGTAGTGTGATTATACGTTGTGTTGAAACCAGCCTGACTAAATGAAACATCGGAAATATTAGGATCTAAGTCACTAAGGGAAACAATTATGGTGTTCGTTGCATAATCTAACGTTTTGTTGGTTAGAACCTGAGTGGTGTCTGTACCAACTACTGTTAAGTCGGCATCCGGCCATGTAGCTACTCGTGTCGTAGCGGCGGTAAACCCGTCAACCTCAAATCGTAATAATTTTGTGTCGGTTACTGAGCCTTTTACAATAGCAGTAGAATCAGAGAATGGTGCACCGCCTGCCCCAGCAACGTTTCTCCATGTTCCATCATTATAATAAAGTATGTGGTTTGTACTATCTATAATTAATGGTGATTTACCAGTATAGGCACTAGGTGTTCCTGAAGGCGTGCCAGCACAAGTCGGAATATATAAAAATCCATTTACAGCGCTGGTGCCAACTGCCGCTGCGGTGCCAACTACAACATTGGGCGTAGCGGAAAGCGCGTCAACTGTAATTCCAGTATTCCCCGTTGTTTGTAGATATATGGGTGCGGTACTTCCTGTTCCGGTCTTATTACTGTCCAGTATTGTTCCGAATGTGCCGTTAGCAAACAGGCTACCATAACTAGCATTATTAGCATCACTTCCGGAATAACAATTGAATCCACTAAATATTCCAGCTCCGTTCGGTATTGCGCCTACATAGCTAGCGCCGCTCGTGCTTGATTGGAAAAGAGTTCTACTTCCATGAGTGGGGTTGTTGAAATCTCCTAACACCTTCTTTTCAAAAGTCGCATTGTCTCTAAAACTAAACTCACCAAAGAATTTCTTTGTGTCGGACAACCCAAACAGCCTTAAATCAGTTGGCAGTGCCGCTCCGTCCGCTGTCGGATATAATAAGAAAGGTATGCCTATATTTGTAGGCGGTGCCCATGTAGCGGCACTATTATCTATACTTACAGCGGAAGTTGACCCGTTTATAGAGCTTCCATAAAAGATATTGTTGTGTGGGTAGTCTGGATGTGCTGCTGTTGGCTTAACTGTAAGTCCTGTAGCTGCCTGAGTGGTTATACCAAGAAAAGTATTGTGGTCGGCAAATTGAAGTATGATAGAAGAACTGCCCGTAGTTCCGTCTAATCTCCACCTTCCACCCAAAAATGACCATTGTGCAATATTACCATTGGCTCCTAATCTAACACCACTAGCTCCGTTTGTTGAGGTATTGATAAATAGGTTGTCAACTAAGCCAGTGTTACCGCCATTAAAAACAGTTTGTCCAGTAAAAGTAGAGGCATCAAATGAGTCTACATCAAAAGCTACCCCAGAATTATTTAGAATTTGAACGTTTTTACAAACAAATCCTTCAGCGTGTACAACGCTTATACCAGTAGCGGCATCGCTAGCGCCGTTATCACAATCAATTAGAACATTTTCTATGCCGACTCCCCCAATTGGGCCAGCAAACTTTATCATGGTGCCGCTTGCCGCGCCAGACCATGTAATTCTCACCGAATCGCCAGTAGATGTCGCTGTAAGTCTATTACCACCAGCACCAACTATCTTTATACCATGATATGTACTGATGGTGGTTGACGTACCATCACCTAT
>ERZ1292625.4257-Hain-H41-01um-R1-4257-length-10865-cov-7_pt1 | contig 10865 bp, 8 predicted proteins | sample MGYA00564400_ERZ1292625 | MGnify/ENA primary metagenome ERZ1292625 (study PRJEB36523, sample SAMEA6512639) | groundwater metagenome | collected 2019-01-08 | study: AquaDiva: Metagenomics assemblies of 32 groundwater samples
TAAGTATAATAATTTAGCGTTGAAATTTTTGCCGATTCTTTTTGTGTTTTTAATTATTTATAATACTTATGTTTTTAAAAATTTGGCCAGTTTTAACAGGCCGATTGATGAATTAAAAATAACTTTTAACGAAGATATGAAAATTCGCGGCGCGTATGCCATTTTGTCCGAATTTCCTTATGAATATAGACAAGTGTTTGCATTAGCCAAAAAAGACGGATACGCTGGGAAGATTTCTGTGGCGGGCGTAACCTATGGCGTTTTCGGCGAGATATTGAATAATTTTACGGTTTTGGAAATTAAAGCGGAAAAAAGTATTTATGAAGAAATACAGCCTGATTTTTCCGCTGAAAATATTAATAAAAATAATAAAATTCAATTAGTTTTAATTTCGGATTTTGCCGGCGCTGATAAATTAAAAAATGATTTGGAAAATTTTGGATGGAAAAAATGGAAGGAGTTTAAAAATAAAGAATATGGCTCAACAATATTTGGTTTAATAAGAACTTTATGAAATTATCCATAATTATTCCTTGTTATAATGAAGAAAAAAATATTCCGCTTATATTGAGCGGTTTTCGGGAGGTTATTAAAAGAGGCGATATTGAACTTATTATTGTTAATAATGGTTCAGAGGATGGGAGTAGAGGTGTTTTGGTTGATTTATTGCCTCAATATCCATTTACAAGAAGCGTTGAAATTAAAGTTAACCAAGGATATGGCTTTGGTATTTTGGCCGGTTTAAAAGAAGCAAAAGGGGAATATATCGGTTGGACGCACGGAGATATGCAAACGCCTCCAAGCGATGCGATAAAAGCTTTGGAAATAATAGAAAAAGCCGGTAATCCTAAAAAAATTTATATTAAGGGGCAGCGGAAGGGGAGACCGATTTTTGACAATTTTTTTACACTTGGAATGAGTATTTTTGAATCTTTATTTTTTGGCAAATTGTTTTATGATATCAACGCGCAGCCCAATATTTTTCACAGAAGCTTTTTTGAAAGCTGGTCTAATCCGCCCTATGATTTTGCTTTGGATTTATACGCGTTTTATTTAGCTAAAAAACAAGGCATTCCAATGATGCGTTTTCCCGTGTTGTTTCTAAAAAGAATTTACGGCGAATCTCATTGGAATAAAAATTTGTATTCAAAATGGAAGTTTATAAAACGAACAATTGATTTTAGTGTTAATTTAAAAAAATCACAAAAATGAAAATTCTTTTTATTGCCGCTGATACCAATAGAATCGGCGGGATTGAAAAATATAACAGGGAATTTATGGACGCGCTTCGCGAGGCTGGAGCGGATATTTTTTTTGCGCCGCTTTACGGTATTAGTTTATTCCAGAAACTTTCTTTTATTTTAAGAGTTTTTTTAGAATCTATCAGAAAAAGGCCAGATATTATTTGTTGTTCACATATCGCATTTGCTCCTATTTGTTATTTTATAAAAAAAATATTAGGCATAGAATATACAGTTAATGTTTATGGCATTGAAGTTGTTAATATTCCAGCTTTACATAAGCGCGCGTTGAAATCAGCGAAATTTATTATTAAACTTTTTGACCAAACCGCCCAAAATGTTATCAGGCAAATTCCGGAGGCGGCCGAAAGAATTTTTACTTTACCTAATTCTGTTGACGGCGGAAGGTTTTATATTAAAGAAAAATCTCAAAATTTAATTGAAAGACATAATTTAAAAGATTCAAAAATAATTTTAACTATTTGCCGTCTTTCATATTCAGAGGTTGATAATAAGGGTTATGAAAAAGTAGTAAGAGCAATACCTGATATTATAAAACAAATTCCGAATGCGAAATATTTGCTTGTTGGAGGCGGCGATGACGCGGAAAGAATGAAAAATCTTATAAAAGAATTAAATTTGGAAGAGAGTGTTATTTTGGCCGGTCCGGCAAAAGATGAAGAAATGGTTGATTATTATAATTTGGCGGATATCTTTATTCTTCCTTCAAAAAAAGAAGGATTTCCGGCAATTGTTTTACTTGAGGCGCTTGCTTGCGGCGCGCCAATTATAGGAGGAAAACAAGGAAAAAAATCAGAAGAATCTGTTTTTGACGGCAAACTCGGATATATTATAAATCCGGACAATTCAAAAGAAATTCAGGATGCAATAATCAATATTTTAGAAGGGAAAGCGCCGAAAAAGTTTTTTGATCGGGAATTTTTAAGAAAAAGTATTCTTGAAGAATATGGCAAAGATTGTTATAAAAAGCGCGTAAAAGAAATATTAGATATTTTAAAAATTCCTAAATTGGCGATTGTTATGTCTCATGCTATTCAATATCAGGCGCCCTTGCTTCGCAAAATTGCCGATTCCGGAAAAGTTGATTTAATGACGTATTTTAATTGGGATTTTGGCGTTAATCAAAAATCAATTGATCCTGAATTTAAAATAAAAGTAAAATGGGATATTCCAATTTTAGAAGGTTATAAATATAAGTTTCTTAAAAATTTTTCATTGCGTTCTTCCAGTAATTTTTGGGGACAGTTGAATTTTGGGATTATTTCGGCATTAGTTCGCAGGCGCTATAAGGCCGTTTTAATTTACGGTTGGAATTCTTTTACTAATTGGCTGATATTTTTCACGGCTTTAATTATTAATACGCCGGTTATTTTACAGGGAGAAAGCCCCTTAAATCAGGAATTGTTGAAAAAAGGATGGAAACAAAAAATTAAAATGGTTGTTTTGAAGAGATTTTTTAAACACATTAGCGCTTTTTTGTATATCGGCGAGGAAAATAAAAAGTTTTATAAATATTACGGCGTACCGGACGAAAAATTGTTTTTTGTCCCTTATGCAGTGGATAATGAACGGCTTATAATGGCGAAGAAAAAATCAGTAATTAAAAAAAAGGATATTGTTATTCTTTTTGTAGGAAAGTTAATAGAAAAAAAGCGACCAATGGATTTGTTGAAAGCGTATGAATTATTGATTAAAAATCATGAATTAAAAGCCAAAAGCTCGTTATTATTCGTCGGTGACGGCGCCTTGCGTCTTGAGCTTGAAAATTATACCAAAGAGCATAATCTCAAAAATATAATTTTTACTGGTTTTAAAAACCAAACCGAATTGCCGGAATATTATGCAATGGCCGATATTTTTGTTTTACCTTCAGGCGTTGGCGAGACATGGGGATTGGTTGTAAATGAAGCAATGTGTTTAGGTTTGCCGATTATTGTATCCGATATGGTCGGTTGCGGCGCGGATTTGGTGAAAAACGGCAAAAACGGCTATATTTTTCCGCTCGGCAATGTAGAAAAATTAGCTGAATATTTAAAAGAATTAATATTAAATGAAGATAAAAGAAAAATATTCAGCGGAAAATCTTTTGAAATTATTCAGAATTATAGCTATGAAAAAGATATTGAAGGGATACTAAGAGCATTAAGATATATTAAATAGATCAATTAAATAATATGAAAATTTTATTTATAGGCGATTTAAATGAATATGGTAGGAGTTTTCAGCGATTCAGAACCTTTGGGGATATGGGCTACTTCGTTTTTGGGATTTCTACGGTTCAGATTCCATATCGGCCAGGGATTGAAAAGAGCGGGTTTGTGGAAAGGATCATGTGGAAGTTAGGCTTTCCGCCGGATACGACTGGAGCGAATAAAAAAATAAAAGAAGCTATTAGAAGCGAAAAGTTCAACATTATTTGGATAGAAAAAGGGGTGACCATAAGACCTGAAACATTGCGTTATATCAAGAAAAATACTCCGACCACAAAACTAGTTTTCTGTTCCGAAGACGATATGTACGCCAAGCACAATCGGACATCATATTTTGACACAGGGTTAAAATATTATGACATTGTTTTTACTACCAAGGTTTATAATCTAATCGAGTTAAAATTTTTAGGGGCAAAACGAACCGAATTATTTTTAGATTCTTATGATGAGAAAGTTCATCGGCCGATGATTTTAACTGACGAAGAAAAAAAGAAATTTGCTTGTGACGCGGGGTTTATCGGTTCATTTGAAAATGATAGAGCGGGAAAAATGTTATTTTTAGCTGAAAATGGAATTAAAGTTGTTATTTGGGGAAACGGCTGGAATAATTGGGTTGGTAAAAATGAAAATTTAATAATTAAAAATCAGCCGCTTTATGGTGATGATTATGCGAAAGCGATATACGCTACAAAAATTAACCTTTGTTTTTTGAGAAAAATTAATCGCGACGAGGTGACAAGTCGCAGTGTGGAAATTCCAGCGTGTGGCGGATTTATGATTGCCGAACGGACAAAGCGCCATCAAGAATTTTTTGAAGAAAACAAAGAAGCGATATTTTTTAGTTCAAAAGAGGAACTTTTGGGTGAAATAAAAAGATTTTTGGCAGATGAGGGCGCCCGACGCCGGATCGCGGGAGCGGGATTGGCTAAGTGCCTTAAGAGCGGATACAATCATAGAGTTCAGCTTGAGCGTATGTTGCGGGAATTATTTTCATTATGAAAAAGGCGTTATTGATTGCAATTGCTAAGTTTACCAGAAAATACCACATTCGCGGAATGGATCGGATTTTGCGTATTTTACATTCTCCCGAATTTCGGGAATATAATTACATATCCACGGTGATTGATTATGACGACGGAACTAAAATCAACATTAATACATCGTCATTTATAGAATGGGAAATTTTCTTTAAGGGAATTTACGAACCGCACATTGAGGGTTATTTGAAGCGCACCCTTCATCCTGGTTTGGTTGTCGTTGACGTGGGGGCAAACGTTGGCATTCACACAATTGTGATGGCAAAACGGGTTGGTCTAGCAGGACAAGTTTTCTCTTTTGAGCCGAATCCAATTATTTTTAACCGTCTTTTAGAAAACACAAAACTTAACAATTTTACAAATATAGTGCCCTTAAAATATGCTCTTTCTGACAAGCACAGTTCAATGATACTCCATGCGTTTAGGGATGGTCTTTCCCGACAAGGTATGGCGGGCTTCTATACTAATGTTCCAGAAAACGAATGTGTTGATGTGCTTGTTGATGTTGTGACATTTGATTCTCTTGTTGAAACGCTCAATATAAAACAGGTGGATTTTATGAAGATAGATACAGAGGGAAATGATTTTAAGGTACTTTTAGGGATGCAAAAAAGCATTATTTATTTTAAGCCAGAAATCATTTTTGAGTATTCACGAGATCAATGGGACTATTCTGGGCACACTTGGGAAGACGCTCTTGAATTTTTTGCTAATCTTAATTATTCTCTTTATACTATAACAAATAAAGGGGTTGTCCCAATCCTTGGTGTTGTTCCTCCTGATTCCGATAATATTATTGCTCGTTCGAAAACAAATCGCGGAAGCCGGCAGAGAAAGATGTTTGAAAAGCGGATATAGTATGAAAATGCAATTAAGTAAAATATTGCAAAAAATATAATATATTTTTATCCGTATATTTTTGGTTTTGGGATTGGAATAATAAATTTTCCACCTATAATTTTGTATGCAGTTAAATTTTTCATAATTTCTTTTGAAAAATTCCATGCAAGCAATAATGCATAATCAGGTTTTCTTTTTATAAGTTCTAAATCTGATAAGATTGGGATATGTGTGCCCGGAGTAAATTTACCGATTTTTAGTTTTGATTTTTCAGTCGCAAAATCAATATGCTCCGGTCCGATATGACAATAATTTAATAGAGTCATTCCTTTTGCAGGAGTACTAATAATTGCAATTTTTTTACCTTGGTTTTTTAGCTTTTGAATAAAATTCATTAAATCATTGCGATTTTTTGCAACTTTTTGAGCGAATTCTTTTAGCGTTTTTAATGAATGAATTTTAGCTATTTTTTCTTGTTTAAGTTGTTTTAAAATAGAAGAGCTTATTGAGAATTCTCCTTTTCTTGCAATAAATACTCTAAATGAACCGCCATGAATTGGATAATTTTCTATATCAAAAACTTCCATATCAAATTGCTTGAAAAAATTTATTACTGGCCTTAGAGATAAATAAAGCAAATGTTCATGATAAATAGTGTCATATTCCATATTTTTTACTAAATTTATAAAACTAGGTGATTCAAAAATAAAAACACCTTTTTTATCAAGAAGTAATTTAAGAGCTTTGATAAATTGGTGGTGATCGAATATGTGAGCAAAAACATTTGTTCCTACAATAATTTTTGCAGGTCCGTATTTATATTTTATTTTTTTAGCAACCGTTGGAGTAAAAAAATCAGCGATTGTTTCAATACCTTTTTTGCAAGCAATTTTTGCCATATTTTCAGCTGGGTCTACTCCTAATACTTGAATGCCATATTTTTTAAATCCTCCCAAAAGAATTCCTACATTACTTCCGATATCAACTATCAGATCTTTATTAGTAAGATTAAATTTTTTTGAAACTAAGGCAGCAAAGCTTTCGTAATGGTCTGATCCTGTCTTGGTGAGAGACATTGAATATGGATAATCTTCTTGGTAGAGTTCTTTTGGGTCAACTGTATAGTTTAATTGACTTAGTCCACATTTTATACATAATACAACAACTAGAGGATAATATTTTTCTGGTTTATTTAATTGTTGCGAAGAAAGAAATCTATCCGCTAAAGGAGTAAATCCAAGATTAAGATAAGGAATTAAATTTTTGCTTTGACAGAATCTACAATTATTGATTTTAGCCATTTTTTATTTTATTATACAAAAATAATTTTTAAAAAGAAAGTGCTATAATTTATTATGGAGAAAAATGAAATTTTATTGAGTTTTGCTATTCCAACTTATAATCGTCCAAAACAATTTGAGAGATTAATCAAAGGTTTAATTCCACAGGTAACTTCGGAAGTTGAAATAGTAATCCGTGATGATAGTCAAAATTCTCTTACGGAAGAAATTGTAAGGCGTGAAATTAAAGCGCGAAAAATACCATTCCAATATTTCAAGGGAGAGAAAATTGGCGCTGATTTGGCCCAGCTTTTTTTACTTGAAAAATCATTGGGTAAATATATTTGGTGGTTTGGTGATGATGACGAAATTCTTCCGGGCGCAATTAAACATGTCATTGAATTAGTAAAAAAATATCCAGAAATTGATTATATGTGGGCGAATTTTGCTTATGGCGACGATAAAAAATTGGCGATTTCTCTCCCTGAAGAAAAATTTTTTAAAGATAGAAATGAAGTTATTGAATGTTTGGGACCTAATATTGGTCTTTTATCAACGATGTTTTTAAAAAGAGAAAAGGGGATGCTATTTTTAGAACTTGGGCGAGAAAATGCGATTGGATTCGCTTTTGCGATATTAGTGCCAGTTATGGGCGCCCTCACCGGTGATGGAAAATTTTTTTTCCTTCGCGGCCCGTATGTGTTTAATAATCCCACTACGATTGATGAGATTAAAGAAATAATAATGAAAACTGGAAAAATTAAAAATGAAGGATTTAATGTTTATGGCGTAAATTTTTATCAAATCGCCACTTTATTTAAAGACAAATTTAAAAAACGTTCTATGAAAAAGTTTTTAGCTAATAATTTTGCCGCTCTTTGGCGCGGAATGCTGGTTGGTTGGATTGGCGGGTGGGATACGCCAAAAGGAAAAAGGTGGAAAATGTTCAAGTATTATTGGAATTTCCCGGAATTTTGGATTGCGATGCCGTTATTTTTAATGCCGCTTTGGATTAATAAAATTTTATTTAGAATTTATAAGATATTTTTCAGCCACAGAAAATGGGTTTTTGACGGAAAATTTAAAAATTTTTTTAATAGACAATAATTTGAAGTTTTGATACTATTTAAATCATGAATGTTATTTCGAGAATTATAGATAGTTGTCGCGTTTGCGACTTTGATAAATTGACGCCTATTTTGTCTTTAGGTGATTTATATATCTCCGATTTTTTGCAAGAAAGCGAAATCAATGAAGCGGAAAAAGCGCCCCTGGATTTGGTTTTATGTAATGAAAATGACGGCGGTTGCGGACTTTTACAACTAAAACACACTGTTTCTAATGAGTTAATGTATAGACGATATTGGTATTTTTCCGGAACAAATAAAACAATGATAGAAGAATTGAATAATATTGCGTCAAAAATTGAAGAGTTGGTCAATTTTAAAGATGGAGATTTTGTTATGGATATTGGAGCTAATGACGGCACTTTATTGCGCGGGTATAAAACAATTGGATTAAATCTCACCGGTTTTGAACCGGCTAAGAATTTGGAGAAATATAATAGTGTTGGAACGACAAAAATCATCAACGATTTTTTTAATTATGAAGCATGGCAAAAAGAGTTTGGCGATACTAAAGCAAAAGCGATTACCGCCATTGCGATGTTTTATGATTTAGACGACCCCAATAAATTTATCGCAGACGTTGTTAAGTGTTTAGACAAAGACGGCATTTTTATAATCCAAATGGCGTATTTGCCGTCTATGCTCTTAAAAAATATGTTTGATAATATTTGTCATGAGCATTTAGAATATTATTCTTTGCTTTCTTTGGAAAATTTATTGGAAAGGCATAATTTGGAGATTTTTGATGTTGAATTAAACGATATAAATGGCGGTAGTTTCCGTATATATATTAAGCGCAAAGATGGCGGACAATCGATTAAAATTCCCGAAGGCGCGCGGCAAAGAATTAATAATTTAAAAGAAAATGAAAGAAAATTAAAATTGAATGATAAAAAAATATATGAAGATTTTGCGGAACGGGTGGAAAAAATTAAAAAAGAAGTTTTTAATTTTATAAAAAGCGAAGTTGAAAACGGAAAAAAAGTTTATGTTTACGGCGCTTCAACAAAAGGCAATACGCTTTTGCAGTATTTTAATTTAGATAATTCTTTAATTAAAGCGGCGGCTGAACGCAATTCAACCAAATGGGGTAGAAAAACTATTGGAACAAATATCCCGATTATTTCCGAGGAGCAAGCGCGTGATGAAAAGCCGGATTATTTTTTAATCTTGCCGTGGCATTTTCTTAAAGAATTCAAGGAACGCGAAGTAGAATATTTAAAAAACGGCGGGAAATTTATTGTTCCTTTGCCAGAATTTGAAATAATCGGCAATAATTAAATTATGGATAACAAAAAAATAGCTTTAATCACCGGTATCACCGGACAAGATGGTTCTTACTTAGCCGAATTTTTGTTGGAAAAAGGTTATGAAGTGCATGGTATTATACGCAGAGTAAGCACTTTTAACAGGCAAAGAATTGAGCATTTAACTCCGGATATTCATCGCTCAAAACATAAAATTTTTCTTCATTATGGAGATTTGACAGATGCAGGGTCGCTTCACCATATTATAGGGCAAATTAAACCGGATGAGATATATCATTTAGGCGCGCAAAGTCATGTCAGGATAAGTTTTGACATTCCGGAGTTTACCGGCAATACTACGGCTCTTTCAACAACGAGATTATTAGAAGCAATCCGTCACGATAGTCCAAAAACGCGTTTCTACCAGGCGTCAAGCTCAGAGATGTTTGGAAAAGTTCAAGAAATTCCGCAAAAAGAAACAACACCATTTTATCCAAGAAGTCCTTATGGCGTTGCTAAGGTTTACGCCTATTGGATGGCGGTGAATTATAGGGAAAGTTATAATTTATTCACTTGTAATGGAATTCTTTTTAATCATGAATCGCCGAGGCGCGGAGAAAATTTTGTAACAAGAAAAATAACAAACAGTTTGGTTAAAATAAAACGCGGAGAAATGGAAAAATTATATTTGGGCAATCTCAACGCCAAAAGAGATTGGGGCTACGCAAAAGATTATGTTGAAGGAATGTGGTTGATGCTTCAGCAGGACGAGCCGGATGATTATATTTTGGCGACAAACGAAACTCATAGTGTTCGAGAATTTGTTGAAGAAGCGTGTAAATTGCTTGATTTTGATTTGGTTTGGGAAGGGGAAGGCGTAAATGAAAAAGGAATTGATAAAAAAACAGGGGAAACGATTATTGAAATTGATGAAATGTATTTTAGGCCAGCGGAAGTTGATTTATTGATAGGTGATTATTCAAAAGCGAAAAATAAGTTTAATTGGGAGCCGAAAGTTAAATTTAAAGAACTTGTGAAAATTATGGTTAAAGCGGAATTAAATGGAGAAACAACGCGGTAAAATTTTTATGGATAATTCAAAAACATTACTTTTTGGCGGAAGCGGTTTTTTGGGGCCTATTATACTTGAAAAATATCCGGATATTATTTCTGTTGGCAGAACCGCGCCGCCATCTTATATCAGAAATAAGCATATCCAATTAGATAATTTAGATAATTTAAAAGTTTTAGATAATTTAGATTTTGATAAAGTAATTTTTTTAATTGGCAGTTCTAACCATCATTTAATTAATATTCATCCGACAATGGGATTAGATTTTAATGTTATGCCTCTTAAAAAAGCGCTTTATTATTTTCAAAAACGAAAACTTAAAAAATTTGTGTGTTTTACAACTATCTTGCTTTACGATGTGAATAAAATGAAACTTCCCGTTGATGAGAAGCAACCGATTAATCCATATATAAATGATTATGTATTCAGTAAATATATGTCGGAGGAAGTGGTAAAATTTTATAAAGACAAAATTCCCGCTATTATTGTCCGTTTCAGCAATATTTATGGGCCCACAAAATTAATTCGTCCCGATGTAATACCGACATTGATTCAGGGGGTTTTATCTCCGAATGAAGCAACCGCATGGAATACCAAGCCAATCAGAGATTTTCTTTATTTAGATGATGCCGCAGAGGCAATTATAAAGTTGATGGAATCCGACTATGTGGGGGTCGTAAATTTGGGCACAGGCGCTTCAGTCAGTATTGGGAAAATTGCGGAAATTCTTGAAAATATTTCTGTCAAAAAGATTATTGATTTAAAAAAAGAAGTTTCCGGCCCTATGAAT
>ERZ1292625.4259-Hain-H41-01um-R1-4259-length-10864-cov-5_pt1 | contig 10864 bp, 8 predicted proteins | sample MGYA00564400_ERZ1292625 | MGnify/ENA primary metagenome ERZ1292625 (study PRJEB36523, sample SAMEA6512639) | groundwater metagenome | collected 2019-01-08 | study: AquaDiva: Metagenomics assemblies of 32 groundwater samples
TCTACAACATTTACAAATGAGGTTGCCAATTGCTCAACTGGAAGAACTATGTCGAATTTAAGTTTATAGTTTTTGAGCAGATCATCGCTATCCCATTTCAAGTACCTAATACACATATATAAATCTAAATAATCTCTCGATCTTGCTCTAGTAGTAATTGCATGTATCTTATTGACAGCTATATCTTCAACACTTGAAATTTTGAGACCATTTAATTTTTTGAAGTTTCCAAGATGGTGAAAAGGAAACTCCGAAAAGTCAATTTTAACAAAATTTTTATTATCAAAATAAAGAAAAAAGGTATCCTGACCAGTTAAGTTTTGATGTTCAATTTTCCTTAATTTCAACTTATTACCAATTTTGCTTACTGTGGACAAGACTTTTTTAGAATCGAACTTTACTTCAGAAAAAAAATCAAAATCTTCTGAATAGCGATGATGAAGATAAAATTCAGATAGTACAGTTCCACCTGTCATGAAGAAATTGGTAGCTATAAAGCTGTCTTTGGAGATAGTCCCCAGTAGTTTTTGTTGGTTAGTGGTGAGAATGGACTTTCCCATATGAGGTATTTTATCATTCTTGCACGCTCCAAGTCGAGGAATGGTTCAAGTTTTTTCCAAACAGATTTTACTTTTTGAATTGATAACTTCTGACCATCGAGTCCATAATTAATAAGTTGAGATAGTTTCCATATTTCCTCGTCAGATTTAGAATTAAACTTGCCTGTATTCCAATTTTTCATACGCTCTAATTATACCATATTGAAGCTAAATTGCGGGGCCGAGGAATTATGATATCCCAGCCTCTTGCTTGACAAGCAAGCGCTCTTCCTTTGAGCTACGACCCCAAACATCTGATATTATAATACAAAGTGGGTATTAAAATCTACAAATTATGACTAACCTTGAGATTGCGGAACTCCTTCGTGATATGGCCGCAGCTTACCAGCTCCAAGATGACAGAAAGAACAGATTCAAGATAATTGCCTATCAGAGGGCAGCTGATGCGGTTGAACACGCCTCAAGCGAGCTTAAGGACCTTTGGGATGATGGAAAACTAAAAGAAGTTCCAGGAATCGGTGAATCAATTGCCGATCATTTAAGCGAATTATTTGAAACTGGAAAATCAAAACATTTTATTGAGGTTATGAAAGATTTACCTCCTTTTATGTTTGAATTAATGAAAATTCCAGGGGTCGGTGTAAAAACAGCATATAAATTAGTCAGTGAACTCGGGATTAAATCATTTACTGACCTCAAGAAAGCAATTAAAAGTGGGGCAATTGCAAAACTTTCAGGGTTTGGTGAAGAATCACAGGCTGCAATTTTTAAATCGTTTCTCGACTTCGAAAAGAAACCTCCAGCCAGACATTTATTACCCTATGCATCAGAAGTCGCTGATGGTGTTATTACTTGGCTCAAAGAGAACAAAAACGTTGTAAAGGTTGATCCATTAGGGAGTCTTAGACGCAGGGCTGCGACTATCGGAGATATTGATATATCAGTTGCATCTACAAAACCTGATGATGTTGTCAAACATTTTGTAGCTTATCCAAAAGCAACAAGAGTTCTTGAGAAGGGAACAAGATCAGCTTCTTTAATCTTACCTGGAAACATTCAGGTCGATCTCATGGTTACAGATCCAAGTGGATACGGATCACTTCTGCAGCACTTTACGGGCTCAAAACATCACAATATAGCTTTGAGGGAAAGAGCTCTTAAAATGGGTTTGAGTGTTTCTGACTATGGAATCAAAAAAAATAAATCAAAAAACAACAAGCTCGAACTTTTTTCAAATGAAGAAGATTTTTACAAAAGGCTTGGACTAGAGTACATTCCTCCAGAAATTCGAGAGGACGCAGGAGAGATAGAAGCAGCTGTTAATCATAAGTTGCCAAAGCTCATTGAACTATCTGATGTTAAATCTGATCTTCAAATCCATTCTAGTTTCGACATAGAAACAAGTCATGATTTGGGGGAAAGCTCAATGGAAAAAATTATTGATAGGGCAGGGGAGTTGGGCTATCAGTATATCGCTTTCACGGAACATAATCCAAGTAAAAGTAAACACAACGAAAAACAAATTATAGATATTTTAAAAAGTAAGCGTGAAAAGATTGACCAATTAAATTACTCAATTTCTAAAAATAAAAAAAATAGCGTAAAAAAAGTATTCAATAGCCTTGAGATTGATATTTTAACTGAGGGTGGCTTGCCGGTTCCCGATGCTGGTATGGAAACTTTGGATTTTGCACTTGTTTCTATTCACTCAAGTTTCAGATTACCAAGAGAAGAAATGACCAAAAGAATTCTATCTGCCTTAATTCATCCAAAGGTTCAGGTATTCGCCCACCCTACTGCAAGAAAAATAAATGACAGAGAAGGCGTAGAGCTTAACTGGCCGGAGATTTTTGATTTTTGTTTGAAGCATAATAAATGGGTTGAGATAAACTGTGACCCAGCAAGACTCGATCTTCCCGATGTTTTAGTAAAGGAAGCTGTTAAGACGGGTGTCATATTAACTTTTGGAACTGATGCACACCATATGGATGGAATGTATAACATGGAATTTGGAGTAAATGTAGCCAGAAGGGGTTGGTGTGAGAAAAAAAATGTAGTAAACTGTTTGAATCTGATTGAATTTGAAAAAATGTTGGGAGGTGAAAATAAAAAATGATTTACGTAATAGTAGGAATTGCAGTATTAATTGTAGTTTGGTTGATCTCAGAATATAACTTTTTTGTAACTGCGAAAGCCAGGATCAAAGCAGCAGTGCAAGAGATAGGAAATCAACTCAAAAGACAAGCTGACCTTATTCCTAACTTGGAATCCTCAGTTAAAGGTTACCTAAAACACGAGAAGGGTATTTTACAGATGTTATCTGATGCTAGGAAATTGGTTGCAGCAGGCAAGGATGCGTCGAAACAAATATCTGAAGTATTGCCAAAACTACAGATTGTCATTGAAAGTAATCCAGAATTAAAAGCTGACAATGTTGTTGGAAAGCTTATGGATGAGCTAAGAGATACATCTGACAAAGTAATGTATGCAAGGAGGCTAATGATTGATCTAACAGCAGATTACAATGTTAAAAGAGTATCTGTTCCATCAAACATAATAGCTAACTTATTTAATTTTGAAGAACTAAAAGGTCTTGAAACACCAACTGAAGGCGCACACCTGAAAGTTAGTTCTGAGGAAATGAAGTCGCATAAGGTTAACCTTTAATGGTAAACGTATATGAAGCCGTTGAGGCGAATAAGTTTAAAAGCACGGCCATAATAGTTTTGTTTTCTATTTTTGTGGCTGTTGCTGTTTTTTTTATTTCTCAAGCTTTTGCAATTTATCAGGGCTATGAACCAGGTGGACTCGGTATCGTTGGAATCGCACTGATAGTTTCGGGAGTTATGAGTATGGGTGGATATTATTTTAGTGATTCAATAATTCTTGGTATATCTGGTGCAAGACCAGCAAATAAAAAGAAAGATTTTAATTTTTTTACGGTTTCTGAAAATCTTGCAATTGGAGCGGGTATTCCCATGCCCAAGCTTTTTGTTATTGAAGACAGTGCCCCCAATGCCTTTGCAACTGGTAGAGATCCCAAGCATGCGGTTGTAGTTGCAACTACAGGGCTATTGGAAAAGCTTACAAGAACTGAACTCGAAGGAGTTGTTGCCCACGAGTTTTCTCACATTAAAAATTATGATATTAGATTAATGTCTATAGTTGCTGTCTTGGTGGGAATGATAGCTCTTCTTGGGGATTGGCTAATAAGGTCAACCTGGTATGGAGGTAGGAGATCAAATGACAATGATGACAATAAAGGAGCAGGCATAATTATGTTGATTGGTATTATTTTTGCAATCCTTTCCCCGATTGTTGCCCAATTAATTCAACTCGCAGTATCAAGGAGGAGAGAGTTCTTAGCCGATGCATCGTCAGTTGGAATGACGAGGCAGCCTGCGGGTCTTATTTCTGCTCTAAAGAAAATATCAGATGACCAGGAACCACTTGAAGCTGCAAACAAAGCAACTGCACATCTTTATATAGTAAATCCTTTTAAAGAAGGAGAAAAAAGAACAGTTGGCTGGTTTGCTGGACTATTCAACACGCACCCTCCTGTTGCTGAAAGACTCAAGGCCCTTCAAAAGATGGTATGATCTTGCTATCATATGCCTATGGCACTTACAGTAGCTGAAGTTGAGCACATTGCAAAGCTAGCTAAATTAAAACTTTCAAAATTAGAATTAGAAAAATTCGGAATTCAACTCTCAAAAGTTATCGAACATATAAAAGAATTAAGTGAAGTTGAGACTGACGGAGTTGAACCTACTTCGCAAACTACCGGGCTTACTGACGTTTTAAGGGAAGACGAGATTGACGAAACCCAAATGACTCCGCAAGATGGACACTTTGTTGTAGCTAAAATCTTAGATAAATGATCTTACCAAAAACTATAAAAGATACGAGAGAAGGGCTCTTGAAAAAAGAATTCTCTGCTGTCGAATTGGTAGATGCTTATTTAGAAAGAATTAACAATTATGACAAAGATTTGAATTCCTTTATAACGGTTACAAGTGAAAAAGCGTATGAGGATGCAAAGCGAATAAGCTCACTATCTTCCAACTTGCCTCTTTTGGGTGTAGTTACTTCTCTTAAAGATTTATTTTCTACAAAAGGAATTAGAACAACAGCTGGATCGAAGGTTCTTGAAGGTTATATACCAGACTATTCTGCAACTGTTGTAAAAAGATTAGAGGAAGCAGGAGCAATTATTATTGGAAAAACCAACTGTGACGCATGGGCACATGGAGCAAGCGGGGAAAATTCAGATTTTGGAGAAACAAAAAACCCTTGGAATAATCAGTTTGTTCCTGGCGGTTCTTCTAGTGGTTCTGCAGTAGCAGTAGCTTCTGAGTTTTCTTTAATCTCAACGGGGACTGACACGTGTGGCTAGATAAGGCAGCCAGCAAGTTTTTGCAATGTGGTAGGTTTTAAGCCAACTTATGGAGCAGTTTCTAGATACGGTGTAGTAGCCATGGCTTCATCCCTCGACTCAGTCGGACACTTTTCCCACACAGTCTCAGACGCAAGAAAAGTTTTTGAGGTTACAAAAGGAATTGACGGTCATGACTCCACGCTCGGAAGTCAGAAAGCTGAAGTTAGAAAAACCAATAAATTTAGAATTGGGATACCCAAGGAATATTTTACAAACGGCCTAGACAAAGAAGTAGAAAAAATTGTCAGGGATGCAATTGATGTCTATAAGAAACAGGGAGTAGAAGTTGTCGATGTTTCTCTACCCCACACAAAATATGCAATTGATGTCTATTATATTATTCAGCCTGCCGAAGTTTCATCAAATTTAGGTAGATATGACGGTGTGAGATATGGGAATGACAGAGATTCTTTTGGGGCTGAGGCAAAAAGAAGAATAATGCTTGGGACATATGTTCTTTCTGCCGGTTACTATGACGCCTATTACCTAAAGGCAATGAGGGTGAGGACGAAGATAATTGAGGATTTTGAAAAAGTTTTTGAGAAGGTCGATGCAGTTATTGCACCAGTATCTCCAACCCCACCTTTCAAGTTAGGAGAAAAATCCACAGATCCACTAGAAATGTACTTAGCTGATATTTTAACGGCTCCCGCAAATGTGGCAGGAATTCCAGGAATTTCAATTCCGGGTGGTTTTTCCAAAGGCGGACTTCCAATTGGTTTCCAACTTTTAGGTCCCAGATGGGGTGAAGATATCATTTTTTCATTGGGCGAGCTTTTCCAAAAAGAAACAGATTATCATTTAAAGAGCTCTTTTACTAAATAATATGAATAAAAAGTTCGAACCAATTATCGGTCTAGAAGTACACGTTGAGCTTTCGACTAAAACAAAAATGTTTTGTGCTTGTCCAGCCGATCATTTCGGGAAAAAGCCCAATACTCAGGTTTGCCCTGTTTGTCTTGGGTTACCAGGGGCCTTACCTTATGCCAACAAGCAAGCCATTGAAGATACTATTAAGTTTGGCCTCTCACTTGGATGCGAAATATCAGATTTTTCTAAATTTGATAGAAAACACTATTTTTATCCAGATTTGCCTAAGGGTTATCAGATAAGCCAATATGATCTCCCTTTTTGTAAGAAGGGTGTCTGGAAGTCAAAAGACGGAAACACCATAAATGTAAGAAGAATCCATTTAGAAGAGGATACGGGAAAGCTTATTCATATAGGCACTGACTCACAAATAGATTTTAATAGAAGCGGAGTTCCATTAGTTGAACTGGTGACAGAGCCTGATTTTAGGGATTCGGTACTTATTGACGAATTTTTGAAAGATATACAACTTACAGTAAGGTATTTGGGAATTTCTACAGGCGATATGGAAAAAGGATCTATGAGACTCGAGGCAAATATTTCTCTTTCAAAGGATGGCAAACTTCCAGATTACAAAGTTGAACTTAAAAATATTAACTCTTTTAGGTTCTTGAAAAAGGCTATTGATTGGGAGATTAAAAGGCAAGAGGAGCTTCTCGAAAAAGGGGAAAAAATACCTCAGGAAACCAGAGGCTGGAGTGAGAGTAAGGGAGAAACCGTTTCGCAACGAACTAAGGAGGAAGCAAATGATTATAGATACTTTCCGGAACCAGATATTCCTCCAATTACAATAAAGCCTCAGTTAATAGAAAAAATAAAAAATGAGATTCCTGAGTTACCCTGGGAAAAAAGGAAAAGATATCAGGGCCTTGGTCTGTCTGCTGGCTATGCGTCAACCTTAACCTCGGAGCTTAGTAGATCTAAATATTTTGATGATGTAGTTAAGTTATCTGATGACATATCGGTGGAGACCATTGCCGGTCTAATGATTAATCAAAAGTTGGACGAACAGTACCTCGAGCCAGCAGGACTAGTTAAAAAAATATTAGAACTTGAGAAAAAAGATTTTGCAAAAGCAGACGAGACCGATTCAGCCATTATAGAAGTTTTAGAAAATAACCAAAAAGGTGTGCTCGATTATAAAGAGGGTAAAGCTGAAGTCATAGGGTTTCTGATTGGACAAGTTCAAAAAATATTAAAGGGTAAAGGCGACCCAAATGCTGTACGAGAGGCTATAATTACAAAGTTAAATGGCTAGCAAATTTTCACACTTACATCTTCATACTGAATATTCATTACTCGATGGACTCTCGAAGATAGATAAGCTCGTAGACCATATCAAAGAAAATGACATGGATAGTTTAGCTATTACCGACCATGGAGTAATGTATGGGGCTATTGAGTTTTACAAGAAAGCCAAAAAGGCAGGCGTTAAACCAATTATTGGCATGGAGGCCTATACGACTAATATTAATATGGAGGAACGTCCAGAAAGAGGTAAGTTTAAAAACTTTCACCTACTGCTTCTTGCCAAAGATATTGAGGGTTATAAAAATTTAATGAAGATTACATCCGAGGCACACCTTCGTGGTTTTTATTATAAGCCTAGAGTTGACCATGAAACTTTGGCTAAGTATTCAAAAGGGTTGATTTGCACTTCAGCCTGTGCTCAAGGAGAACTTGCACAAGCTCTAATAGCAAAAGACAATAGTGAAGTTAAAAAGGTTGTCAAATGGTATGGAGAAGTTTTTGGTAAAGATTACTATTTGGAAATTCAAAGACATCACTATGACGAAGCATCAAAGAAGAATGAAAATCAGGAATTAAAAAGAGAGCTTTTAGAGATGTCTGAAAACGAGAAAATCATAAATGATGGGGTAGTTAAAATTAGCCGGGAAATGGGGATACCAATTATTGCTACAAATGACGCCCATTATATTAAAAAGGAAGACGCAGTCGCCCAAGATGCATTGGTTTGTGTGGCAACAGGCAAGAACGTGAGCGATATTAAAAGACTGCGCTTTATTGACTCCCCCAACTTTTATGTAACTACGCCAACCCAGATGCAGGAACTCTTTTCTGATCTGCCGGACTCAATTGAAAATACAATAAAAGTGGCGGATAAATGTGAGATTGAGCTTACACTTGATAAATGGTTTTTTCCCAAATATAAACTCGAAGGCAAGGCCAGCGAGGATGAAGAAATGGAAAAAAGAACTTGGGAAGGGATAAAAGGACGTGTAAAAGAGGTAACACCGGAAGTAAAGGAAAGACTAGAGTATGAACTGGGAATTATAAAAGAAAAAGGATATGCTACTTACTTTTTAATAGTCGCAGACATGGCGAGATGGGCTAGTGACAATGGCATCGTTACTAACACTAGAGGATCAGCCGCCGGATCTTTAGTTTCTTTTGCTCTCGGAATTATAAATCTTAATCCACTTGACTATGGACTTCCATTTGAAAGATTTCTGACTCCATGGAGGCCATCCCCACCCGACATTGATTTTGATATTGCAGACGATAGAAAAGAAGACGTTGTCGATTATTTGATTAAAAAATATGGAGAGGACAAAGTTGCACAAATTTGTACTTTTGGAAGAATGATGGCCAAAGCCGCAGTAAGGGACATCGCTAGAGTTCTTGGTTATCCGTATGCAACCGGGGATAGGATTTCAAAAGCAATTCCAATTGGGTCTCAAGGCTTTCCTATGAGCATAGAAAAAGCTCTCGAGATTTCGCCAGAGCTTAGTACTCTATATAAAAACGATGCCGACGCAAAAAAAATAATTGATCTTGCCCGTGGCGTAGAAGGCAATGCCAGACACGTTTCCGTCCATGCGGCCGGAGTAGTAATTGCGCCAGAGCCGCTAACAAACTTTACGCCAATTCAAAAAGAAGGCGATAGACTTATTACTCAATATGACATGGAAGCTCTCGATCCCAACGTTTCACCTGAAGCTGTTGGACTACTCAAATTTGACCTTTTGGGTCTTCGTAACCTTTCAATATTGGGTGCTGCCATCAAAATAATAAAAGAGACCAGGAGTGAGGAAATAGATTTAATTACCATTCCCCTAACAAACAAAAAAACTTTTGAAATGCTATCAAGAGGTGAAACAATGGGTGTTTTTCAGCTGAGCAGCAGTGGCATGACGAAGTGGATCAAAGAATTAAAGCCTACCAGGATCGAAGACTTAATGGCAATGGTTGCGCTCTATAGACCAGGCCCAATGCAGTTTATTCCTGAATACATTAAATGCAAAAGAGATCCTTCTACTGTTAAATATATTGATCCCCGAATGAAAGAATATATGGGTATGTCCTATGGACTGCTTATTTATCAGGAAGACGTTCTTTTATCAGCTATCAATTTGGCTGGTTACTCTTGGGAGGAAGCCGACAAATTTAGAAAAGCTATCGGAAAGAAAATTCCAGCCGAGATGGAAAAACAACACGGAAAATTCGTGTCGGGGTGTATAAGTAACGGAATGACTGAGAAAAAAGCTGAGGCTTTGTTCTTGATGATTGAGAAGTTTGCTGCATACGGCTTTAATAAAGGTCACTCCGCAAGTTACGGCAGAGTTGCTTATTGGACAGCATATCTAAAAGCCAATTACCCGGTCGAATACATGGCTGCTTTGTTGACTGCTGAATCGGGCGACAATGAAAAAATATCTGAGGCAATCAATGAATGTAGACGCATGGAAATTAAAGTTTCACCTCCAGACATTAACAATAGTCAGGTTGCATTTAAAATTGACGGCGTTGAAATTAGATTTGGACTTTCTGCAATTAAAAATGTAGGCAAGGCTGCGATTGAAGCAATTCTTGAAAGTAGACAAAAAGGAAACTTTGTCTCATTTGCTGATTTTTTATCAAGGGTTGACGCTAGACGAGTGAACAAAAAGGTTTTGGAAAGTTTGATTAAGGTTGGTGCAATGTCTGCCTTTGGCGGAAGGGCTTCTCTGTTGTCTTCAATGGATGAACTTAGGGGCAGGATAAAAAGCACGGTTGATCCGCAACAGGGACTTTTTTCTGCAAAAGAAGATGAGAAGGTTAAGTTTTCTACAGATATTGTTCTTAATGAAATTCCAGAATTTAGTGACGAAGAGTTACAAAGTCTAGAAAGACAGCTTCTCGGACTTTCACTTTCGGCAAAGCCATTATCAGAGTTATTGGGACCACTTTCTGGTTTTGGCACCCATAAAATAAGTGAGTTGACAATTGATTTCCCAAAAAGCGAGATGGTAAAAATTGCTGGAGTAGTGACTGCAGTTAGAGTAGTTGTAACAAAACGATCTGCCCAGGAAATGGCATTTGTAAAATTACAGGACGAGACTGGCATTATCGACTTGGTAGTTTTCCCAAGACTTTACGCAAGTACCAGGAACTTTTGGGTAGACAATACACCCTTCTTAATTGAAGGCAGGGTGGACGCTAAGGAAGAATCTCCTAGTATTTTAGTAGAGTCAATTAAGACAAAGCCTACTGATACTTTATTTGTTAAGATTCCACAGGATATTGAAAGCGTAAAGTTAAAGAATTTGAAAGAGCTTTTGCTTAGCTATCCAGGCGAGCAGCAGGTCTCTTTGGTATTTGAAGGGACAGATCAGACCATCACTCTCCCCTTTACAATTACCTGGTCTGAGGGACTGTCACGGCTTATTAGCGATGTGCTTGAAGGAACACCCTATTCTGGTGTAGAATAGCGCTCATGGCATTAAAATTAACACACAAAGAAGTAGAATTCGGATCTGGTGATGTTATCCGTGTTTGGCAAAGAATTGCAGAGGGAGATAAGATTCGTCTTCAGGCTTTTGAAGGAATGGTTTTGGCTATCAAGAAAAAACTTGATGGGACAAGTTTTACTGTTAGAAGAATTGGTGAGGCCAAAATAGGGATTGAAAGAATTTTTCCACTTTTTTCACCAGTTATTGAAAAAATTGAAGTCGTCAAAAAAGGAACCAAAGGCATTAGAAGTGCCAAACTCTAT
>ERZ1292625.4260-Hain-H41-01um-R1-4260-length-10864-cov-4_pt1 | contig 10864 bp, 8 predicted proteins | sample MGYA00564400_ERZ1292625 | MGnify/ENA primary metagenome ERZ1292625 (study PRJEB36523, sample SAMEA6512639) | groundwater metagenome | collected 2019-01-08 | study: AquaDiva: Metagenomics assemblies of 32 groundwater samples
GATGGGATTGATCTCGCCGATGCCGAGCTTGGAGATCCCGACACGCGGTATGATGACGGTGATCGTGTGTTCGAACGGAAGCGCCTGCGCCCGTTTGCCCTTGCCGATGAGCGCGCTCCCGCGGACGGTGAGGAGCATCTTCCCCTGCGAGACCGCGCTCGCTGTCGCGTTCGCGATGCGCGACATATCGAGCAGCGCCGAGACGGGAATGAGCGTGGTCGAAAGCGCTCCGATGAACGTGTTCGTCGTGACGTTCGCCGAGACGAGGAGCGCTCCGGACCCGTCGCTCACATCGGCAGTGAGCGTGGTGAGCGGTACTTCCACATCGTAGCGGTTGTTGATGGATAGCATGAGGTCGGCCGTCATTGCCGTCCCGGCAACGGAACGTATCACGAACGATGCGACGGATATCTGCGGTGCGTTCTCCATGAGATAATCGCGTGACGGGATACATGACACGGTGGTCAGCACTGCAAGCGCGATGATCGGAATGCATCGTCGATGCAGGTGGATCTTTTGGTGAATGAACATGATGCGACTATATCACACGGGGGCACGGTTGCAAGGCGGGCTTTTTTATCCAGCAGGAGGGGTCACGTGACCCCTCCTGCTGGAGCGCAGAAAATTCTCAATGTACGGTGAACGACCGAATGATATCGATAAGCAAAAGCACGTTCAGCACCGTAACGACGGACGCCACTGCGCCGAGCATGATTTTCGTTGAGAGACGGTTCGCGTACACGCCCATCACCTTGCGGGACGAGGTGAGCGCGATGAGGAGGAATATCGTGTAGGGGAGCTGTACGCTGAGTACTATCTGCGAGACGACGAGACCGCGGAAGGGGTCGCCGATGAAGAATATGACGATAAGCGCACCGATGATGGTCGCGAGGACGCCGACACGCGAATGCTTGTCCTTGATGTCGTACGGCTCGCCGAATATCCCGGCGAAAATGCTCCCGCCCGCCATGCCGGCCGTGATGCTCGATGCGACGCCGGCGAAAAGGAGCGCGATGGCGAAGATGATGGCGGCAGCGGGGCCGAGCATGGGTTCGAGCATCGCCTTCGCCTGCGCAAGCTCGGTGACGACGATATGGTTCTTGAAGAAAACACCCGCCGCGACGATTATCATCGCGCTGTTGATGCAGAACCCGACCAGCATCGAGAAAAGCGTATCGGTGAATTCGAACCTGAGCCGGTGCTGTATCGTCTTTTTCCCTTTGGTATGCCATTCGCGGCTCTGTATTATCTCAGAATGAAGGAAGATATTGTGCGGCATGACCACAGCGCCGAGCACGCTCATGATGATGGCGATGGACCCTAAGGGGATCTGCGGCAGTACCCATCCGACCGCTGCCGCATGCCAGTCCGGGCGCACGAAGATTATCTCGATGAGGAATGAGAAGCCGATGAGCGATACGAAACCGATGATGACGCGTTCGATGCGCTTATATGAACTCGTGAAGATGAACACAAGTATGAGCCCGGCGGTGAGCACGGCCCCGATCTTGAGCGGGAGATGAAAAAGCATCTGCAATGCGATGGCACCGCCGAGCACTTCCGCCAACGCCGTTGAAATGGATGCGAGCACGGCACTCCCGAGGATCGTCCGAGAAACGACCGGAGGGAGATGTTTTGTCGCCACTTCCGAGAGACAGAGCCCCGTCGCGATACCCAGATGCGCCGCGTTATGCTGGAGGAGTATCAGCATGAGCGTCGAAAGCGTGACCATCCAGAGGAGGGTATATCCGTACTGCGAACCGGCCGCCACGTTCGCAGCCCAGTTGCCCGGATCGATGAAGCCGACCGTGACCAAAAGCCCCGGTCCGATATACTTGAGAACGGCGAACGCTGCGTGCCGGGTACGTTCCGGAATAAGGAAAAAGTCGCGGACCACCCCGATGAATTTCATCGCTATCGCCCTTTCATCCGTTCGATGTGAGCCTGATACGACTGTACGATTATCCGGTAGAGCAGGAACACGGCAAGCGTCACATTGGCGGCAAAAATGACGAGACGCGCCATCGTAACATGTTCCGAGAGCTCATAGATCTCGATCGGTATGAACAGCGACACCGATGCCGCCGCAAGCCATTGCGCCCACATGCGCTCGCGCCATAATCCGTACGCCTCGATGAGCTTCAACACCGCATAGATGAGCGCGCTCGCGGCGATAGCCCGCAGGTTCGCACGATTGAGGTGCGTAAGCGCATCGAGAAAAATGTTCGGGTGATGGCGCGCGGGATTGAGATGGAACGCGGAAAGGAGCTCATGGATACTTCCCTGCACATCGCCGCCGGCCAGGCGGAACAATCCCGTTCCGGCGATGATGACCAAGAGGCCCTTTGTCGCTTCGAAGACAGCGATAGCGCGCAGCCCGGCGGTCGATCCTTTCAGTGCTGCCATGGTCGCGTACTCCCCGGCGTCAGAGCGGAGGACATGCGCTAGAAATTCGTCATAAGGGTGAATGAATCATCGAGCTGCAGGAGCCGTATCGCTTCGTTCTTCCTGCCGAGATAGAATTCATGGATGCGGCGCACGAGCGGCATATCGGCGCGCTTGATGAAGACCGCCTTTACACCGATATTGGTCACCTCGGCAAAGGTGCGATCCTCACGGAGCTTCTGCTCCTCGATATTGTCGGTCGGCTCGGTCACCGCAACGCGGTCGCGTACCATGCTGCGATACTCGCGCGCATAGAGCGTGCGTATCGTGACGAAATAGGATGCGGGTACGGGCTCGAAGCAGGTGTTCGTCGCATCACCGCCGACAGCGGCAAGCGGCTCAGGTATCATAAGGTAGAAGTTCACTTCGCGCTTGCCTCGGTATGCCTTGGCCGCCACCCACGTCACGCTTCCGCGCGGCGTGAATCCCCTGAGCAGTATGACGCGCTCGGGGAGCGTGAACATCGATGCGGTGTCCGCTTTCACGAGGGGCATGATGGAACGGTACGCAGGCATTTCCCTCAAGGTGCGTATGTATTTATCGCGGTGGAAATGGGCGACATTATTGGCGTATTGCTCAACACCGAACCCCATGACCGTGCTGATATCGAGTACGGCGGGGTTAAGCGCCACGAATACGGCGATAATGACGGCGAGAAGGACGATGATGATCGTGAGGCATCCGCGTTTCATGAGGTGACTATACCACAATGGAAACGATGTTGCAAGCCGGCCATTACAATGAAAATTCGCATTCGATTATTGCATTTTTTACCCTGCTCTGCTAGAATAACGCTTTTCCCCCATAGCGGCTTTGCCGCTTGGTGTCAGTGAGCGCACAGCAAGTGCGCGAACATATGCTGAGCAGCGGGGGTGTGATAGGCCAGCGCTTTTCATGAGGAGATCCCGGAAAGGGACAAAAAGTATGGGCGATTATTCAGACAGTCAACAGTATCTCATGCACACCTATAACCGCATGCCGATGCACTTCACCGACGGGAAAGGCGCATACCTTACCGGCAGCGACGGGAAGCGCTATCTCGATTTCCTTTCCGGCATCGCCGTGACCATACTCGGCCATCAGCATCCCGCCGCGGTGAAGGCGCTCACCAAAGCGGCGCACGGCGTGTGGCATACATCCAACCTTTTCGAGATACCCGCGCAGATATCGCTCGGGGAAAAGATCGCCAAACACGGGCTCGGCGGGAAAACGTTCTTCTGCAATTCCGGCACCGAAGCGAACGAGGCGGCGTTGAAGCTCGCCGTCAAACGGGGCAAAGGCATATCGCCGGAAAAGACGGGCGTCATCGCCATGATCAATTCGTTCCATGGACGCACCATCGGGTCGCTCAATCTGACCGGTCAGGAAAAATATCGAAAGGATTATCCCGCGCTTTCGAACATATCCTATGTTCCGTACAATGACATGGCCGCGCTTACCGCGCAGATGAACGAGCATACCGCGGCCGTGTTCATCGAAGTGGTGCAGGGCGAAGCGGGCGTGTACCCGGTGAGCGAGGAGTATTATCGCCTCGTCCGGTCGCTCACGAAAAAATTCAATGCGCTTATGATCATCGATGAAGTGCAAACCGGCATGGGGCGGACGGGTACGCTCTTCGGCTATGAACGGTTTCCCGAAAAACCGGACGTATTTACGCTCGCGAAGGGGCTTGCCAACGGCTTTCCCATCGGCGCTATGCACGCAGCAAGCGCATTCTCGGATGTGTTCACGCCGGGGTCGCATGCCTCGACGTTCGGCGGCAATCCCCTTGCCGTTTCCGTCGGGAATGCCGTGTTCGATATCGTAGCCGATGAGAAATTCCTCGCACGGGTGCGCGCCGCCGGTGAAACGCTGCGCGGCGAGTTCGCGCAACGCGCAAAAAAATATCATTTCATAAAAGAGATACGGGGACAGGGGCTCATGATCGGCGTGGAACTTTCCATCTCCGCTGATGCGGTGAAGATGAAATGTTTCGGCGAGGGCCTCATCGTCAACGCCATCGCGGACAGGACGCTCCGCCTCATTCCGCCGCTCATCATCGGCGAACGCGAGATCGCGCACGCGCTCGCCGTCATCGACGGCATATTCAAACAGTACTAGCACACGCTACGGAGAAGACCATGATACATCTCTCGAAGAAAGACCTCGTTTCCATTGCCGATCTTTCGCGCAATGAGCTCAACGGGCTCCTTGCGCTCGGTATGAAGTTGAAGCGCCGTGTCTGGGGAAAACCGCTCGCCGGCAAGGTGCTCGGGATGATATTCTCGAAAAGCTCCACGCGGACGCGGGTATCGTTCGAGGTCGGCATGCACAAGCTCGGCGGCCATGCGATATTCCTCTCGCAGAACGACATACAGCTCGGGCGCGGCGAATCCGTCGAGGATACCGCGCGGGTGCTTTCGCGCTTCATCGACGGCATCATGATACGGACGTTCGCGCATCATGACGTCGAGCTCCTTGCGAAGCATGCCTCCATCCCCGTCATCAACGGACTTACCGATGACGAACATCCGTGCCAGATACTCGCCGACCTCATGACGGTGCTCGAGCATAAGAAGACGCTCGATGTGAAGATAGCCTATGTCGGCGACGGCAACAATGTAGCCGCGTCGCTCGCGCTTGCCTGCGAAACGCTCGGTGTCACATGCACGGTATCATCGCCCAAGGGGTATGAGATGCCTGCCGCCGTACGCGTACGCACGCCGTCCGTGAAATACCATATCGATCCGCGCGATGGCGTACGGGATGCGGACGTCGTGTATACCGACGTGTGGACATCGATGGGGCAGGAGAAGGAATACAAGAAACGCATCAACGCGTTCAAGAAATATCAGATAAACGCCTCGCTCATGTCGCTCGCCAAGCCGGACCATATCTTCCTGCACTGTCTCCCGGCGCATCGCGGCGAGGAAGTGGCTGCCGACGTCATCGATGGGCCGAACTCCGTCGTATTCGACGAAGCGGAGAACCGGATGCATGCGCAGATGGCGGTACTCCTCGCGCTCATGCGCTAGACGACGGATCCCTGCCGTATCATAGCGCTTCGAATTTGACGCCGGCTATCCAAAGCGTGGACCCTTTCGGCATAGTACCGACGTTCAATAATCATCACGGATACACCGATAATTATTGAAAGAGATACGGTGATACCATGCTTGAAAAAAGAGACCCGACCGACAGCATCATGTTCATAACCGACCCGAATGCGGTGCTCATAGAGGTGTCGGAGATATTGAGCCGCATGGGCATGGCGACGCTCATCACGGTCATGACGAGCATATTCCGCGATGTGCAGAAGATGTTCAAGGGCGAATTCGGCGCCTTCAAGCCGAGCAATACGCCGTATCACGACATCGATCATACCTTAAGCGTGTTCCTCGCCACCGCACGCATTGCGCACGGCGCTCAGGTGAACGGCGCGGGACTGGGCGAATCGGAAATGCTCCGCGCGCTCATCGCCTCGCTCCTCCACGACTCGGGGTATCTGCAGACAGTGGATGACGCCGAGGGTACGGGGGCGAAATACGGGGCGAAGCATGAGCTCAGAAGTGTGGCCAACGTCCACGAATACCTCGCCACAAAGGGATTGCCGCAGGCTGCCGTGAACGATTGCGAGATAATGGTCGCGCTGACGAAACTCTCGATAGTCCCCTCACAGCTGAAATTCCGTACGCCGGGGATAGAACGTGCCGCGCGTATCGTCGCCACCGCGGACCTCATCGCGCAGGTCGCCGATCGGCTTTATCTCGAAAAGCTCCTCCTCCTGTACAAGGAATCGGTCGATTCGGGAAAACCGATGTACGCTTCGGAACAGGACCTGATCGAGAAGACCGATCATTTCTATCACACCGTGGTGAAGAAACGGGTCAGGGACGATCTCGGCGATGTTGCGAAGCATCTTGCGGCACATTTCAAGAACCGATGGGACCTTGACCGCGATCTCTATCAATACAATATCAAGAAGAACATCGATTATCTCAAACGGGTCATCGTCGACGGCGGCGGGAATTATCGCGATCACCTGAAGCGCGGCGGCATCGTGGAAAAACTCACGGAATAGCGTCCGCTACAGTATCGTATCTTTTTCGCGCTTGATGTGCGCACCGAGCGAAGTGAGCTTCGCCTCGAATCCCTCATAGCCCCTGTCGATGTGATAGATGCGGTGTACGGTCGTGGTATTGCCGGCGGCGAGCCCCGCGACGACAAGGCCCGCACCCGCGCGGAGATCGGAGGCCTGTACATCGCAGCCGATAAGCTTCCCCCCGCCGTGGATGATGGCGGTGCTCCCCTCGACGGCGATGCGCGCACCCATGCGGGAAAGTTCGGGCACATGCATGAAGCGGTCGGGGTATACGCGCTCGGTGAGCGAACTGATGCCGTTGATCGTCGATCCGAGCGTTATGAACTGCGCCTGCAGGTCGGTGGGGAACATCGGATACGGCATCGTTTCTATCGCGAAGGGTTTGAGCGTACGCTTCGCTTTTATCTCAATCTCGCGCGGCCCCATTTTCACGGTGGCGCCGATGCTGATAAGCGTATCGATAGCGCTCATGCAGTGTTCCGGATTGCAATTCGTGAGTGCGATGCTTCCGCGTGTTGCAAGCGCCGCCGTGAGGAATGTCCCCGTTTCGATGCGGTCGGGTATGACCTCATATTCCGTACCGTGAAGTTCCTTCATGCCCTTTACCGTTATGACCGGCGTACCCGCTCCGGTGATATCTGCGCCCATGCTGATGAGCATGTTCGCAAGGTCCACGCATTCGGGTTCCATCGCCGCGCTTTCGATGACCGTTGTCCCGCGCGCGAGGGTGGCCGCCATCATGACATTGTCGGTGGCGAGCACGGATGAACCGAATTTCCCGGCAAGGACTATGCGTTTTCCCGTGAGCGATTTCGCTTTCGCATCGATGTAGCCGTGATCGATGGCTATCTTCGCGCCGAGCGCTTCAAGCCCTTTGATGTGAAGATCGATGGGCCTCGGGCCGAACGCGCAGCCGCCGGGGAGCGAAACGCGGCAATGTTTATACCGCGCGAGGAGGGGGCCGAGCACGATGACGGATGCGCGCATCTTCTTCACGAGCTCATACGGCGCTTCTATCTTCTTCACGTTCTTCTGGCGAATATGCATGACGTCGTGCTTGAGATCGATATCCTTGCCGAGTTTCTCAAGGAGCTTCGCGAGCACGAGCACATCGAGGAGGTTGGGCACATTGCGGAGCGTAACATCTTCTTCAGTGAGAAGCGATGCGACCATGAGCGGGAGCGATGCGTTCTTCGAACCGGATATGGCGACCGAGCCTTTGAGCGCCGTGCCGCCGTGAATGACGTATTTGTCCATGACGTGAGCCTGCCTTTATCAGGGAAAACAGTATATAGCGGGGTTGGTTAAATTGCGAGTGTTCAGCCCGGCGTGAATACCTTCGCAAGCATTCGCACATCGAACCATGAGAGGAAAAGCATCTCGGCCAGGCCCAGTGCGATGAAATAGAAGGCTGCGGCACCTATGGCGCGATGCGGCTGCTCGATCCAGAGTCCGCCCCCGCTTCCCTTCATGAGATCGCGCGCAACGGGCTCGGTTATGCCGAGCCGCGGCAAGCCGATGATCGAGACGGCCACCGCGCCAAGATAGAGCACGATGCTTATTATCGACTGCGCCATGACGATGGGAATGGACGCGCTTTGTCCTATGGTGAACGCGATAACGCGTCCGACGATGATGGAGCCGAACGAGATGAGAAGCCCGCGGCTTTTGAACGCGATGCTGAACGCGACAGCGAAGATCCCGTAGAAAAGGACCATCAATCCGACAGCGGGAACGACCGATGCCATATCCTTTTTATCCTGGAGAAAACCGGCCATCATGACGCCGGAATGCACGACGATGAATTCCATGACGAGTATGCCGACACCGAGGCGCACCCATCGCCCTTGTTCGTAGCGCAGGGGGTCTTTCCAGACGAGGATGAGCCGTATCCCGAGGAATATGCAGGGCAGTCCTGCGCTTACGGCGGCGATGATCTGAAGCAGCTTCATGGGCAAAGAAGAGTATATGCGAACGGCCGCGTACGGTCAAATGAACGCAGCGTACACGGCATGACTAGAAGATGACGTTCAGGGAAAGGGTATAGCTTAGCCCGAACACTTCCTCATATTTCGCCGCGGCATCGATACGGCAGTTCATGAGGCCGATATCGAACATCACTGCGAGCCCGGCACCGACGTTGAGCATCGCGTTCACGCTGCCGATATTGTCGAGATAGGCGCCGGCGCGTACTTCAAAGAAGTCGAATATGCGGTACATGCTCCCGAACCCGATGCTGCTGTTCTCGAACGGCGAGTATCCGTAATGGAGATAAAGATAGAGGAGATTGTTCTCCACATTGATGAGATTGTAGTTCACATCGGCGCCGAACGATATCGGGAGGGGATCGCTTATCCCGCCGTAATTGTAGGGCAATCCGATATTCCTTCCGTACACGCCGAAGGCGAGCGTGTCCTTTTGTTCGTCGGTGCTGAGATAGATCATCTCCGTCACGAGCTTCTGCCACTCATAGTCCTTCATTTTGTCGGCCGTTTTCTTTTTCGCGAGCGCGACCTCGTCCGCCTTGTCAAGTGCGCTCTTCTCGACCTCCGCAGCGTACACGTCGTCGAGCTGGGCGAGCTTCTGCTTATTATCGCCGACGACCGACCGCGCGATAACGATGTCCTCAAGGGCGAGCTCGTTCTTTTTCGCATAGAGCGTTTCGATATCGGCTATCTGCCGTTTCCCCTTCCCTTCGGTCTCCGTCTTGAGCTGCTCGATGACCTCGCGCTTGGCCCGATAGATGCCGAGCAGAAGGTCGCCGAATATCACGCGTTCCTTGCTTTTGTATTCGCGCAGTCTGTCGCTTAAGCTCCCCGCATCGGCCGCGGTCATGAGGTCCAATTCCTTTTTGAGGCTTATCTTCTTCAGCTCGCGGAGCACATCCGTCTCCCGCGCGGCGAGCGCGCTCACCTGCTGCGCAAAAATGTTCTTGAGCTCTATCTGTTTGCCGGCCGTTTCGACCGCTATCTGATCGCGATAATCGAACAGCGCCACCCGTTTCGCGAGCGATTTGATCACCTTGTCGAACAGGAGGCGTTCTACCGGCGGCATCTGGTATTTACCGAAATTCCCCATGGCACGCGATACGTTCTCGGAGAACATCCGCACACGCTCACGCTTCTGTTCGGTGACGTTCTCAAGCGGCAGTTTCAGGAACTGTCCCGCCTCCGCCTTCGCGTCCGGCTTCAGATTATTATAGCTGACGATGATCCTCGACTTCTCTTCGGTGCCGTACATCTTCCGCGCGATGGACTGATATGTCTCGTTCGTCTCAACACGGTATTCCCGGTACCCGCGCATCTTCTCTTCCATTTCGCGCACTTTCAGCTCGCGCTCCCTGAGCGCTGCAAGATGCGCGCTGTCGGGCACTTTTATCGCATCACCCTTCTTCACCCGCTCGGGGTTCTTCAGGGCATTGAACGCGATGAGGTACTTGACGAGATCGGCCGAGCCGTAGAATTTCTGCGCGACCGTGTTCCAGTTCTCCTTCTCGCCGAGCTCGTACGATTCCACCTTTACGCCAGTTGCATCCACCGGCGGAATGCCGGCGTCCTTGTTCGCGAGGAAATTCTCGTACTGCACTATCAGCTGATCGACCTTGCCGAGGAGCTCCGTGTTCTTCGAATATTTCTCCAGTTTTTTCCGGTAGAAATCGATATCGACGCTGTTGTTCTCGATATCGCTCGCGGTTATCTTCGCCAGCGCCTCGCCGTTCTCCCGCACGGTATTGCTCGCGATGCCTATGAGCGATGCTATCTCGGCGGTCACGTTCGAGAGGAAGCTGCTCACATAGACCGCATCGATCTCGCGTTTCTGGTCGCGCGTGAACTCATAGAGCTTTGCCCGCGTCGCATAGACGTTCTTCACGTCCGCTTTCCGCTTCGCGTACCGGTCGTTCAGGTCCGTAAGCCCTGCCTGGCGCACGTTCTGATATTCCGCTTCCTTCGCGGTGATAGTCTCGGCCTTGAGCGTCTTGCTTTCTTTGATGCCGCGGTTCTTCGCGCGTATCTCGTCCTCGAGCAGCGCCGCCTGCACCGCACGCTCCGCTTCCACGTCCGCCTCGGTGATGAGCTGTTCGGGCATACCGAGGTAGGGTGCCTTGAAACGCAACGTCATGTTCACATCGGCGAAGAACGTCCGCGCGGTGACATCGTCTATCGTCGATTGATAATAATTGAGGTTGACGCCGCCGGTGAACATATTGAGGAATTCAAAGAACCCGTTGCGGTTCGTCGGGTCGCTGTAGAGGTTGAGCCCATGCGAGCTGAACATGACGGGGATGCCGACCAGTATGTCGCTCGGGGTGAAATTCTGTATGACCTCGGCGCGCTCATT
>ERZ1292625.4262-Hain-H41-01um-R1-4262-length-10862-cov-4_pt1 | contig 10862 bp, 6 predicted proteins | sample MGYA00564400_ERZ1292625 | MGnify/ENA primary metagenome ERZ1292625 (study PRJEB36523, sample SAMEA6512639) | groundwater metagenome | collected 2019-01-08 | study: AquaDiva: Metagenomics assemblies of 32 groundwater samples
CACAGTAATATATAATGCGGATAGTCGTGCCCGAATCATATTTGGATTAACTGCTTCTGGATGAATCGGTATTGCTACCGAACGAGCTACTGCGAATGTAGTGGTTGCCGCAGTGTTTAGTGCCACTGGGGCTGCGTGAATGAATTTACCTGTCTTAGCCATTATATTCTCCTTCATCTTCTATTGTGGTTGGTATTGTTTTAGATTGCCGGCTTCTCTTGCTCTTACCTTCAGATTGACATCTTCTGGAAGATCCATACGAACATCAGTAGTAGCACCGAATAGTTCTGAAGGTGATGTGGTTAGGTCTGGACCTTCCTTTGAGAGATCCGCGCCAGATGCCATGAGGGGGGCATAGTCTTTTACCATAGAGGTAGCACCAAAGAACTGAGCAGCGAGGACAGCCTTATAGAAGAGCATAGCTTCCTTGCTCTTAGGTACAAGCTGGTAGGTATAACCACGATCAGATGGTGTAGCCTCCTGGAACGTAGTCTTGGTCTTGTCTTCCGAGACTGTAGTGATCTGGGGCTTGAAGGTTTGCACAAACCATTCCCATCTACCAGAGGCTTTGATCCATACAACAAACCGGGGATCAAGATATCCATTCTCGTACACCTGGGTCTTGAGCTGACCTCTATCTGAATATAGGTCTACAAGAGATTTCACACCTACGTTAGTGCGCTCAGTAGTTACATCCGTAATTGGTAGCTCGTTGATGTCATGGTTGAAAGCAGCACCCAAGACCTTGCTCAGAAGCACAAAGCTATCTACGCCTGGAAGGGGCGGTCCATACACACCTACACGATCATTCAACCCTGTAGTCATACTGAGAAGAGGACGTAGCTGCATGTAGTCTTGCTCATAGAATAGACTACGATCCTTGTCATCACCCCATAGAGGGGCTCCCTTAGCTAGCTTCAGTTGGTTAGCTACACGGGTAGGATTCTCTATTAGATTCCAAAAGGTGCTCATAGTAGAGGCGCGGGTGAAAGAATAGAACTGGAACCAGGAGGCAATGTATTTGCGCTCCCAGTCTGTCATCTTGCCGTAATCAAAGAGAGCCTCTCTGCTCTTCTGGAGGGCTTGAGAAACATCCTCCCCTCTCTTTAATGAGGAGATTAGGGTAGCTAGGCGGAAGCTTCCATCTGAGAATTCAGCAAAGGACTGCGCGAAATCTACTACCTTACCGGGTTGCTTATACAACCATTTGAATGCGCCCCATGGTGTCTTAGGAAGACTACCAGCTAGGAAGGAAGCATTGTCTCTGAGCATCTTGGTTGCACCAGGACTGCCCTTCTGTGTCTTAAGGATACTACCCTCTCTTGCAATCTCAGCAAGGTCACGCCATGTGTAAGCTCTACCAGCTACATCTGTAAATGCTACAGTATCTATTCTGCCAGCTCTTCCGAGATCAGCCTTGAATGGATCTAGCTCTATTCCTTCACTAATTTTCATCTTTCCAAGATCAGATGTGAAGGCGCTTAGGCGTGCTCCATCCAACCAAGAAGACAAAGCCTTTACAGTCTCCTCACCACCAAGGGTGCTCATCATAATGAAGGGTGCTGTCAGGAAATTCGCTCCATGAAACCTAGTACGGAGAGAAAGCATGAGAGAATACTGCACCTCAAGCAGACCGTCCTTAGCCTTCGTAAAGAGCTGCAATAGTTTAGGATCTGCAGCAATCTTACCAAGACTGTCCTTAACCTTAGTCGCATCGAAGGAGCTTTCTACTAAAGCCTTGACGATAGCTGTTTCATCTGGACCAAAGACAGGGGGCTGTCCTCTGGCGATAGCAGCCTGGATCTTCTTCATGCGGGTAACGCCTTGAACATCTACCTGCTTAGCTAATTGATTAGCATCTGCGATATCCTGCGCAATCTCATCAACTGCCGTGAATAGCTTAGCAGCGTTAGCATCTCCCATATGAAACAACGCACCAGCTAATCTTGGTTGGCTAGCATTGATCCTCATGGTGAAATCCATGTAGTCGAAAGCTCTGCCCTGGGCGATATCTTTGAAGCGGATAGAGACTAGATCTCTACCCATCTGGTCTAGCTCGGCAGCCCTCTCTGCACGCAATGCTCTGATCTGCTCAGGTGTAGCATCACCAACATCCTCCAGGGTATTCTTTACTACAGGGTAGCGTAGTTGATCAACAGGTGCTCCTGGCTTCTTAGGTGTGAAACTAATCTCGAAAGGCTTAGCCCCCGGTCTGGATAAGAAATTAGTGAGAGCATTCTCTAGAATGCTCTCTATCTCACGAGAAGGTTGCAAGGTCTTAGTCTTGCTGACTAGATCAGTAAGATGCTTCTGAATAATCTCATCCTTCTCTAAGGTGAAATAGATACCGGTTAGTAGTTCTTCAACATTACCAGCAGGAAGGGTATGCAAACCCTTCCCTTTATGGGGAGCAGTGATCTCAGCCACCTTAGTAAGATACTGACGTACTGCATCTGCTTGTGCTTCTAGTGCTAGTAGCATATCGTCAGAACCATGTTGGCTTGCTTCAGCTATCAGCGTAAGCCTTAGTGTCTTCTTCGCCGCGTCAAGCTCCGCCTGAACTAGTAGCTGTGCTTCCTGCCATTTAGAAATAGCAATAGGAGAGATGAGGTCAGAGAGCTTAGACCATGTGCTTCTGCCTCCGATGGCTAGATCTTCAACAAGATCAGCAATCAGCCTTGCCTTAGCAGAGCCATCACCCAGGTCCGTCACTAGTTTGCCTATGCTACTACCAAAGAATCCGGGTGCGTCTCCGAAGATCTTAGGACGAGACACGAAGATCAAAGCTAGCATTGCCTGGCGATCAGTAGGTTTGGATGTGAAGCCATAGAGGCTCCACAGCTTCTCATCAGTAGTAAGCTCCTTGATCTTAAGAGATAAGCTCTTATCAATGCCAGCCATCTCTGCCTGCATAGCAGCTAGTGCCTTCTGTGCAGGGATGCTGAATTTGTCTAGGCTGCCAAAGGAATCTCCCTTTAGTTTACCTAGTTCTTTAACAACCCAACCTGGACGTAGCACTACTGGCTTCATTAAGGCTGTCTGTGCTGCTTGTGGTAGCTTAGCGATGTCCTTCTCAGTGATAGCTAGTATCTTACCATCTATAGGTAGACGAGCTACATCATCAATCTGCATCTCTATAAGCTTACGAGCACTATCAGTTGAGATCGTCTGGGTAAATCCACCACTGCCATGACGTAGACCACCTGCTGCGATGTCTGTCTCAAGAGCATCTAATAGTTCTGAATTGAATAAAGAACCTCTCTTCTTACTATCAATGTATTTGTAGATGGTCTCTACATGATCAGCAGTTAGTGGTATGCGGCTTTGATAGAAGCCGCCAGCTAGCTCAGCATCAGCCTCTTGAGCCTGCTTGAGCACACCCTCTAGCTTTCCTTTAGCACCTTCTTGAATAGCCTTGGCGACATCTGTTTCGCGTGCAGCCTTTAGGATCTTAGCAGCGTCATCCTCTGATGTAACCGCAGTCTTACCTGTTAGAAGGTAGAAGGGGTTCGCATCTAGAGCGCGCCAAGCTGGAAGCTTAGATGTCTCTTCAATCACATGGCCTAGGGTCTTATCTAAGGTAATGGTCCGTAGTAGTTCTTTGCGCCAACCTGCCTTAGAAAGAATCTCAGCAAGAACAGCCTTAGGGCTACCCTCGAATACACCACCTTCTATTCCTTCTCGGATGTATTTAGCCATATCAGGATTCATACGTAGGGTGTCTTGTATCCAACGAGGAACGTCCTCTGCTTTGAATAGCTTATTAGAAGCCCCCTTATAGATAGCCCAGGGATTAGTCTTGCTGTCCTCGACAGCAGCCATAGCATCACCAGCCTTCTTGAGAATATCTGACTGATCTACCTTGCCCTTAAGATAATCAAATGCCTGGGTAATAGTATAGTCTTTACCAAGATCCTGGATCATCTTCTTAATCACAGGGTTAGTATCAGCTAGTGAATCTAAGAAGCTCTTAGAGGAAGGGAATGTACCAGATGTACGGGTAGCAATGTTCTCACCCGCCTCACCTATAGTCTCCCATCCCTGTCCAGCAGGAGCATTAGAAAGACCAGCCTTCTCATAAGCTCGTGCTCTACCAACTGCATCGAATGCATGGCCAAGATCATTAGTGTTAGCAAAGGCACGTTCAGCAGCAAGCAACCTGATATCACCAGGGATAAGGTCTAGCCTCTTACCGATAGCCTTGGTAACAGGGTTCGCTTCTAGGACACGGCCTAAAGCGAACATAGCCTTCTCACCCTTGCTTAGATCAGCACCCTCACCCAACACCTTTGCCGCGAATGCAAGCTCCTTAGACGCACGTACACCTCCTTTAATTGCACCACTACCAGGTACTATAGGCATAGCAACTATGTCTACTAATAGCCCAGTACCATATGCAGTCTTCTTAGCCCAGTCAGGAGCACCAGCGTTAGTAGCAGCATCATAAGATTCCTCAGCCACACCACGACCAGTCTTGATATTCATAAGACCAGAATCAACAGCCTTATCCCAGATGCCAGTAGAACCGGTTATATCAAGAATAGGAGCTACCTCGGATTCCTTGCGGGCCTTAGCTAAACCTGGTGTTACCTCAGATGCTACTGAGCCAACCATGCCAGAGATCATAGAGGAACCTGAATTGATTACCCGAGCAAACTGTGCTGGGGTAGTTTCAATGACAGTACCTGATGGATATACATCTACACCGAATCCAAGAACAGAATATGTCTCGGGAGCTTCTCTTAGCTTAGCTGCTTTCTGAGATGGGTTCTGCCACCACTGAGGTTTGCCAAGAATGCTATTGCTCCAGGCAATAGCTTCCCCACCCGAGACAGAGGGATTAGTACCGTGAGCTTCTAGGTCAGCTTGCTTCTGCTTGATGAGAGCAGTACGGAAATGCTGGATAGTCTTACTGTCTTCTAGATTGATATCAGGGATATCACCCAATGTAGTAGTCTTACCAAAGATGTCAGCATTCAGTTCAGTCTGAGAGACACCTTCCTCGCTCTTGCGGCGGATCTTCTTAGGATCACTAAGGGCCTTGACCATACCTTTCCATCTACGTGCTATCTCTTTCTCTCTCTGCTCATCTGTGAACTGCTTAGTATATGCCCAACCGAAATCCATCTCTTCTTGGTGGATAGCCTTGAGGGCATCCTCTTGTGCTTTGGTAATGATCTCTTCGTTACTAGTCTGTAGCTCAAAGCCTTTAGCTTTGGGTTCATCTTCACGCTTCATCACCTGCTCTTCTACAGAACCGGGTAGTACGTTGCTAGACTGAGGCCCTAACACATCGGCGAAGGCCGGCCCCTTAGAAAAGAATAGAGGCGTCTCAACAATAGGGAGACCAGTAGCTTCACGGGTAGTACCATAAGGACCAGTGACCTGCTTCTGTCCAGAGGTGAACTGTGTGGCGAAATCCTCAATCTCCTCCTCAGGAATAGAAACCTCAGTAATGTCCTGGGTCTTATCCGCTTGGGTCTTTAACCCAAGCTCAGTATCAGCACGAGCCTTATCTGATTCTTGCTTGCCCTTTGCTACAGAGATAGGAGATACAGCTTTGATTTCATATTTATCACGCAAGGTCTTGACAAGGAAATTGTTCTCCCTTTCAAGCTCAGACATCCGGCTGGGATCAAGACCCCTAGAGCGAAGGACTATATCTTCATAGCTCTTTAGTTCATCTGCTGTGATTATCGTCTTCGGAGATGGCATCAAGAACCTCTACTGTATATGGTTTCAGAGGCAATGCTTTTAGTTACTGATCAAGGATCATATAAGCAGCTAGTAGTTTACGCGCTGCATCCTGCTCACCCTCAGGGGTATTCTGTAGGATTTGTTCTCTAAGCTGCACATAGTTCTGACCAGTGCCTTTCTTCATAGCAGCCTTGTTCGCAGTATAAAGCTCTTTGATGTATTTACCATATGAGGTTGTAGCAGCAAGACGCTCTACCTTCTTAGGTTGTTTGCTAAGCTCGTGACCTTCCTTGATATCTCCAAAGACGCTACGACCTTCTTGGTAAGCAGGACCCTTAGTCTTGATCTCAGTCTTAATATGCTCTTTGCTGTAGTCTCTACCAGAAGGACCAGTAACCTTATCTTTAGAATCTACAGAACCTGTAAGCTCAGGCTCACTATCCTTTGGTAGTTTTCTCTTGATAACAATTTCCTCGTCACCAAGATCGAATGGCTCTGCCTCTGTAGGCGCTACGCTGGGCTTAGCAGGAGGGGTAACAACAGCAGGCAGGGTAGGTACTGGCGCAGGACTAACTGCTGGTATAGAGGCACGTAGGCTCTCTGGGATGGGTAGTCCTTTCTTTGGACCATCAATGTAATCCCAGATGGATTCCTCGGGGATCCCCTGACCACCAATGGGAATACCTTCTACAGTAGAATCAACACCAGGTACTGCTGGGTTCCAGCCAATGATCTTACCATCTGGTGTAAGAATAGGAACGCCCTTGTTCTCAGCCTTACCTCGCAGCTGTTTATGCTGCAAGAAGAAGAGAGCATCCTTGGCTCCTTCGGTCTTAGCTGCTAGAAGCTCAGTAGGCGTAGCATCAGCGCCTAGTTTCTTCTTACGATCTTCAATGAATACATCAACAAGAGCCCTAGTGTTGACACTAGCACGCTTCTGTGATTCAACACGAGCAAGATCTTCTTTGTGTTTCTGATAACCAGGTAGGGTCTCAAATTGATTGGCATAGATATCTCTAGCAGATTCAACGAGGTTAGGCTTAGGAGCAGTTAGACCAGCACGCGAGAGCACAGCCTCAGCGTATGCCTGCTTCTTGGCAGCTACATCCTCCTCTGCTGTCTTGACGACACCACTACGATCACCTAAATCTGGGGTAGTAGGAACATAGTTTCCCTTACCTGAAGATGTCCCGCCGCCAGATGTAGTAGGTGTGTAGAGATTGTAATCATTAGCAAGCTGTTTACTATTGTCGTCACCACTAGCTATAAGACCCTCTCGAACCTCATCAACAGTTTGACCTGTCTTTGCTGCCATTCCTTCGATAGTCTGCTTGGCAGTGAACCCTATCTGAGCGGGCGTAGAGATACCACTACGAGCCAAGACAGTAGGGTCGTTAGTGTTGGCTACGTATCTATCTGCACCCTTGTGGTAGTCAGATGGAGAATTAACAGGAGCAGCAGCATCAGCTGCTATAGTAGACGTGTTAGTTTCATCTGTACCTTTAGGAGCCTTAGCCATAACACTGACACGACGATCCTTGCCAGCTTCAGACGCCTTCCATTTGTCATGCTCAGTAGCGCGACTAGCTTCAATAGTCTTCTGCTTATCCTCGGTAGTACGATCCTCTTTCTGTAACGAAGCTAATGTTCTTTCAGCAGAGACAAGATCCTTCTGAGCTGCATCAAGGACATCCTTTAGAGCCTTATCTCTAGCAGTGTAAGCATCATAGTCTTTCTTATAGGCAAGCTCAGCCTGCTTAAGAGATAGACCCCAATTCTCATAACGAGCTTCAGTGTAGCTAGTAGTATATTTCCCAGCACGAGAAGAAGCATAAGCCTCAGTCTTCGGGAGGTCTAGTACGTAGACGCCAGGGTAGATTTGACGAGGCATTACTGTGCTCCTGTGGTGCCTAATAATTTACTGGCGCTAGCAGTTAGTTCGGGATCTTCACTAGAACCAGCAGCCAATGCATCTGCATCTTCTTGAGAGATGCCGTATTCTTTCATGTACTGAGCAGACATATCTTCAGCAGATACCTCTTCTGGCTTGGCAGATGAACCAGTGAGCTTAGCATTCTGTTGAGCAACCTCAGACATCCCGCTAGAGATACCTGATACAACACCTAGCCACGCCTGTAATCTCTTAGCCTTGGCTTCTGCATCAGATGCCGCACGAGCAGCGTATTCATCCTTCTGACGTTGAGCTTCCTTCTGATTAAGATCTTCAACACCCTGATTGATATCCTGACGAATGCCTGCACCAGACTGTCCGACAAGAACAGCTTTCTTTAGAGCTTCGCCACTACCAACTGCACTAGCCTGTATCTGAGCAGACTGAGCCGCAGCCTTCTGAAGCTGGTTCTCAGCAGCACCTTGCTGAAGAGAATAGATTCTTTGCTGCTCCTCTGGCGTAAGACCCAAAGCACCACTGTCAATAAGAGCCTTAAGCTTCGCAGCCTGCTTCGCATTCTCTTGTTCATAAGCGTTCTCAAAAAGATAAGGAGCACCAGAGGCTACATTCTCTAATGATTTAGATGCTTGGCTAAGGATAGCTGCGTACATCGAGGGGTCCATATTAAGCTCCTAGGTAAAGATATTCAAAGGTGATGGCAGTAGTCATTTATAGATAGAGGACCTCAATGGACAGATTCTTTGCTGAGACATAACCATAAGAGGTATTTACATTAAGAACCAAAGAGACGGTGTGTGTGCCTGCTGTCCTGCTTACCATGTAGGAGATTGGATAGGATCTCCTAACTGCTAGTGTGGCTACAGCACTACCGCTATTAGCTGAGACAACAGCATCCTCTGTAAATGCTAATGCTCTGGATGTAGAGGGCCGCGCCCCGTCAATCATAATGTAAACATCCTGGTCTGTAGAACCTGCATGAAGGTTAAGATTGGGGTTGATGTCCACAGGAAATACTATCTGGAAATATCCATGTATGAGGATGAGCCCATCCTCTTCTAAGAATACCTGCTTACCAGTATTAGCTACTGACACATACTGGGTAGTAGTGGTATAGTCGGGTACTGTTTTCCATTCGCCAGTGACATAGGATCTATTAAGAATCTCAGTATCAAAGAACTGGGAATAGACATCGCCACTAGTGAACTGATGATCAGGTACTACGTTGTATGCTTCACCACGGATGATCTCCTCGGTGTTGATACCAGTAGTCAGGATATCCGCTTGGACTATACCCTTGCCATTGATATAGTTTCTGATAGCATCGTTATTGCCTTGAAGCTTGGTAGCTTCAATAGGTGTAGCTGTAGTGAATGTATTGGGTATTGCTAAAGCCATATTAGCTCCTCACTATTAATGCGAAGCTGTTATCTTCACGTAGTGTGATAGTTCCAGCAGCACCTGGGTTGATGACCTTAACACGCAGTTCTATGTTGAGGATATTCACTGGTGCCCCTGCATTCACATATACATGAGAGAACCCCATGCGCCTGTTCTTGATAAGATTAGGAGAGGGAGCAGCATAAGCCTTGACAGCACCCCCATAAGGGTGCTCCATATTATCTATCTGTACGTATCCAGCTCCGATATCCCAGAACCAACAGAATCTAAATTCAAGGGGTGTGGTATCAGCACCATCGATTACGCATGTGGTTATGTAGGTATTGGCATGTAGTCGTAATACATCTCCGGTGCCTAGTGTATTGTTAACCACTAATCTCATCTGGGTACCATGAGCAACGAGAGCATATGCTGCATTCGTGTAAACACCAGTAGTACCACTGTTCTCTTGTGCTACCCAGTATCCAGTAGAAGGGGCTAGGCTAGTGAAATGCGCTCTTGTTAGAGCTTCAGTCCTAAGGTTCTCAGAATCAATAGCAGCAGTTTCATTAGCAATAGCAGTGTATTCATTGTTTACTGTAGTAGCGCTAGCTACGACACCCTCTTTCTTGTATGTGATGGCGGGAAATGGCATGGTCTAAGCTCCTTAGCGGTAGAGGTTCATGCACCATTGGTGCCGAAATGTAATCTGGAAATCAGGATAAGACCACGTTGCATTCATCTGTGTGTTGAACTGCTTCCAGCGAACCTCTATGGTTACGAATTCATTACCAACTGGGAATGCGTAGGGTAGGTCTATTGTGTACAGGCCCACCGGAATGAAGCCTGACTGAGCTACCATGACATCATTATCGAAGACTGCTATTTCCAAAGCAGATTCTGTACCAACCTCAGCACCACCAGAAACTAAGGCTGGCTTGTATCCGCAGACAACAGCGCTACCCTTAATCATCCCTTCTACTGCTGTGAATTCTAATAGCCAGTCTGTCTCAATTATGTTCCATCCCTGGAAGATATTACCAGTTGCTGTCTGAAACGTGAGAGGTGCCATCCGCGGCTCTATCTTATAGTAGGCTCTTGTGGGCATGATAGAACCAGTAGTTGCATTGTATGTATACAACACTGGGTTAACCATCTTAGCTTCATTGACTGTATTCAGGGGCAGGTTGTTCATATCAAGGGAACCGCTAAGCGGTTCTAATACGCCCTTGGTTTCCTGATTCTGGTTCTCAGCAAGCAGGAGATTACCGTCTAAATTACTAGCTCTAGTATAGGTTCTCATTATGATCTCTGGCTACTGGTCTTGATGCCTGTTGTTTCGTAACCTAGACGGTAAAAGATAATACTAAAATAGTTACTAGTTCTAATCTCAAAACGGAATGTTGACACCTGCGTTGCACCAATATCGAATCTCAGGGCTATACGCTTAGTCTTCTCCCATCTGGAGGTACCCCAAACACCTACTGGTCTAGGGGCGGTAGTCGGGGCTACTGCCATGATAACCTGAGAGGAGGTAGTGTTATAGTATTCAGGCTGTTGGGTAGCAATACTAGAGCTAGCTGTTAAGGTGTAACCGCCATCCACCGACCAACTAAGGGGAATAGGTTGATTGCCCTGGGAGAGCCCGTCTATGATAACGTAGCTTACGCTCTTCTTCTTATCTATAGAGCCCTGGTCTTCCCACACTGAAACGAATACGCTCTCACCCTTTGGATAAGGTACTACATTGTATGTCGTGGTGCCTTGCTCTGTAGCAGCGAATACATACTGGTTCCCCCATTTAGATGCAGCAGACCACACCTGTAAACCGATACCAGGCCAGCTATTAGCAGCAGAAGGTGTAGCGCTATAGGTA
>ERZ1292625.4264-Hain-H41-01um-R1-4264-length-10859-cov-5_pt1 | contig 10859 bp, 5 predicted proteins | sample MGYA00564400_ERZ1292625 | MGnify/ENA primary metagenome ERZ1292625 (study PRJEB36523, sample SAMEA6512639) | groundwater metagenome | collected 2019-01-08 | study: AquaDiva: Metagenomics assemblies of 32 groundwater samples
TTTTTTTTGGAATCAAACTCATTTTATTTTATATTCGAGAATTATAAATTCATTTGTTTGACTCACGCTAATGAAACCATACTTCTTATATTGTGCTTCGAGTTTATCTATTTTACGAACTCTTGGATTTGAACCTCTTTTCTCGTTTGAAAAATCAACAACACAAAACTTATTAAAAGTTGGATGCTGTGTTCCATGCAACCAGTATTCATTGCTTTTAAATTCTAATCCATATTACACCTTTTGACGGTCTTTTCATTTTCTTATAAAAATGTAGCTGAGAACAACTGAAACAAATGCAACAAGCACAACTACAAAAATTACGAAATATCTTACAATTTGTCTAAACATCTGTGTTGAGTCATTTTTGTAATAATTACGCGCTAGATGGTAATCATTAGGCCCTCTTTTATAACTGTCATATTTATTTTTAAAAATTATTTTTCCATCTAAATCGGAAGACGTTGCTTGGTTATCCATTTTAAATAGTCTTATTCCATCCTTATATTCGCTTACTTTTATTTCGTCAAATGTATTAGGTTTATTCATATATAAATTAAATGCTATACCAGCTACTATTGGACCAGTTATACTTAAACTAACTAAATCATGTCGTCTCATCGCTATATTACAATAGGAAAATTCTAGCGATGTTCGCATAATAGGATGCCTTGGTTCACAAGCAATAAAAGATTGAAAAATAGCACATTTTTTGTATCCAGGTATATCAAATTTATCTACAATACTAACAAACCTATCTGTTGGCTTCAAAATATCTCTAAAAGGATATTCGCATGTCATATCGAGATCCATGTATATACCACCTTTAACATACAAAACAGCATATCTCCAAAGATCACACTTGAAAGCACCTGGAATTAAGACATCGAATGCATTTGCATAGTTTACACCGAAATTTGTTAGAAGAAAATCGTAACAATCCTTGTCGTCCCATAGTTCGTATTCATAATCTGGGTTCATACTAATTGTTCTGTTGACTACATCTTGCATTTTACCTTCTAATTTTTTGGTTTTCCAAGACTGATAAATTTTTTTTGGAATCAAACTCATTTTATTTTATATTCGAGAATTATAAATTCATTCGTTTGAGTCGTGTTTGAAACCTACTTCTTTATCGAAATTAGTTTACCCATTTAACTTTCGAAAAACATCTAAGGTTGTAAAGATGGTATTTTCGTATACCTAATTTCATAACTGAAAACTTTTTGTTTTTAAATTCTAATCCATATTACATGTTTTAACACATTCTTTCCATTTTCTTCTAAAGATGTAATTGAAAACAACTGAAACAAGTGCTAGTATAACTAAAAAAATTACGGAATATCTTATAATTTGTCTAAGTACCCGCATTGGCTCATCTTTGTAATAATTACTTACCGAACCATAATTGTTAGGCCCTCTTTTATAACCGTCATATTTATTTTTAAAAATTACTTTTCCATCTAAATCGGAAGATGTCCAATTAGTCATTTTAAATAATCTTATCCCATCCTTGTATTCACCTACTTTTATTTCGTCAAATGTATTAGGTTTATTCATATATAAATTAAATGCAACAGCAACTACTATTGGACCAGTTATACTTAAAGTACTAAGTAAATCGTACCGTCTCATTGCTATATTATAATAAGAAATTTCCAACGATGTTCGCATAATAGGATGCCTTGGTTCGCACGCCAAAAAAGATTGGAAAATATCGCATTTTTTGTATACAGGATGCAGATCAAATTTATCAACTATACTAACAAACCTATCTGTGGGCTTCAAAATATCTCTAAAGGGGTATTCGCATGACATATCTATGTCCATGTATACACCACCGTTAACATACAGAACAGCGTATCTCCAAAAGTCACATTTGAAAGCACCTGGAATCAATACGTTGAATGCATTAGCGTAGTTTTGACCGAAGTTATCGAGAAGAAAATCATAACAATCCTTGTCGTCCCATAGTTCGTATTCATAATCTGGGTTCATACTAATTGTTCTGTTGACTACATCTTGCATTTTACCTTCTAATTTTTTGGTTTTCCAAGACTGATAAATTTTTTTTGGAATCAAACTCATTTTATTTTATATTCGAGAATTATAATTTCATTTGTCTGACTTACAATAACAAAACCATACATTTTATATTGCTTTTCGAGTTCAAATGAACTGGCTATTTTACGATTTATTTTAACTCTTGGATTTTTACCATGAACGCTGTAATAAACTTTACAGATGTTTCCGACAAGATAAGGATATATAAAATTACGAGTGTGGAAAGTTTGCTTAACAATTAAATTTTCAAGAAATCCTTCTTTGTTTTCGGTTGCAAACCCATATAAAGTGTTTTTTTTATAAGCATTATAACATCTCACAAAAGACAATTTTCTGAGTTCATCAATGGTTCTTTCGATAAAACCACATTTACCACCGTCACAACTCTTCATAAATATATTTATTTTTTTGTCAAGAGCCATTGATATTTCAACATTATACGAGCCTGAATCCATCGTATTGGAAGTTTGCTTACTAACCACAGATTTGGTTTCGTCATCCATTTCTATCACATCCAAACCAAAACTTTTAATTTTATTAGCAACACCGCATGAAGGATCTTTTTTATACTTGCCTATTTGTTGCAAAAAACCAATTATGGCACCACATAGAGTTGGTTTGTTAAGTCTAGAAAAAAATATCATACTTCTCATTGTTTCATCATCCGGATAATTAATTTTATTTTCGTTTTGAATAAATTTAAGAAATGATGGATCAAGTGTGTTTACTAATTCAATTAACCTTTCTCTACTACTATTTGGTTCGAACCGAAAATCTGGTTTCAGTTTAAGTCTAAAGACAGCCATATTAAAAAGTTTATCTTTCTCAATAGTAGAACAAACTCTACCAGATGCTTTAAACCTTGAATCATTCGAATTTGAACTTTTTCTCTCGTTTAAAAAGTCAACAATACATAACTTTCCAGTGGTTGGATTCTCTAATACATATAATCCGTATGGATTATTTTTCATCATATCCTCCCTTTCATTCATCTTGCCTTTACTCAATTTAAATATTTCATCTTTATCACAATCACCCCATTCATTTCTAGCTTTCGAAAAACATCTAACACTTTTATTCAAGGTTGTAAAGATGGTATTTTCAATATCTTTAATTTCGCTATTAAAAAAATCTAAATAAGCATCTCTGAACCCTTTATTGTTGTTTTTATTCATATGCCTAGCTTTTATACAGCTTTCTAGAACGAATTGTTTAAATTCGTCTGGTAATGACTGTATATTGGAAACGAATTCAACCTTGTTACTATACGAATTGACAAGTTTATTGAACAGCTCTGGAACGTAGTATACATTAATATTTTCCATAATATCATCAAAACTGGATTCGTCATGAACAGTTGGATACTCGGTATAATACTGTGTGAAAAAATCGGCTTTGGCACCTATATCTGATACTAGAAAAAAAACATTATTTGTTTCTCTAAGATATCTATGGAACCCGTATTTATCGATCAAAATTACATTGTTATTAATGATATTTTGAAGCGATGTTAAAATATCGAAAAGAGAGTTTTTAGAAAAAACTTTTACAATATCATGAATAGACATGTAAAAGTTTTTTCTAAAAAGTTTTTCAATATTATTCGAAATGTTCTTAACCGCAAATGAAGAGAAGTTTTGAAGTTTTTCGAAATTTGTAATGTTATTTTCACGAAGCACAATCAAAGTGTTTTCTATTTCTTCTTCGTTGAAATCCTTTTTTAAATTGAGTTGAAGGTCTTCGATAGAAAGATTATTTTTGATTTTAAAAAGTTCTTCAATTTTAACTTTTATTTTCGAAATGATAGGATTGGAATAATAAAGTTGATAAGTGGATAAATCGAGATTTGCACTTTGAATTCCGTTTAAAACCTCATTTTCGTTCAGATTATCACATGTATAATCACACGATTCATAGTCACAATCACGGCTTCCAAACTCACCTGTTCTTTTATTTCTGAAATAATTGATTCCGCAGTCTATTGCTGATTCCATAAGTAATCTTAGAATTTTCCTTATGCTTATGTCTTTGTCTTCAGCTGTTTTATACATTATTGAATCAACCGATTCAATAGATTCCTCTTGATTTATCGGTTCAGAAACCACTTGCATGATTTCAACTTTTGGTGTTATACCTCTGACAAGAAGATCATTGTGCGATCCAAAACGAATTCCTCTTGCAATTGCTTGTTCGATTTCTGGATAATTCCACCAAGGTGTATTTATGGCTTCGAAAATAACATTCTTAAAAGAAAGACCTTCGCTTGCTGCTTTACCACCAATAATAACCTGAATGTAATCACCTTGACAATTGTCTGGTTTATTAAATCTATCTACGACTTTTTTCGTGGCTGGATTACTCATTGTTTCAGTGGCGATAACAGTGTATCTTTTTCCGATTGTGGTTTCATCGCCGTTTGCTTTGGAATAACCAAAAAGCTCAAGAAGAAGGGAGAATAAAATAGCACCACTACCTTTAATGCTGATAGAATAGATAAAACAGTTTCCTTTTGTGCTTAGAATTTTTTGAATTACTGTGTAATAAGAGATAGAATAATTTTTAATATTATTTAAAATTTCTTCATTTGACATGCCATCATTGGGTTTCAAAAGATTTCTTAGCTCGGAAGTCAAAACATACCTATAAATTGTTACTTGTTTAATTTGATTCGTTCTGGTTTTTCTAACATATGTTTCTATTTCAATTTTGTTAATATATTTATCAAATCCTTCAGGGCCATAGCTTCCATCTGGAAAAATAAAAAGAGAAGCTTCTTTTGAGCCCGAATAAAAACCAGATTTTTTTCTTTTACCCTTCTTTTCTTCAGCATTATCAACAATTTGATTATCTCGTTGAAAAGCAGTTTTATAGTTTGACGATTGAAAAGGTGTCATTGAAAGTGGTTTGACAATAAAATGTTTGAGACCATTAACATGCTTGTCACCCAAAAATACTTTCTCAACTGATGAAGGTGCTTCTCTAAGAAAAGAAACTCTTCCTCTAATTTTATTTTTAAAATCTTGAATCTTATTTGGACGCATTTTCCAAACATCATCTTCGTGAACCATATATTCGGCTAGAAAATTCATTTCTTCCGGAAATTGATCTTCAATAGGCAATATAAGGTTCATAACACTTGCAATTTCTTGAGGTGTATCTTTCATTGGTGTTCCAGAAAGAAGAAGAATTTTGCAATTTTTAATGACATGAAGAAAACGATGAAAATGTCTGTAGTTCTCAACTGAATTTGCTTCATCTTGAATTCTAAGATTGTGAACCTCATCTATCACTATAATTTTGTTTGAAAATTCTTTAATAAGTTCAAAGTCGGATGAGTCTTTAATACTTTTAGCAAATTTCGTAAAAGTATTAAGACTATAGAAAGACGCTATTTTCTTTCTTGAAACTCTAAGTTTTCCTGAGCTATCGAGATTATTGTATCTTTGATCTTTATACTGACCAGCAGTGCACTTTTCAACAAGTTCTGTTATAAAGTTGTCAAGAATCTTGTCACCTTTTCCAAAAATAACAGCTCCTGTAAATGAGTTTGATTCGTTTTTTATTTGTTCTATAGCACCAATTGCTGAGCATGTTTTACCAGTTCCCATACTATGAACTAAAAGAAGACCGTTATAAGGGGTATATGAAGAGAAGAATCTCGATATTGTTTTTTGATATTTGGTTAGAGATCCTTTTTCGGATGGAAATGTTTCATATACATCTAGTCTGTTTTCATAGAACTCTTTCTTGTGAAACAAAACATTTTCGAATTTGCCTTCATATGGGTTCAGTATATCATACTCAGAATTATAAATATTTGGATATTTGGGAAGAAAATCTGTGATACTTATATTCATTTATAATTTATAAAAAAAGAATAAGTTTTTATAATGAAAACTTTTTAATTATAAATGATGCAAAAAAAGAATATAATAATATCTCTTATCGTATCTTTGATTTTTCTTTTTTACATGATATTCGATTATGTGGGTTATATCAGATATCTAAAACTCCATTTATATTCTGTTGAAAGTTACACCAAAAGATATACGAATTTAGAGAAAGCAGACAAATCGAGGGTGATTGTCTGCTTCAAATATAATGATTCGAATTTCAAAAATCTGAAACCGTTTCTCAACTCTATTCTCGATTCAACAGTTAGAGTTGATGACATATCGATATGTATGCCTTATAAAAATATTAAAAATATTCCTTCGGATATGAAGACAGTTTTAAGCATAGTTGGAAGTTCTTTAAATAAAGACAATATAGACCTTCAATATAGTATTCTTAAAGAACCTGAAAACAATACAAAAATCATTATTGTTGAACCTGGATTTGTCTACGAAAAAGATTTTATAGAAAGAATGGTTGAAGAAAGCAATTCCAACCCAGATAAAATTATTTTATCGAAAAAAGGTATTGTCATCAAACCGGAATTTTTTTCTTTTGATGACGATGCTGGAATGTGTTTAAAAAATAATAATGAATGTTTTTCAAGCAGAGATTGGCTTGAAAAATGTAATAAGAAAAAGAAAAAAATTAATGATTGAACCTTTAAACAAAGTTCGTTTCTTATTGTCTAAAAATCGATAATGTTTGTAGATACAAAGCAATTTAATTCACCATAATACGATTTGAAAGCATAATTATTGGTCGAATATTTATAGATATAAGATTTTCCAAGTTTGTTTCTTACAAGCTCATTTTCAGGTATGTAATCTTTGTATTGAAAATAAAGTTTTTCTACTTCTTCATAATCTATAAAAGGAATAATAACAATTCCTTCCCATTTCTGTCTCATACCAGAAATATCAATTTCAAATTTGCTTGGACAATACTTTTTAAGAAGACCATCAAGAAGGCCACAAAGAGGGGGTGGAATCAGTCTAGAACTTTTTGGAGGAAGAACTGAAAGAAGTTGAATAAAAGGCAATGTTGGTTTAGTGTCGGTGTGTCTCGGAAATTCAAATGTTGAGACACTCTTATAAATATCATGAGAAAAAGGTGCATAGTTATAAGGATAAAACCACTTCCAATTTGAAATTCCTTTTGTATAGTAAGAAAGAACCCATTGAATACCTTCAATATACGAATGACAAATCTTTATAAGTTGATCTTTTTCTTCAAGTTGAAATTTTGTTTTATAATAATTTTTTCTATATGTTTTGATATCGAAAAGATTGTTCGTTGTGCTCTTTTGAATAAGAGTATCTTCGAAATATTCTTCTTGATGTTGTAACTTATTTTCGAAAACTTTTTGTTCATTCTTGGAGAGATTTTTCATAAATTGTCTAAACGAATCAAGACAAAGTATGGCTTCATTGTCATTTTTCGTTGTCATCGTCATATGTCCATACTCTCTTGAAGCTTCTTTGTATGCGTGAATCATAATTTCAATTCCATTTTCATTAATCTCAATTCCAGGTATATGAGGTAAAAAATCATTTCCAACCGAGAAACACATTGCAATAAAATCATTAATAGAAGTTTCTTTATCAAAGACAAAAGATTCGTCTTTATTTTCTTCTTTGTTAGACCAATCAAGCATATCAATAAGCTTGTTTTTGATCTCTTGAATATTAATAAAGTAAAAGTCTACATCCGGTTCATAACTATTTTCTCTAAGAACATAGAAATTGGTATGATGTGTAGCTAGACAAAGCATTATGAGATCTGCATCCATTCCGAATACACAATATGAATCGTCTTTGTTTTCATTTCTAATTTTTCTAAAATAAGAAAGAAGTTTATGTTCACCTTCACCAGGAACCTTTTCATTCGAGAAAATAACTTCGAGGTTCTTCCAAGTTGGATCTTTTGAAATTTTTTCTCTAATAAAGAAATCAATATATTTACCAAGGTAATCCATAAATTTTGTTCCAGGTGTAATTGCATTTGAATCGAAGACCGTTTTTTCATTTTCAGATTCAAGAGCTCTTGCAAACCTTCTTGCTCTTTGTTGTCTCTGTTTTGCAATTGGTGCTGGTCCATCTATACAAAGAACAAGTTTCTTTTTTGGCTCTGTCATTGAAACTATACTTTGAATTTTATTACAAATATCAGCAAAAACTTTATCTTGAAGAACTTTATAATTTTGAACAGGTTTGAAAAATAAAGTTTCAAGTTCTTTATGGTCGCCATATTTAAAAACCTTTTGAGCAGAACCATGAAAGATACCATTAAGGTCGATAAGAAGAGTATCGATACGCTTGATAGGAACTTTATCATTTTTTGCTTTTGACATCTTGGTTAAAGCTTGAGGAAAGTTGCTTTTAATCCATTTAAAAAAGTATTTAATTCCCATTTTAAATACTTTTAAAATATTTTTTAAATTCATTTTTGAATTCCACCTTCTTGTAAATTTTTGAAAATGTTTTCATTGTATTCATCTTCATCATCATCGTTTCTTATGGGTTGTTGAATTGCAGGTTGTTCTACAGCAGTTACATTAATATTTTCTCCAGAATGACGTGAACCAATGTTTGAAGCTTCGTCATAAGAAGATGATTTTTTCTCTTCATCTTCGACTTCATCTTCGACTTCATCTTCGACTTCAGAATCGTCGTCATCGTCGTCGTCATCGTCGTCGTCGTCGTCATCGTCGTCATCGTCGTCATCGTCGTCAAATATAAGTTCATCTTTCTGTTCCTCTTTCAATTTCTCTTTTTCACGGAGTTGTTCTTTGTAAATTTCTTCCTGTTTTTCGTAATCCTCAATATCACCAATTGTTTCCAATCCAATTTTTCCGTAATCGACTTCGTAGTCAACTTCGTAATCGACTTCAATCTTGTTCTCATCAATCAACCCATCAACATAGTCATTCTCATTAAAAACAAATTTATTTTCTTCCATAATTAGTGGATTGATTTCAACGTGATTGCAAAATTCTAATTTTTTCATTACTTCATTCGAACTATATACATATTCAAACAACGAATTCAAATATTTTTTGTAATATCTATTCAAGTAGTTAATATCGTTTCTTTTTTTATTTTCAATTAATTTATTAATAGGCACAAATTCGCCTTTAATAATAACTTCTGGTTCAATCATAGTTTCACTGTCATCTTTCCAATATCTCGAATCTATTGAACTCATAGATTCATCATCTATTTTGAAAACGTAATCATCAACCTTCTTTTTTGTAAGAAAATCATTTTCATCATCGTCAGTGTTCAATATTTTAAAATTGTTTTCATCATCAATAACTTTATGTTGTGGTATACTATAAGAAATACCATAACCATCTTCAAAATAATTAAAGACATCTTCGTGTTCCACAACAACATTTCGTAAAACAACATATTTGTCCTTGTTTACGTTTCCATTTTTATCGTAGCATGTAACTCTAACACCAAGTAGATCATCACCTAATTTCTTTTCTTTTTTAAAAACACATTTTATTTTACCGTTTATGTAGTATGATGTGGCTATGATGTTGTCTTCTTTTAATGTATCTAATCGGCCATCAATGAACCATTTTTCTGTCTTGACATTCATTTTATCAGTATCGTAAAATGTAACAACGGCTGGCCCATCGTATTTTCCAAGAAATCCTCTCCACGCAGAATACCAATACTGTATATACACGTTTCCAGAATTGTAGAATAGAAAGGTTTGAATGCGCTGTAATCCATTTGAAATATAATTTCTTTTTAATGAAAATATATTTCCGTTTGGAAAATACGATATTTTAATCGGTTGATCGACGTCCCCAAAATGTATATCAGATTTTTCTTTTTCGTCGAGTTTATCATACTCTTTTTTCGATTCCTCGTTGTATACTCGAAAAACTGGATGTTGATTATTGTCATAGTTATACAAATTATAAGAATCAAGTTGCTTGTTTTCGTAGAAGCTGTATTCCATTCTCAGATTTTCTTTCTTATTTCCAATGGACATTTCCATCACATTTCCATTTTCATAAAAAGAAATGTCAAGAGGCATAAATCGCCCTTTAATTTTTTCGTTATCATTCTCCTCATTACAATGAGGATAGTCAAACAGTTCCCACATCTTAGAACGAATAACATGGCTGTCAGCATGAAATTCTATCTGACACGGCTTTCCAATCTTAGAAATAATACATGGTCTATTTCCAACCCGACTCATTAACCAATTTTTTTCCTTGATCATTCCATTGGTATTATAAACAATTGACATTGGTCCGAAAGTCTGTCTTGGATAGACCCATATTTTCGAATAGATTTTCTCTTTTCCTTCGCCATCTGTAATGTAATGAATAACTTGAGCCTTGTCACCTTCCCTATATAAACTTCCATCTTTATACCATTTCATAAAATAATTTTGATCATAATCGTCGTATATACCATAATATCTAAAAAGTTCATCCAAGAAACCAAATCCTTCCGCTGTTTCATCTAGCTCCGGGCAACAATTAAAAATTAAAGCTGGTTTGTCTGCTTCACGATGCAAAACACCATTCTGATACCATGCAAGATAGATATATTCTATTCTTCTTAAACTTATTATCTTAACAGCTGGTTGATCATTATCCCTATAAATAACACCATTTCTATACCATTTTTTGTAAACAACATTTCTGTCAAGAAACCAGAATGCGGGTTGATCATCATCTCTATGAAGAACACCATTTTTAAAGTATTCTTTGACCATTGAATCCCCTCCATCAAATGTATAAACTATCTCATACCCATCCTTGTATTCTTTAAAAACTCCTCCATATCCATTTACAACGCATGCTTCAATAGTCATATCGTCTTCTTTCTGTTCTTTCTGTTTTTTCTCTTGAAGTTGTTTCATGAAATTTC
>ERZ1292625.4266-Hain-H41-01um-R1-4266-length-10857-cov-5_pt1 | contig 10857 bp, 14 predicted proteins | sample MGYA00564400_ERZ1292625 | MGnify/ENA primary metagenome ERZ1292625 (study PRJEB36523, sample SAMEA6512639) | groundwater metagenome | collected 2019-01-08 | study: AquaDiva: Metagenomics assemblies of 32 groundwater samples
TTCTCGAACAGCATGAACTGGGCTGAGGCCGCGATCTGGAATGCAATGGTGCTCGTGCTCGCTGCCACGCCATCCATGTTCACAAAGGTGTCATGCACATGGAGCTTGTCAATCGCCGCCACATCGAACATCGTCTGCGCCGTCACGGGGATTAACTCTAGGTTGCCGATTTCCATCCGATCCGCAGCGGCCCCGATGGCAAAGACGTTCGCAACGGCCGCATTGGTCAAGCTGGCACGGGCGACTTCTGGGGCCGACGTGCGCGGCCCAAGCCAGCGTGCGTCCGGCACATCAATGGTTCGCGCTGTAGCGATGCTATACGCCCCAGGGGTAAACAGAATCACATCACCTCGGAAATCCACCTGAGCGTCGATGGCTGCCTGGAGAGCCAGCGCGTCACTTCCATAATCACCAGTGCGGAACACGTAGCTCAGCTGAGCATTCGCCCGTTGGAGGTAGAGATCCAGCGGCCCTGTGCGGTCCGCGCGGGACCACCCCTGAGCGATGGTTCGGTAGTCGCTATCGACAAGGTAATGAATTTCCCCGAAATCTAGAAACTGGTCTTTGGTCCGACTGAGAAGATTCATCATTCATCCTTTGAGGCGAGGACTCCATGACGGTTTCCCGTGAGCCCCATGCCGCCAGTGAGGAAGTGAGCAGCCAAGTCTCCGGCTGCCCACCCCCAAGTGAATATCGTTTACGCCACGTTCCGATAGAGCATGTACACCCGTGGGCTCGTGGCTGGAGCCGTGCGTGCGATCCCAGGAAGGCTCGCCGACACGACTGCCACAAGACCCGCCGCCCACCATGCCCGGAACGAGTTCCCGGAGAAGAGCGCCGTGGTGACCTCACCCGTTGTGGTCGCAAAGGGCACCACCACGTCTGGTCCCAACTCGTCCGACGCCGTGATCGAGGCAGACCCCGCTTGGTTATAGAGGCGAAGAATGCCCGCAGCTCCACGGGACTCGACGACGACTACGATTGGATACGATCCTGACCCTGTATCCACATCAACCGGAGTCGTGCTGAGGGCGTCGTTACTGTAGAATGAGATGTTATCGCTGATCTTCAACTCCTGCGGAATGAAGTGAATCAGCCCTTCGAGCGCCTGCTTCACCCCATCGCTCATATACTGCGATTGGGTTGCCAGCTGATAGATCTCTGTGACGTTCGGCATAGGTTATTCCTTTCGCTCTCCAAATGAGCCAGCCAATGATCCTTGCCGCTCATGTGTTAAGGATCGTGGGATGTTGAGCGCCACTGTACGTGTATTCGAGCGGTCTACTCCAGACGTGTCCCAGCCCTCCACACGGTCAGCAAGCTGAATCGGGGAGCAGTCCTGGGCCTCTGGCCCTGCGAGCGCCAGGATGTCTTCTGGCGCGTCCTTGAGCCCAAAGCGACAGATATACTGCCCGTCCGTTGTCCAGACATGCTGCTGGGTGACACGAAAGAGCCATTCCGCTACGAACACAGGCACGGCCTTCTCCGTGACTCCACGAGGAAACACGATTCGCACCCCGTCAAAGATAATCTCAGCCCCGCCTGTCCCAGCGCGGTCAACCAAGGTGACGGAGCGGAAGTCTCGACCTTCTGCAAATTCAGCCATAGTGCCCTCGCTTAGTCGATGTGCGCCACGACGACAGTCGCCGTGACTCCATCTAGCCGGAAGCAGGTGTTTGGCTTCTCGATGTGGAAGTTCTGCCAGATTCGATACACAGCCTCGAAGGCGTCCTGGAGGGTCGACCCCGAGCCAATGCGGCTCAGAATGGCCCCATCCTCGTCCATCCACTCGCCCGCCACTTCGACATACCGCGAGCAGGTGGAGCTGTCCAGACCGAAGACCATGCCATACGGCGCATGCTTCTCTTCCATGATCTCGATACCCCCGAAGGTCAAGCTCCTTTTCTTCGCTGCAACCGTTCCAGCATCAGGCTTCGAGAGGTCGCCGCTCACGTACCGGCGCTCACCATCGGTCATGGCGATATAGGCCCGACGAACCGAGTGATGCATGGCCAAGGTATCGATGTCCCCGTCTCCACGCTGGTCGGCGAGGTCGATCCCCCGCTGGAGCACATCTGCTGATAGCGCCCCTACGGAGCCGATGACTGTGGACTGGAACAGAGGATACGAGGTGCGGCTCACCCCGTGCAGTGTGGCGACGTAGCCTCCATCGTCAATGAGACCGAGTAGCCCCATGGACTCCTTGGCATAACTGGTGTTGCCCACGGTTCCAGCATCCGCCTGGGCTCCATGGTACTTCACGATGTAGTCGTTGTCTGCGACTGCCCCGGCCACGGTGGTTCCCGTGGTGAAGGTGGTGCCAGCAGCCGGAACGGTGATGACATCTTCAACGGCAGACGCCCGCACAGCCCCAGTCGCAGGATTCACAAACGTGATGCGCTGACCAGGATTGATAAAGCGCGACCCATTGGTCGCCCCTGCCACGTTTCCGGGAGAATCCACCGTCGCCGTGGTGGTCGTGGTGTCTCCATTCAAGAGTGCAAGCACTCCACGCCCGTCATAACAGATCGCCCGCCCCATCTCGCTCGTCATATCGCGGATGAGTCCGTCCATTTCCTGTTCCATGGCCGGGGCGAAGGCTGCTTTGGCTCCCTGTGAGGCTTTCATCACCTGTGCAGAGAGCGAGATGCGCCCATACTGATAGCGCATCGGGATGCGAACTGTGGTGAACTGCTGTGACCCGGCTGCGGGGATGTTCCCTAACTCCGTGCCCCACCCCGTGCCCTGGTTCCGCCCGACCTTGATGGGGAACTCGACATATCGACCTCCCCAATCGCGGGCATCCTTCTCCTGAAACTTGTTATACAGCTTGACTTTCGTTGGAATAAGTTCCCTGATTCCGCCCTCATAGACCGTCTTGAGGACATCATCATAGGCACTTGTGTCTTGGCCTGGCATAGATGCTCCCCTATCCTGTGAGCCGTTCCTTTAGCATCGCAAGTCCGCGCTTATGCAAGCCTTGAACAAACTGGCGCTCCTTCCCCTCTTCAATGGGCTTGGGTGCTTCGAGGCCAGCCGCGCTTCCTCGCGGTGCAGGCGGCATCGTCTTCAGTTTTCCTTTCGTCTGAGCAGTCTGAGTGGCGGCACTCTGGCGCAAGAGGGTCAGGAAGTCTCCCTTTACACTCTGGAACGCCTCGTCCAATACAGACAGATCTCCACGCTCATACCGCTCGTTGCCATTTTCGAGTCCCATCGCGGCCCCCGCAACCAACCGGTTCAAGTGGCTCAACCACTTCGTGTTGGCTGGCAAGTCTTCCTTAGTTGCCAATTGGGCAATATATGCCCGAGAGGTCTCCAACTGGGCTTGGGCCTGTGCTCGGGAGAGATGTTGAATGCTCTGATAGCCCTGAGCCAGCTGCGGGAGGTAATTCCGTGACTCAAAGAACGCCTTCAACTCAGGATCAGCCGCGAAGATCCGCTTCAATGCTGTCGCGGCTTCGGCATACTGCCGTTGCTCATCAGCATTGAGACTCCCCTGGTTCGCCGCTGATTGGAGCTGCTCCAACTGGGCCAACCGCTGGGTGAGTTGCTGTTGGGCGGTCTTGAGGTCCCGATTCTCCGAGATCAGAGCGCGGAATCGGGGGTGATTGTGAAACGGAGCTTGTGGTTCAGAAGCGGGTGCAGTATCCGGCGTGACCGAGGCCGGGCTCGTCTCTGCAACGGCTCCAGGCGATACGGGGGATGAGTCCGTGTCTACTGCGGCATCCGGTGTCACATTGTCAAGCATGTCCATGTCGTGTACCTTACCTTGGTGGGTACCATGTTGTCAAGGAGTTGTTCAGACTGCCATATCCTGTGCCAATTCGCTCATCTCACCCCCTAAGCGTTCTGGGCTCGATCCAGTATTGAGCGTCTGTTGACGAGCGGGAGCCGCTGGCGTGGGCTGGCTAAAGTATCCACCAGGCACCGACATGGGAGGCCCGCCTTGAAGCACTTGAGCCTGCATCTGGAGGAGTTCTTGGTGGTATTCCGCATGCTTCTCTCCAAGGATCTGAACGATTTCAGGGAGCTTCTGAGATGATTCAGACTTGAGCCAAGCTCGGATTTCGCGGGCATGAATCACATGATCATCCACGGCGGGACGGATGCGAGGGAGCTTGATGCCCCGGACCTCCATTTGGGTCACAATCTCAGGGTACGTCATGACCCGAAGGGCCTCCAGGTCTGAGGGGACGGCTTTCATCAACTCGGGGTGCTGAGCAAGCCCCTCAAAGGCTTCGTTCTCCTGAATCGCGTTCCTCGTATCAGCCGCCATAGAAGGAGTCAGATTCGTTCGCCCATAAACCTCCAAAAACTTCCAACGGACTTCGGGGTCGCTCACGTCAATGACTCGCATCGCTGCAAGCTGTTCCATCTCGGCCCGATCTAAGAGGGAGGAGCGAGGCATGGAGGAGGCGGCTTCTGGTACCACATCCATCATCCCTTGGAGATCTGATCCAAGGAATTTTTGCACCTGCCACGCCCCATCGCGTCCCTTGATTCGCAACAGACGGGGTTCGGTGGCAAATTCCCTGAAAATTTCAAGAGCTTGCCGGGACCACTTGGCCCATGCCTGCTCCCAGAGGATAAAGAGAGGTCCGTAGCGTGACATGCCTCGCTCTTGGAGAATCTGGAGCGCGATCCCGGCTGATACACCCGCCGGGCGAGAGCCTTTGATCACATCAAACGTAGCGGCTAGCTCTTCAAGCTCTTGATCAATGTTCTCGATTATTCTGATGAAGGAGACTGGGATACCTTGCCCGGGAATGCGCTCAGGCTTCGCCGCATTCGGCCCCACGGCATTGTACCCGATGATATTACCGGGGTCTCCCGTGAGGTTCGTGACATTCGCTCCCATGGGCTTGAGCCACACGGGACTGCCCATACGCATCCCGCAGGACTCGACAATGGATTCCCAGCGATTGCGTTGAGACTGCTTCAAAGCAAGGTCATCGGCCACTGTCTTGGCGAACCCGGTACCGGGAACAAGCTTCTGAGGGAAATGGACATGGGGAAGAAAGGATTTCTTCCGCCCATTTGCACCTTGTATGGAATACGGGAGAGGACCCGCATATGCGACATGCTGCTTCCCAACGATCACCGCGAGAAGGCCATCCGGGTAGTCAGCGTCAGGAAGCTGCCAGTACCATTGTTCCGTCACGCGCGTATTAAGGGGGCGAGTGGCTCCCGCTTGAGCCAATCTCCCAGATTGATTCTCCTCGATCTGGGGTCCCAGCACCGCGAGGCTGTCTCCATACCACGAATCCCCCTCTGCCATCACGTTCGGTTTGATGACCTCACGCAGATTGGGCCATCGAGCCTTTGCTTCCGCCTCGCTGACACTCTTTTCCCTCAGATAGGCTCGCTGCTTGCTCCAATCGGTGATGGAGCAGTCAAAGATCATCTCAAAGAGTGAGCACACATCGACGTAGAGCTTCCCAATCGGCACCTCTTCCGTGACTGGCTGCCCAGTCGCATCGAGGAGCGGTTGCCCCATCTCATCGAGCACAGGACGAGCCTCTGTCCCATGAATTGGGTCAGGGTCATATCCCGTTTCGAGCCATGCTTGACCCGTGAGACCCACCCACATGGCCAAGATTTGCCGATTCAAACGGATCTCCACCTCATCCTCGACCACTTGAATGGCCCGCTGCGCCACATCTGCCGCCGCACGATCTGCTGCCTCCTCGGGGGAGCCAGGTCGGTAATTGAGAACAGGTTCCACACGAGCAAAAATGGCGATGAGAGCATCCATCGTGCTTGCAAACAAATTCGTGACCGGAGTTGGTACATTGCGAGGCAAACGGGCGGGACGCCAGCGATTGATTGTGCGATCCCACTTAATCCACTGGATACCCCGATAGAAGAGCAGATTTCGGTACGCAGCGCGGAGAAAGGGCTCCCGACCCTTCACCCACTCGGAGCGACGGCGAGTGATAAGGTCCTTGATGGCCCCATGATCGGCGTAGGCTGCAATGGGATCAGGCATGAGACGCTCCTTGGTCGTGATGCCACTGGATCATCAACGTCTCGATAGCGGCAGGCTCAAGATAAAGGTGATCATGAAGCCATGCGCGATAGAACTCTTCCTTCTCAGGAGTGTACCATGCCGAATACCGCTCCAGGGCCTTTTCATATCCGAGAATCGGGCGCTGGAAGAGGACCTGCTCGGCACACACTCCCCCCACAGGGGGCGCACAGCGCGCACAATAGGCGACTCCGGGGGCATATCCAGTCTCAGTCTCCACTTTGGCATAGCAAGAGTCTGGTTTGGGCCACAACAGGAACACTTCTCCCGCTTTGGTGCCATCGTGATCCTTCTGTGCGACTGCCGTTCGCCAGCACAGCGTCCCGCATGCGGTGCAATATCCCGCTCGAAGCATCAGGTGTCTCCTCCCGCCTCTGCAAATTCAGTATTCTTGAACATCTTCTCTATGGTCGATTCTTGTGCTGCGACTTCACTCGGTGTAGGTCTCGTAATAGGGCCTGCTTGAACTCGCACGCGGAGGAGTTCGTCCAACGCCATCTCCGCACGCTGCCTCTCATGTTCCATCTGGGCACGATACCACTCCACTTCTGCCTCAAGATGCTTAATGAAGTCTGAATGGCGGCAAAATATCGTCAGACGCATTCGCTACCCCTCCTTATACAGCCGCTTGAGGCCCTTCGACGCATCGTGCTTGGCTTTCTTGCCAAAGTCTCCCCGCCGGGACATGGACATCGCAGCGGCTACCGCCCGCTTCTGGGGATAGCCCTTCTCGTGCATCAAATGCTTGATCTCAGCCGCCACTGAACCCGCTGGCATCGCCATCCTACCTTGTAGCGCGAGCCTCCGCCCGAGCAATCCGACGAGCCTCACGCTCTTGAGCCCTCGCGTGGAGCATATCCCGGCGATTGGCGATGAACGGGCCTGCCACGTACCGCTCTGTCCAGACCACCGGAGACCTGTCCAGTGGACGAACTCCACCTAACCCAAGAGCATGACGACGATTCGCTTCACCCATTATAACAACCTCTGTTATATGTAAAACTCGTTAATTCCACCAACTCCCAGCACTTCCGCATCACGAGCCTCCTGCCACGCCTGCCGACGCCGATGCATCCCCCACGCATTCCGCTGAGAAGCTCGATCAAACATCGGGTGCTCCCGCTCGAACCTGAGTCGCTCAGCCTCCACCTCATCCAAGCCCTCGTCAGGATCAACTGGCATCGGACGCACACGGAGTTGGAGGCAATCCGCCATGGCGTCAAGCATATCATCATGCCCGCCCTCTTTCCAAGGCCGGAATCGCTCCGCTTCCTCCAAGAAATCCACGAGTGCAGGGAGATCATCAGCCAAGATCAGTTGTTGGGAGCGCCAGAACGGCTCTAAGGAACGAATACGGACTGATTTGCCAACCTTGGTGTCGCGCTCAAGCTTGAGGAGGGGGAGGTAGCCTCGCGTTTCCCCCGCCCGCGCAAACTCACGAAGATAGAGTTTTTGAAATCCCACCGCCTCAAAGCCAATCGTCGTGATCCCTGGCGTCTTCTGATACGCATCATAGACCTCCTCAACCAGTTGGGACTCTGACCAGCGCCCCCGGCGTAGATCCAGGACATAAGCGTCCCCCGTCTGATCGAACCCCACAACCGCGAGGGCGGAGTAATCTGCCCATTCCCGCGTGCTGATCGCGGGGTCCACCGCCATGACACACCAAAGAGTGTTTGGATCAGGGAAGTCGCGCCGAGATTTGATCACCGCCAAGGTGCGAGGAAAGAGTGCACTCGCGTCATCCACCGGGCGAAGGAGCCACTGGGCCGAGAACATCCGAGGGTCCATCATGGCACGTTCTTCCAAGCTCTCCCGCGTGTGTTTGCCAGGATACGCGGGGCGCTTCAATCCTTGAACGTCTACTAAGTAGTCGTCAGGGAGCAACCCTCCACGAGCATCCACACGCAGGACGCCTGGTTCTCGCACTTGCCAGCAGGGCGTGCGATAGACCCCGAGCTGAAAGCTCCGCTTGAGCTTCTGCTCGATTAGCCACGAATATAAATCGTTGAAATCCCATGGGGTCCCCACAATCTCTTGAGTGGCATGAGGTTCAAAGAGGGATTGGGTGGTTTGATACCAGCGGATCACCTTTTCCAACTGGTCGCGGGACTGAGAGTTCTGCTCATCCACGAGGTCATCGAACGAGCCGTGATCGTAGTGGAGACCCGTGACGGCCCCCTCCGCCCCAATCGTCTCAATCGTGGACTCCTTTGTACGACGCTTCCGCTTTACCACAATTGAGGACTCAGCCCACCGCTCAGACTCGCTGGAGGGGTGCGCGTATAAGATGTCTGGAAAGAGCCAGATGAGATAGGGGTTGGTGAGGTGCCCCTTGATCTCGGACAATTGGGCCTGGGCCGTATCTGCCTTGTTGGAGGCCAGCAGGATACGGATTTGAGGGTCTCGAAGGATACGCTGCACGTTCCCGGCGACCGTGAGCAGAGAGGTCTTGAGATGGTCCCGCGAGAGCAAGTACAAGTTCCGGGCATGTGGCGTCGTCTGCCGCCACGCGCAGAGGGCCATGTGGAACTCCTGATCCATCGGCGTCGCCACATCGGCATAGAGGATACACCGCGCAAGGGAAAAGAGATCCGATTGACACAGCTTCCGCATCGCCCCACGACTCTCGGCATCCGGGGTCGTCTTGGAGGCGACGAGGATGGTCGGGATGCGGGGAGGCAGTACAATCCTGGGCGTCTTGGGTTTCGTGCGGACAGGTTTCTTGAGATCATGTGCAATGATCAGGCGGCACGCGGCACACCATCCCCCTGGAGGCACCCGAGGCACCTTCTTGCAGCGCCGACAAAGGATCTCAATGTGAGTTGGAAGAGAGGGAGTAGCTGTCATTAGGGAATCTCAGGGGAGAGCATGACGGACGTTCGGTACTCCGCCCCACAGGGGAGCGAGGCCCCACTTGATTTCAGAGAGACTCGGTTTGGATGATGTCGAGGCAGGCAGCGGCAAGCCACTCGCATCCCGAATCATGTCCCATAGCCTCGCAGCTGGAGGCGGTAGTGCACGGACACCGGCTTTCAGCCCCGAATACGCAGGGACACTGAGTGCCACACCCATTTTCCCGAACGGCCCTCGCTCATCCACCTGAGACTGAGAGAACAGGGCATGTTCAGCCTCCCGAAGTATTGGATTACGGGGATCACGGTGACGCTGTTGTTTGAGCACTCGGAAGGCATCCTCTGCACCCCCGCCCGACTCTATCAGACGCCGATAGATCATGTCTTGAATCGCCTCATCGTGGGGGGAGGCAAGGAGCTGCGCCAAGCCGGGGGGGACTCCCTCTCTCATTTCCGTGTCACCCAGAAGAAGAAGAAGATGATGCCAGCAATCGTAGGCAAGAACCACAAGAGCGTGAAGACCACGAAGGAGAGATCAGCCTGTGACACGCCGTTTCACCATCTTCTTCGGGATGACCACCGTGCCAGCCATTTTCATCCCCACGTCACTTCCAATCCCCTGACACCACGTTAAGGCCACCGTGATCGTGTGTTTGGTCTCCCCGATGAGGTAGCCCAACGTATGACATTCTACGGGTGTCAGTTTCTCAGTCATATCCATCCACCCACCTAAGTAGGTGGTGTCATGCCACGTGACCTCAACCCGGCGGGGGTTCTTCACTCACAAACCCCTTCCCAGCCACCAGCATTCGGCGAGTGGGTTCTGTGATGTTCTGGAGCATCCGTTGGAGGAGCTTTTCGGCCTCGGGACCCGCAATGTTGTAGCTCACGGTCTCCAAGTGCCCAGCGATTTGAAGCTTCTCACAGTAGCGATCCGGGCGGTCTGCCTTCAGGCGAGCCAAGGTGGCAATCACATTGTTCTTCTCCCGCCCCATCCTGACCAGATCCTCCTCCAGATGATCAAGGAACTCCTCTTTGGCCTCCTTCACATCCCTTGCAAACTCTGGGTACCGTTGCTCCCGGTCATAAACCGTTGACTGCGAGATCCCCGCGGCCCGAGTCGCCTGCGCTTTGGAGCCCCATTCGCGGTAGTAGCGCAGAAACTTCTCCTCCCACCCTGTGAGCACACTGCCCATGCCCCCGATCCTCTCACCTCCCATGCCACGCTGTCAACTCTTGCGATGTGTCAACGTCTCTATCCAAGACAGGGAGTCAGGTGGGTCAAACCCCCTTTTTCCACCGTGGGAAAATTTTCCAAGGGACCCCCTTTTGTGCGCTGGCGTAGGTGAGAGAAGGGTGGCCCCGTCTCACCCCCATAAGGAAACGTGACTCCGGTGAGACCTTGATCCCCTTGCAAGAAGCATGCCATGGCATGAGCCTTGCATGCGGGCCAGAATGGCACACGGCAATGGCACGGGGCTTGCAGGGGTGCAAGTGGTATGCCATGTGAATACTTTCACAAGCCTCCCCCTACTCTTGAGCCAGACTGGCACAAGGGCTGGCCAGACCACCAGTCACGCAAGGTAACCTGGGCTAGTATCTCCCAGTATCTCCCAGTATCTGGCATCTCTCCTCCCCCGAGCGTCAGCCCAGTGACACTGTCAGCTACCTGACACTGTCAGCCTGGTGACGGCGACCCTTTTGATCGCCTTAACAAGTGAGTCACTTGTAAACCGAGCTTTGTATCCTATTTGTATCTACTAGCATAGTGCTCAAATACTGCGCAGGGACACAATGCCCGAATGCCAGATTGCACAACGCTTGTAGATTGAATAGTTACGGTGCACCGGGACATTTTGTCGTAGCCACTCGGGCAAAATGTCTTGTTTCCCCCTAAGGGAAGCGTGCTAAGTATGCGGGAATACGTGGGGGAGGCGTGGCAGGGCGATTGCATGGTAGAATGAATAGCACGAA
>ERZ1292625.4267-Hain-H41-01um-R1-4267-length-10855-cov-28_pt1 | contig 10855 bp, 2 predicted proteins | sample MGYA00564400_ERZ1292625 | MGnify/ENA primary metagenome ERZ1292625 (study PRJEB36523, sample SAMEA6512639) | groundwater metagenome | collected 2019-01-08 | study: AquaDiva: Metagenomics assemblies of 32 groundwater samples
TCCAAGGGCAAGGAGTGGATCCACGGGCGATCGCGCAGGAGCTGGGGATCGCCCCACAGGACTACGAGCAGGCGGTGCAGGCGGGGTACGACCTGGCGATCCCGACGTCGCGGTATGCGGTGAAGATCGCGCCGACGATCCATAACGCCTTTTTCGCGCAGGAGATTCGCACGGCGCCAGAGACCATGAACGCCAGGGAAGCGGAGGCGTGGTACCAGCAGGTCGTGGCGGAGTCCAAGGCGGCGGCTGAAAAGGAATCCGAGCAGGTGGTGCAAGATGAGCAGGATCGGTCGGCGATGGCGGTCAGTCGTGAGATTCAAGGCCAGCTCGTCGCCATGGGATACGATCCGGGCGTGGTCGAACAGTACGCACAATTGTTCGAATCGCGGTACCGGACGCGGGCCGAGCGGCGCGGACTTGGGGAGCAGCCCATGGATCTCTACGCGCAGCAGAATCTGCACGTGACGCGTGAGATGTCGGATGTGCTCAAGACGTTGGGCGGGGACGTGACGGAACTGGACGCGCTGCTCGATCGGATCCGTGCGGGGGAGCAGCCGGCCCAGAAGAAGATGTACGGGGCATCGCTGTTCGACATGCTGCGGGAGGCCGGCGGGGTACAGGATCAGGGCGGCGAATTGTCGGCGATGGGAATCGACGACCAGCGCAAGCCGTTTCAGCGCAATGTCGTCAACCCGGAAGGGCTCACGCTCGAGCGGGCGACGGAGCGGGCCGTCGAGGGCGGCTACCTGGCGGAGCAGGACATCAATGCATTCCTGGACCTCTTGTCGAAGGAGGCGCACGGCGAGCCGGCCTATTCGGCCAACGAGGAGAACGCCCAGGCGGTGGGGACGGCGCAGGCCATGGAGGCGCTGCAGCATTTCCTCGACGAGCGCGGCATCGATCTGGCGTCTGTCGACAACGAGACAGTCAAGCAGGCGCTGGTGGCGGCTAACGTGCCGGTCACGGAGGTCGATCTCAACGCGGAGCCGATGTTTCAGGACGGCTCGGCGGTCATCGTGGACGGGATCTCGCGGCCGACCCACAACAGCGAGGGGCAGCCGATCGCCAAGACCAAGGCGGCTATGTCGGCGTTCTGGCGCTGGTTCGGCGACTCCAAGGTGGTTGACGAACACGGACGGCCGCAGGTGGTCTACCACGGAACAGCTCACGACATCGAGCAGTTCACTAATGTCGTTATTTGGTTTACGCCTGACACTGGAACGGCGAAAACTTACGCCGATAGAGCGGCCTACGTTGGCCTTGAGATCGATGAAGAGGTGAATGTCGACGAAGTGCCAGCATCTAAGATTCGAGCGGCAGTGCAGGGCGGCGCTGGACAGACGATTTATCCTGTGTACCTTCGCCTGGAGCATCCATTGGATCTCTCGGAACTCGGGCATACGCCAGAACCGCAAGAGGTATTTAGACACCTACAAAGTCTCGGCTTTGCGAAAGGTCAGGAGTTCGCAGATTGGGAAAACGATCTAACGCGAGATCAGCCGACACTCTGGAAGATGATAGAGGATTGGGGTCTGCACCGGGATTTTCAGACACACGGATACGACGGATTCATCATCGACGATGTGGCAACGACTGGGGCTGGGCATGTTGCCTATGCCGTTTTCAACCCGATGCAGGTCAAGTCAGCGCTGCACAACAGCGGCGCGTTCTCGCCGGAGGATCCGCGCATCTTCTATCAGTCGGAGCGGGTGCCGGTACCGGCGTTCTACCCGAAGTCGCTGGTCGTGCTGGATCAGAAGATGGGCGGCTCGGCGCCTGCGGCGGATATCAAGAAGATGCTGCTGAACAACGGCGTCAAGGCGGACGAGCTGAAGTGGACGGGCCTCGACGACTTCCTGGCGAAGAAGGCCAAGGTCACGAAGGCGGAGGTGCTCGACTTCATCCAGAAGAACTCGCCGACGGTGGTGCCGGTCGTGCTGGGCGAGGGACAGTTTGACGAGGCGACGTTCCGGCGCAAGAACGCGGGCGACCTCGAGGAGCTGCGGAAGCTGGGCTGGTCGATGGAGTTCAACCCGGAGGATCCGGGGCGCTCAGCGTTCATGGAGATTGACCCTCAGACAGGTCAACCTGTTACTGATGCCGACTTTGTGGACGCCGACGACATTCCCGTCGGCACGGAGACAGAAGTGGGACCGTATGCCGGCGACCCCGGCGCGGCTCGGCAGATCGCGGAGTCGCTGCAGCGGCGGGCGGAGTACGACTCGGCGAAGGTGGGGGCGACGAAGCACCAGCAATGGCAGGCGGTGAAGGGCGGCACGAACTACCGCGAGGTGCTGCTGACCTGGCCGTCCAAGACGCACACGATCTACCAGTTGCTCGTCGACGATGTCTGGCACTCGTTTAATTCTTCTGCGGAGCGCCTCGCGGCTGCCAGTGAATACAAGGCCAAGACCGGAAAGCAGCTTATTGACGGGCGCGGTGGCTTTGCCCGCGAGATACAGTCCGGTTCGCCCGCCGTCAGGCCAGAGGATGTCGTCATTCGTAAGAGCGGCACGGCGTGGCTGGTGTCGCGGCCAGGGAGTGAGCAGGTCACCAGTATGCCGGTGCGGTGGGTGCAGCCTGGCGGTCCCGACTTGGTGCTCGACGAGCCAGCGGCGCGACGAATGGCGGCGCAGTTCTTCAATGAGAACCCAGAGACAGGTAGCCTCCCGCGAGACTATAAGATCGAGTCGCTACGTGATCCGCGAGGACTCGGCCGCAAGTGGACACTGGTGCATCCGGACGGGTCAGGGTATGCGCTGACGTCTGGTACCTACGACGAGGCACATGCCGAGGCGGTCAAGTACCTGCGCGGACAAGGCGTCATGCAGATGCCGGTCGAGGACTACTTTGGCGGGCACTACGGTGAAATTCCCAACGTCATCGGGCATCTGCGAATGTCGGACTTTGTGGTGGGCGGAAAAAAAGTCAGGATGATTCAGGAGGTGCAGGACGATCTGCAGATCAAGATTCGGCGGCTCAAGGAGCAGATCGCTGATCGCGCTACAGCAGGTCACAAACCGACAGATGAACAGGCAGCGGAGCTCGCCAAGCTCGAATCAATCCTCCCGTTCCGTGGGAACTCGTTTGAGCTGGCGATGCGGCAGGCGCTCAGGATGGCGGCAGAGGACAGGATGGACGTCCTCGCGTGGGCGACAGGGAAGCAGTCGAAGGACGTCTATAACCTGCGTAAACAGGTGCGCTCGGTCAAGGTACGGCTGATGAAGGACGGGTTGTACCAAGTGACGGCTGAGGCCAACGACGGGCGCACGGTCGATGTCGGCACGTTCCCATCCGGCGAGAAGCTCGAAGAGGCGATCGGGAAGGACTTAGCGGAGAAGGTGGCCGAGGATTTCAAAACGCCGGCCACGGAGCCTGCTGTGGCGCTCACTGAGGAGCAGATGGCCGAGTCGTGGGGCGGCAGGATCGCGGAGTTCACGACGCGGGTAGATGGTCAAAATTGGGGCGTGACGTGGAGTGACGACTCGACGTCCTCCTATGCGACCGAAGCGCAGGCGCGGTCAGCGGTCCGTCATGAGTACAACGATGCCCGGCCTCTTGCTCCGGTCAGATCGACGGCTGGGTGGACGGCGATGCAGCACAACGCAGAAATGTTCCCGAATGAATGGCGCGTCCACGTACCGGAGGACGAGGCGTCGTATCCTGTCACGGCAGGAAACGCTGACCAAGCTAAGGCCAAGGTGGCTGAGATACTCCGCCGTCCATCTCGACAGAAAAACAACGAGCGCACCTACTCCGGCGTCCAGCTCGAGGTCGGCGGCGAGTGGGCGGTGAAGCTCTACGATCAGATGATCCCGCGCTACCTCGAAAAGTACGGCAAGAAGTGGGGGGTGCAGGTCGGGGAGACGACGCTGCAACCGGCCAGTAAGCCGGCTGTCTCGGTGGGACACCAAGACTATCTGCGGATCGTCGATGGGGGCGAGGAGGCTGGTGTGGAGCGGTTCCAGGTCTTTGACCAGGAAGGGCTGCAAGGCAACGATCCACCGATGGCGGAGTTTGCGACGCGGGAGGAGGCGGAGGCGTTTGTCACTGACACGCTCGCAGGGCTGACCGTTCATCGTGCTGGTGGAGGCGCGGCGCCTGAGTTGCCTGAGTTTTGGGCGATCGAGGCCAACGACGGCGCGGAGCTGGCTGGCTTCGAGACGGAGGCGGAAGCGCAGGCGGAGCTGGCGCGAATCCAGGCGGGGCCGCCTGCGCTGAAGCCGACCCTGCGTCCCATGACCGAGGGTGAGTGGGGGGGATACGCGGGTGCGGAGGCGTTCCCGGCCACGGCCCAGAATCAGGCCGGCCCACACCCGCTGATCGGCGAGGTCCGGATGTCGCTGCATGGGGAGCCAGTGGACGTCGAGATCGTGGTGGATTCCATGGGGATTTCATTCGTACTGATCGACGAGGACACCGACGGCTCCCAGCCACGCGAGGTCAGGATCCCAGCCACGGCCTTCGATGCCCCTGAATTCCTGACGCCCGACTACGCAAAGGCCATGGTCACGATTCTGTTCAACAACCCGCAGGATCCGCATTGGGCTCGGCTGGTAGCCGTGCAGGGGACCAACCTTGAGGGGCTGCGCCCGCTGCGCGGAGAGGTGACGAAGAGGACCGTCGTGCATTCCATTCCCGTCACCGACGCGATGCGGCAGTCGGTGCTGTACGAGGGCCAGCCGCTGTTCCAGAAGGGAATGGGGCCGGACGCCAAGGCCTCGATCACGTTCGGCGCGGGTCGCATCGACATTCGGTTGCTGGAGTGGGCCGACCTATCCTCGCTTATTCACGAGATGGGGCACTTGTACTTAAAGGAGTTAGTGACGGACGCGACGACGGCTGGGACGTCCGACCAGCTCAGGACGGATCTGGATACCATCCTGAAGTGGGGCGGCTCTGCTGTCAGGGTGGCGGACGGGCTGGAGGCGGTGCGAGGAGCACTCACAACCGAGTTACACGAGCTGTTTGCTCGCGGCTTCGAAGCGTACACGCTGGAAGGGAAAGCGCCGAGCACGGCACTGCGCGAGGTGTTCGCCCACTTCCGGCAGTGGCTGATCCAGGTCTACCGGCTGCTGACGTTCCAAGGGGGGCCGTCGAAGGAACAGATCGGGAAGGCGCTAAACGTGAAACTCACCGACGAGGTGCGGGCGGTCATGTCTCGGCTGGAGGCGACGGAGGCCGAGATCGAGCAGGCCGAGAAGGACGCGGACGTGCGCCCGCTGTTTGCCACGCCGGAATCGGCCAACATGACGGCGGCGGAGTTCGAGGTCTACAAGACCACGATCGCACAGGCGGGCCAGCAGGCGCGGGAAACGCTTGAAGGTCGGATGATGGCGCAGCTCCGGCGCGAGCAGGAGCGGTGGTGGAAGGAGCAGCGGGGGACGGTGCAGGCCGAGGTGTCGGCGGAGGTCAACGCGCAGCCGGTCTATGTGGCGCTGGCCGCCATGCAGAAGGGGTTGCTGCCGGACGGGACTCCGCTGCCGGACGGACTGCGCCCGGTGAAGCTCGACCAGAACGCCCTGGTGGACGAGTTCGGGAAGGACTTTGTCAAGCGGCTGCCGCGTGGGATCCGCTCGGCGGACGGGGTGCGCCCGGACGCCGCGGCCGTCATGTTCGGATTTGGGACCGGGCAGGAGCTGGTCATGGCGCTGATCAATGCGCGGCCGCGCCGGCAGTTGATCGAGGCGGAGACGGATCGGCGGATGCAGCAGGAGCATGGCGACCTGCGCTTCGATGGCTCGGCGGCCGAGATGGCCAGGGCGGCGGTCGCCAACGAAGCCCGCGAGCAGGTCTTGGAGATGGAGATCAAGGCGCTGCATCGCAAGCAGCGGGAGGTGGCGCCGTTCGTCAAGCAGGCCAAGGCGGAGGCCAAGGACAAAGCGCGGGAAGGACGGGCGGTCGTGGCGGTCATGCGTCCGTCCCTTGACGCCGTCCGGCGCACGGCCCGGTCCATGATCGGGCGCAAGGTGGTCCGGATGATCAAGCCCTACGAGTTCTGGGTGGCGGCGCGGCGGGCCAGCCAGGAGGCGGCGACGGCGCTCGGGAAGGATCAGTATGTCGAGGCGGGGATGGCAAAGACCCGCGAGATGATGAACCTGGCACTGTTCCGCGAGGCGTCGGCCGCCAAGGACGAGGTGCAGGCCATCTACGACCACATGGTCGCGCTCCGCAAGAAGCCCGCACAGGAGCGGCTCGGCAAGGCGGGAGCGGACTATCGGGATCAGATCAATGAGCTGATGAATCGGTACGAATTCGCCAACGTGCCGGTGCGGGTCTTGGAGTCGCGTCGCTCCTTGGCGGAGTGGATCGCCGAGAAGGAAGAGAACGGCGAGACGCTGGGCGAGGAGTTGGCCGTGCCGGAGTCGGTCAAGCATGAAAGCCGGCGCGTGAATTATAAGCAGGTCACCTACGAGGAGCTGCTCGGGATCCGCGACACGGTGCGGCAGATCGAGCACTTCGCCAAGCTCAAGAATCGGCTGCTCAAGGCGCAGGGGAAACGGGAGAAGGACGAGCTGCGCGAGTCGTTGATCGCAGCGATCGGGGCCAACCTGAAAGCCAAGGGCCCTCCTCCGTTGACGGCGGCGGGACTCACATCGATGCAGAAGGCGTCCCGCATTGTGCAGCAGTTCGATGTCTCGCTCATGAAAACGGAGCAGGTCGTGGACTGGCTGGACGGCGGGCCGACCGGGCCGTGGCATGACGCCTTGTGGAATCCGGCCGTTGACGCGCAGGCGGCGGAGTACGACTACACCGACAATATCACGGCCAAGCTCGCCGAGATGGTAGCGGGCCTGCCGGCGTCGATCCGTGACCGGATGCTGGATCCGATACAGGTGGCCGGCATCGAGGCGGTGGTGACGCGTAAGGACATTCTGGGCGTGGCGCTCAACGTCGGCAACCAGGGGAACTACGACAAGTTGATCAAGGGGATGGCGTGGGATCCGGAGCAGGTGACGGCGATGCTCGATCACTTGACGCAGGAGGAGTGGACGTTCGTGCAGGGGGTGTGGGATCTGCTCGAGACGATGAAGCCGGACATCTGGGCGCTGCAGAAGCGGTTGACAGGGATGGAGCCTGTGGCGGTCGAGCCGCGAGCGGTGCAGACGAAATACGGCACGTTCCGTGGCGGGTACTACCCGATCATGTACGATCCGGTCCTGTCGAAGCAGGGACAGTCCCAGCTCTCGGACACGATCGGGAGCATTCAGAATCAGGCCAAGGCCACACTGGCGAGCGGGTACCGGAAGGCGCGGGTCGAGGGCTTTGCCCGTCCGTTCAACCTGAACATTGACCACTTGCCATCCCACTTTTCCAGCGTGATCAAAGACCTCACGCATCGGGAGTGGCTCTACGATGCGCGGTGGATCACCGAGGATCCGGCGATCCGAAAGGCGCTGCAGCGGCATCTGGGGGACGCGGCGACGCTCCGCCTGGGGGAGTGGGTGACGCAGGTGGTGAACGACCGCAACGTGGCGAGCATGGCCTCGCTGAATATCTGGCATCGGATGGTGGAGCATCTGCGGTACAACACCATGATTGCGGCCATGGGGTTCAAGTTCTCGACGCTGCTGTCGCAGGTGGCAGGACTCGCGCCGGCGATCGAGGTCATCGGGGACAAAGCTGGGGATGGGGCTCGGTGGTTCGGCGTGGGCGTGGCGGAGTGGCTGCGTCGCCCGCGCTCGTCGTATGAGTTTGTCACGGCGAAATCCGGCGAGATGCGGCATCGGCTGATGACGCGGGATCGGGACATGCGGGACAAATTGCGGGAGCTCGAAGGCCAGAAGGGGCATTGGGCCGAGCTGCAGTCGGCGTCGCTGCTGGCGATCGGGTACATGGAGCTGTCGATCTCCATGCCGTCCTGGCTGGGGGCGTACTACAAAGCGCTGGACGAGGGGTTGTCCGACGAGGTCGCGGTGCGGATGGGGGATCGGGCGGTGCGGTTGGGACAGGGGGCGGCTGGCGCGAAGGACTTGTCGGCGGTGGCGGCACGGAACGAGCAGTTGATGCGGATCCTGACCATGTTCTATACGGCGTTCTCGGCGGAGTACAATCGGTTGCGGGCGATCGGGCACGACTTTGGCGGGCTGACCGACGTGCCGATGACGATGTACCGGCTGTTCCTGACGGTGATCGTGGCCGGCACCATCGGGGCGATTGCGTCAGGCCATGGGCCGGACGACAAAAAGGACGAGACGTGGACGACGTGGTGGCTCAAGAACATGGCGATCTATCCGTTCTTGGGGATCCCGATTGCGCGGGAGGCGGTCAATGCGATCGCGCAAGGGTACGGCTATACGTTCACGCCCATCGCGCAGGCGCTCGAGACGACGATCCAGTCGGTGCGGTTGGCCGAGAAGGTGGCGACCGGCGAGAAGGAATGGACGGCGTTTGCGGACAAGGCGGTCAAGGCGTTCAGTTATTTGTTTGGAGCGCCGACCGGGCAGGTGATGATCACGGGGACGTACTTGGTGGATCTGCTCACCGGGAAGGCCCACCCCGACGACATATTCCAGTTCACGCACGATCTGTGGTACAAACGGCCGAAAGACGAGAGGTGACGACCATGCTGAAACGATGGGGCTTCCTGCTATTCCTGGCGCTGGCGCCGCTGGCGCTCTATCCGATGCTCGCGCCGGCGTCCTTCTCGACCACGGCGCCGCGCAACGACTATACGGGCAACGGGGCGACGGCCACATACACCTACTCGTTCCGCATCTTTGCGTCCTCCGACCTGAAGGTGACCAAGACGGACACGAGCGGGGTCAGCACGACCCTGACCTTGACGACCGACTACACGGTGACGGGCGTGAACAGCACCAGCGGCGGGACGATCACACTGACAGCCGGGAACCTGCCATCCAATTACCTGCTGACGATCCGCTTTCAGCGGTCGATCCAACAGGCCACGGACCTGCGGAATCAAGGCGGGTACTTTGCCTCGACGCACGAGAACAAGTTTGACGAGACGACGCGCTACGCGCAGCAGCTCCAAGATCAAGCGGATCGGTCGCTGAAGATCCCGGAGACGGAGGCGGGGACGGCAGCCAAGACGACCCTGCCCACAGCGACCTCGAGGGCGAGTAAGTTCCTTGGGTTCGACAGCAGCGGCAATCCCATCGCGGCGGCAGGCACGTCAGCCGATCTGACGCCCGTGTCGGCGTTCATCAACACGTTACTGGACGATGCCACGGCGGTGGCGGCGCGGCAGACCCTGCTGCTTGATACGCATGGGGCGGACATCGCTTCGGCCGGGACGCTCAATCTGGACGCGGCCACGGGCGATCTCATTGATGTGACCGGCACGACCACGATCACGGCGGTGACGCTGGCGGAGGGCGTTGAGAAAACCGTCCGGTTCACTGGGGCGCTGACGCTGACCCACGGGGCGTCGCTGGTGTTGCCGGGCTCGGCCAACATCACGACAGCAGCGGGGGACGTGGCGGTGTTCCGCGGCTACGCCTCCAGCGTCGTTCGCGTGGTGACGTACCAGAAGCTCTCCGGGCTGGCGGTGGTGCTCCAAACGGTGGCGGCAGGAAACGGGATCGGCGTGTCGACAAGCGGGTCCACGACGACGGTCAGCGCCATTCCGCGCAGCTATCTGGCCGGCCTCGCCATGAGCACGGCGGGCAGTTCGGCCACACTGTCGATTGCGGCAGGGCAAGCGACGGACAGCACCAACGCGCAGAACATCACCCTGGCGGCCATTGCGAAAACGACGTCAGCGTGGGCGGTGGGGACCGGGAATGGATGCCTCGATACGGGGGCCATCGCCAATTCGACGTGGTATCACTTCTACGCCATTCTTCGCACCGATACGGGCGTGACGGACGTGCTCTGCAGCACCAGCGCCTCGGCGCCGACGATGCCGACCAGTTACAGTTTTAAGCGACGGATTGGGTCAGGGAAAACGGACGGCTCGGCGCAATGGATTGCCTTTACACAGACCGGCGACTGGTTCTATTGGGTGACGCCAACCCTGAACGTGAGCGTGACCAACCAAAGCACCAGCGCCGTGAGTCGCACACTCAACATGCCGACTGGCTTTAAGATGCTGGCCGATGTGCAAACATGGACAGATAACGCGACATGGGCAGACGGCTCGACCTACTACCGTGATCCTGACTCGACGGATTCCGCGCCCAGTACGACGGCGGCTCCGCTTGGGACGGCCAACCCCTCCATCGCAGGGAACGGGCAGTTTTCACGCTTCCAGGTGATGACGAACACGAGCGCCGCGATTACGACACGGGCGGTTGGGGCGAGTAGCACGGTTCGCATTGTCACGATGGGCTGGATGGACCGGCGGGGACGGGACGACTAACCCATGACCCGACGCCAACGGCTACGGTCCTCTCGTCCAGATCCGGCACGGCCACTCCGCCAGCAGGTAGCTGAACTGATCGTGGCGCTCGAGGCCATCCAGAAGACGCAGGCGGTCTTGGTGAAGGCGGCGACGCCAACGGTACAGAAGGCGATCTCAGACGCGCTCGTCGGCACGGTTACACCGAACAGCAAGACATAATCTCAGCCCGCTAAGAAGTGGGGCCAGGACTCAGCAGGGCGGCCTCACGATAGAATCGAGCGGCGGCCTCGGTCGCACGACATCATCAAGCATCCGGTTGTGGTGCCGCTCCAGCCGGTCAAACTCCTGCTGCCGTCGGTACTCAAAGTCGCTCAGTCCATCACCGGCCATGCCCATGCCGCCGGTCAACAGGACGCCCAGGATCAGGCCAATCATCAGGTGTCGCATGGTGCTATCTCCTTTGGCGCCAGTGTAGCAAGGCCGCGTTCCTCAAAGCCAGTCGCCGTCTGAAAATATATTTTCATGGGGCCTTGACAAGGGGTTCCACGC
>ERZ1292625.4268-Hain-H41-01um-R1-4268-length-10852-cov-5_pt1 | contig 10852 bp, 8 predicted proteins | sample MGYA00564400_ERZ1292625 | MGnify/ENA primary metagenome ERZ1292625 (study PRJEB36523, sample SAMEA6512639) | groundwater metagenome | collected 2019-01-08 | study: AquaDiva: Metagenomics assemblies of 32 groundwater samples
AGAGCAAGCCCTTGGAAGTTTCAATGGGTATTTTTGTAAAGGGCAAAAAGAAGATTGGTAATAAAACGACAACCAAGAACAAAGAGATAAAAGAGATTCTATCTAAAATATTTGACCACATAATAATATATTGTAAGAAATTACAAAATTAATAAATTATAACGACTATAACTAGTATGTATTATACCACATCTTACTTTAAATAAACAATAAAAAACTACAACACTATGTTAATAAGTCTATTTTTAACATAAATAATTTTTTGAGGTTTTTGACCATTTAAATATTTAGATACGGACTCGTTTTTTATAGCCTTATCTTTAATTTGATTCTCATTATCTGTATTATTTATCATTATCTCTCCCTTAACTTTGCCATTTATTTGCACTGCAATTTTTATTTCATCATCTATTATCATTTTTGGGTCAAAGATTGGCCAAGCTGAAACATTGATAGATGTTTTTTCTCCCAATAAAGTCCACAGTTCTTCAGTTATGTGTGGAGCAAATGGTGCAAGAATTTGTAAAAACTTTTTATAGTCTTCTTTGCTTACTTCATTTTTTTCCATTTCATTAATCAAAATCATTAAAGAAGATATAGCAGTATTGAAATGCATATTTTCTATATCTTCTCCAACTTTTTTAATTGTTTTGTGTAAAAGTCTAATCAAAGAAAAATTATTAGACATTCCTCCAGCCTTTGGCTGGAACCTTCCGTCTACATAATTCTTCTTTGATTCTAAGGCGGGTGCAAACAAATTTTGTCCGACCAGGGTCCCGAGCTTCACTTCCGGGACGCCGGCAAAATTTGTTTGCACCCGCATCCCAATCTTCCAAACTCTCTCCAAAAATCTTCGTGGCCCAATAATTGCGTCTTCACTCCAAGCTATCGCTTGATCAAATGGACCCATAAACATTTCATAAAGCCGAAGCGTGTCTGCGCCATATATTTTTATAACATCATCAGGATTTATTACATTCCCAAGAGATTTAGACATTTTCACTCCCCCTTCCCCTAAAATCATTCCATGAGAAGTACGTTTCATATAAGGCTCAGAGGTCGGCACTAATTTCAAATCATATAAAAATTTATACCAAAAACGAGAATAGAGTAAGTGAAGTGTCGTATGTTCGTTGCCACCATTGTACCAATCAACAGGCATAAAATGCCTGAAATTTTTAATTTGCAATTTCCAATTTTCAATAGAAACTAAACCCGAAAAAGTCTTCTTGTCTAAAAGATAAGAAAGATAATACCAAGAACTCCCCGCCCAGTTTGGCATCGTATCTGTTTCTCTTTTAGCTTTGCCTTTACATTTCGGACATTTCGTATTGACCCATTTTAAAACTTTTGCCAACGGAGATTCTCCACTGTCTGTGGGTTGGTAATTTTTTACTTTCGGCAAAAGCAATGGCAAATCTTTTTCTGCTAGTGGCACAATGTCACATTTATCACAATGCACTACTGGTATCGGCTCTCCCCAATATCTTTGCCTAGAAAATACCCAATCCCGAAGCTTAAAAGTCGTTTTCTCTTTACCTCCGACAAATTTAATGATTTCCTTTTTTGCTTCAACAGAATCCATACCATTAAATTTTCCAGAGTTAGTTAAAATTCCATCACCTGTATATATACCCTCTGCATCTTGTAAAATTCTCCAATCACGAAGTGAACCTCCAATTTTCATAACTGTTTCAATTTCCTTGGGGGAAACCCACTTTAATTCATGTTTTTCTTTTTCTTCTACCGACAATTCTCTCTGTTCTCCATCTTCTAATTTAAAATAAAAGTTTGAAAAATGGCCAAAACGATTTTCTTTTTTCGGTACATGATAAAACTTACTATGGGAAATTGGAAATTCCTTTTTTAATTTAAAATTTTGATATCCCGTTTCTTCTTTTATCTCCCTGATAGCTGCATCAAGAGGCTTTTCTCCTTCATCAACACCACCAGTAACAAATGTAACCCAATTAACTTTTTTCCACAATAAAACTAAATATTTTTCTTCTGCCCAATGTTTAATAATTGCATGTATCGCATTTCTTTCCACAAAAGGTAAACCTGCCTTCGGTTCTTCAATAAATACAGGCTCTATAATATTTTTAATTTCCAAATTATATTTCTTGGCAAATTCATGATCTCTCTTGTCATGCGCAGGCACAGCCATTATTGCTCCGGTACCATATTGGGGTAATACATAATCTGCAATCCAAATCGGAATTTCTTTCTTGGTAGCAGGATTAATAGCTTTAACTCCCTTTAATTCTATTCCAGTTTTTTCTTTACCCTCAGCTGTTCTATCAATATCTGTCTTATTTTTATTTACTACAATATATTGTAGTACTTCGTCCCAATTAGAAATTTGAGATTTTAATTTTTGAATCAACTTATGTTCTGGCGCAAGCACCAAATAAGTAGCTCCGAAAATAGTATCTGGACGAGTAGTAAAAACTTTTATAGAATCAAAAGATTCATCATAAAACCATTTTTTACCATATTTATTTAAATCATCAATTAAAATATCATATCGAACATCATTATTTTGATCTCCTTTATATTCTCCTGTTTTTAAATCAATTAAAAGAGACTCCGTTGGAAAACCCTTCCAATAATTATCTGATTGTTTTGATTGCAATATATATTCTCTTTGTTTTGAAATAAAGCATTCTGTCCCTTTAGAAGAAGCAAAAGCACCTGCATATATAAAATGGGCCTTCGATTTTCCACCAACTTTTTTTACCCATGATTTTAAAAAATTAATCACTTCTTCGTCTGTGGCTCTATCGCTTTTAGAATTTGCCTCTTTCCTCATATGAAGCATAATTCCATTATCTTTTTTCCATTTCTCAAGCCAAAGTACATTATCAGAAGATATGGTTGGAATGCCTGTCTGTTTAAAATAAAATTCTGCTTTCATTTTGGCATTGGCAACATAATCCATACCTTCTACCAAAGAAGAGTCATCAACAAAAGGAACATCATTTAAATTTATAAATTCAATATCAGAAAAATTAGAAAGACATTCTTTTAGCGCACGAAATTTCGCTTCATTGCGAGTACCAATCAAAATCTTTTTATTCAATTCTGCGGAAGCAAGGCTTCCGCAGGTTGTTTGAAAATCAATCTCTGCACCTTCGGACTTCCCTATCCAATTTTTTTGAGAAAGTTTTATTTGTGGAGAATAATCGAGTGGCTCTAAGTCATCATATAGTCTCTCGGCATATTTCGTAATACCGAGCATCCATTGTTCTTTCTCTCTTTTTTCAACTGGTGTGCCACACCTCTCACAACAGCCATTTACTACTTCTTCGTTTGCTAAACCAGTCTTGTCTTTTGGGCACCAATTAATTGTCATTTTAGCCTTATAAGCCAAGCCTTTTTTAAGAAATTGTAAAAATATCCACTGAGTCCATTTATAATATTTCGGGTCTGTAGTATTTACTTCACGAGACCAATCAAAAGAAATACCAATAGATTTTATTTGTCTTCTAAAATTGTCTGTATTTTTTTTAGTAACAATTCGTGGATCGCGACCTGTCTTTATGGCATAGTTTTCCGTAGGAAGACCAAAGGCATCCCAACCAATAGGATAAAGAACATTGTAGCCCTCCATTCTTTTTTTCCTGGAAACAACATCCATACCGATATACGGCCGGGGATGCCCCACATGCAGTCCGTCGCTGGAGGGGTAAGGAAACTCTATAAGACTATAGAACTTTTTATTTTTAGATTTGTCGTTAGCTTGATAAATTTTTTTCTTATCCCACTCTTTTTGCCATTTCGGCTCTATTTTTTTGTGGTCATAATTTTTCATTCTTCAAAAATCTTTTTATCGTTTTGAATATGGAGGATATATATCTTTATCAATTGTTCTCTCAAAACAAGTTCTCCCCGCTTGATGATCCCAGGATTCATTTGACCCATAACCTCCAGGAACTGGGTAAGAAACAGACGAATCTTTAACAGATAAGCCAAGTGGCATTGGACGAATATCACCACCGCTATATTCCTGCCAACCCTTTGGCATTGGTAATGCAAACTCCGCACATAATTCAAAGGTTAATTTGGATTTAACTTTATATTCATACTTTTCACCCTTTTCGAAAAGTGGAGGCATTGGTAAAGAGTACCCAGTAAGGGGGTTCGCCAAGACTTCTAGATTTTCCGGTAATTTTTCTTTCTGTTGCCAATAATTTATTACTTGATATTGCATACTTTGTAAATCCGCCACCCTTTTATCATCTAGACGAAGAGACCTTTGTTTAGATGGACTACCCATAATTACAAAGCTATAACAAATAGCAAATACAACCAAAAACACCGATACACCACCGAGGGCTAGACTTAATTTATTTTTTAAAGGAGTATTTATTTTAAAAGAAAAAAGATAATAAGTACCCACCAACAATGCAACTATCAATACCGTAACAACTTTAAGTATAAATCTACTGGTTATTTCACCGGATATAAAGTATCGAACTAGGGCTACTAAATCAATAATAGTCACAACCGAAGACAAGAATAAGATTATATAAACAAGCCATTTTCTCAATACTTCATCCAAAAGACCCATTTTAGTATCTACAAATTTTTTCCAAAAATAAGAGACAATAAGAAATACTGGAAAAAATATTATAAGAGTCGCTAACGCCACACGAATACCCTCATATTGATAAGTCGAATAACCATATTGATAAGATGCATTAAGCACGTCCGGAAAACGCTTATTAAGAGTCTCAAAAACAAGGTTAAGAAAAGCCGATACTGAGGTTATTAATGTTATTAATACGCCCAAACACAAGAAAAAGAATCCCGCGCTTAATTTAGTTTTTATAATATTTGTTTGTGTTTCCATAATATCTATTATATCATATATAAGTCAGACAATAAATACGACTATATAATAGAGTTTTAGTAAATAGTTTCAGATATGAACAAAAAATTTGAAGATTTTTCCAAAAAGCTAACTCATTGGATTGGCTCTGCCCAGTCCTTATTAGTTCATACCTTATTTTTTATTGGGATGCTTACTTTGCGTTTCTTTAACTTTTCTTCTGAAGATGTATTACTTATTTTAACCACAGTAGTATCGCTAGAAGCTATTTATCTTTCAATTTTTATTCAAATGACCGTAAATAAACAAAGTATAGAACTCGAAGAAGTTTCAGACGATATTGAAGAAATTCAAGAAGACGTTGAAGAAATTCAAGAAGACGTTGAAGAAATTCAGGGTGAAAAAATAAAAGAAACAATCTCTAATTAACGCTCGAAGACGAAATCCACAAGGCAGTATTTGCAAGTGGAATTAATCTTCCATTAGATTTTTCTAGTACACAAAGCTCACCTTGCTCAACATTGCCTTTAAAACTTTTCATTGCATCAGATAGTGCATGACCCAGAGATAAAGATGAAGCGTCTATGGCATAAGAAGTTAAAATAACAAAAAGTGGTTTATTGTTTAAGACTTTTTTTACTTGAACGAGAAGCTTGGGTAAATCTTTTTCTATTTCCCATACTTCCCCCTTTGGACCTCGGCCAAATTTCGGTGGATCCATTATCACAGCATCATATTTATTTCCTCTTTTCTCTTCTCTTTCTAAAAATTTTATTACATCATCTTCAATCACTCGCACGGGTGCTTCGACTAACTCAGCATTTAATCCTTGATTTTCCTTTGCCCATTTTAAAATATTTTTCGACGCATCTACGTGCGTCACTTCCGCTCCAGCACGCAGAGCAAAAAGACTCGCTACTCCCGTATAACCAAATAAATTCAAAAATTTTATCTTTGAAGCAGAAGAAGAATTCTGCTGTCGGAAGGTTCCGTCCGAAGGATGGAGTAAAGACAAAGAATTCTTCTTCTGCGCAAAAGCGACATTAATTTTCTCTTCAATAAAATCGAAATGGGGAGCTTGTTCGGGGAAAAAACCTAAATGTCGAAAGGGTGTGGGAGAAGCAAAAAATTTAATCCCCTTATACTCCATTTCCCATTTATCTTCTATTTTGTTATTCATTTTCCAGCCAGCTTTTGCCCCCTGTTTCGAGCTCCAAAATTTACCATCTATGTTCTCCCATTCTTTTTTGGTTAAAGTCTTGGGCCAAAAAGCGTTTTCATAAGGACGCACAAAAATATATGGACCAAAGCGTTCCAATTTCTCCCCTTCACCTGTATCAAGAAGCTCGTAGTCAACCCAGTCTTTTGCACAAAAAATTTTAATCTGATTGTTCATATTAAAAATTCTATAAACCCATTCGACAAGCTCAGGATAATTGAGTTCATCATATCAAGAACTCAATTACATCTCCATCTTTGACGATATATTCCTTGCCTTCAGTTCGCACTAGACCTTTCGAACGAGCCACAGCATAAGAACCACAATCTAATAAATCTTTCCAATTTATAACTTCGGCGCGAATAAATTTTTCTTTGAAATCATTGTGTATCGATCGGCCTGCCATGGGTGCTGTCGCGTCTCTTTTGGTTGTCCAAGCACGAGATTCATCAACGCCTGTAGTAAAGAAAGTAATTAAATTTAATAAATCATAGCTAGCTTGAACAAGTTTATCTAAACCAGTGCCGAAAATTGGATCAACTTCTATATATGGTCCGGGAAGTTGTGCGATAAAATCTCTTTTCACATTGTCCGCAGCTTCGGAAGTGTTAAGAACATAAAGTGTCGGCTTTTTAATATTCGCTTGTTCTAATTCGAAATTAATTACCTCTATGTCAAAAAGTGGATCAACCTTGTCGTGAACATGAATCATATCTTTATCTTCAAAAATTCTCACCACTTCAATAATTGCATCCACCTCACGAATATGTGAGAGAAATTTATTACCAAGTCCAGCACCAGTTGAAGCACCCTTCACAAGTCCTGCAATATCTACAAATTCCACTACTGCTGGAATTGTTTTTTTAGATTTAGACATAACTGAAAGTTTATCTAATCTTTCATCGGGTACAGGAACAATTCCTACTGATGGGTCAATCGTACAAAAAGGATAATTCTCGGCTGGCACACCCTTTTTTGTAAGCGCATTAAAAAGCGTGGACTTTCCCACATTTGGTAAACCAACAATGCCGATAGCTAATGACATAAAGAAAATATAGCAGAATTACGGATTTTCTCAAACAATTTAGATATTTTCATTCGAATAATCCAAACTCTGAGTTATAACCATATCACGATAACTAAGCTGATAGTTCACAACAAAGATTGCTCCGAGAATAGCCAAAACAATCAATCCATTGGTAATCAAATCTAAATGATGATCTCTCGTTTTTATAATTATATAAAGAAGTAAAGCAATAACAATTATTCCAAACATAATATAAAGAATTATATTTGTAGTATTACGGGGTGAAGCAAGTAATTTTTGCAAGAATGTAGATTGTAGATTTTGACTTATCTGGATATCTGCATTAGGTACATTTGTTTCTACTCCAATGGTATAAGTTGGAGTTCCTGTTACGGAAACATTATTTGCATTAATGAATCTAATCAGACGTTCTTTTGATTGCGCACTATTTGTGTATTCACTTACTACGCTATTTGTGTCAGTAAAATTAATAGTAACACCAGTTGTATTATCAATTGCTATTACCGCAAAGTCGTCAGAATAACCGCTATACTTAGTGTTCCTGTTAAAATTGAATTAGATACATTGACAACTGTGCCTGTTTGAACAATCGTCGTCCCATCACTATGTGCACCATTGAGATAAATAGCAGCATAACCCTTGATTCTGCACTTTTACTAAAAACTAGATTTTTCTTCTATAAAATTTGATTCAGTAAGATCGCTTACTGAGTTGCTAAATCATTGCGGGGCGTGTTTCAAACACGCGAGGCGTGACTTAGAAATTATTTAATAATTTGTAATGTCTATAAGTTCGATACTACAACTAAAGCCCTTTTTGTCAAGAAAAACACCAGTGCAAATGGTGGATAAAGTGGATAACTTTATATACCAAATCTAACAGAAAAGCGAGAGCTTGTGTAATTCCTATGATTTTAGCTTTATATACCTCGTAGCTCGTCCAAGCCCTATTCGTTCAATGAGCTTCAAACTAACCAGGCGAGCAAGCACCTGCTTAATGGTAGCTTCAGGCACTTTCGGCAGCTTCTCTTTTATATCCATCACGGCAAGCGGCTTTGCACCAAACAACGAATATACTTGTAATTGTCGTTCAGATAGTAGTTTTACAGGGTCGTCATTCTCCATAAGTTCTTGAGCTTTCTTTCCTTGTTCAAGTAGGACATCCAAAAAGAAACTGAGCCATGATCCTATATTTTCTTCCTTCCCCTCTTCTTTGGTTTTGTGATTTTTCTGTGATTGTCGGAGTAAGGCGTAATAGGCATCTTTTTTGTTTTCAATAATTTCTTCCAAGGAAACATAGGGGATATATTCGTAGCCCGCTTGTAGAAGTAAAAGATTAGTTAGAGCACGCGAAAGTCGCCCATTACCATCTTCAAATGGGTGAATTGCCAAAAACTCAAAAATAAAGTTTGCAATAATAAGAAGCGGATGGAGTGTTTTCTCTTTTAAAGTTTCATTTGCCCAGTAGAGAACATCATCCATTTCTTTTTTTACGAGCCAAGGTTCTGTCAGTTTAAAAATAACTACTTGCACTCCTTCTTTATTGTGAGCTACAACCCGATTTTCTTTTGATTTATACTTACCTTTATGCAACTTATCTTTCTGTGAATAATGCAGGAGGATTTCGTGAAATTGCAAAATAAGCGACTCGGAAAGTTTTAAGTTTTTCCAGTTATCAAAAATACGCCCAAGCAAGTTAGCATATCCGGCAACTTCTTCTTCGTCGCGATTTTCAGGAGGGTTTGATTTGAGTGCACTTAAAAACCTCTCCACTTCCATATCACTCATTTTAGCTCCTTCAATACGAGTAGAAGCACCTGTGCTTGTGATAATGACGGATTTCTTGAGCTTGCCGAGGATTTGAGGATTGATGGCAATACCGCCCCGCCATTGTCCTTTTAGGTCATCAATTTTACCCAGCTTTATAACTGTTTCAGGAGTGGTCGGTATTCGTTTTTGGAAGCGTTCTTTCATAGTTTAATCAGCTATACCTAGCTATATACGATTATAGCCGATTATAACCGAAAAGTAAAGCATTATTCGGGTTGGTTTGGTATCATATAATTTTTCTAACTTTCTCTAGCAAATCAGAAAAACTTGTATACCCCATTAAATGAGTTTTTTAAGCTCAACTTCATACTTCTTCATCACGTCTAAAGATGCGGTTTTCTGATCCATGCCAGCGTCCATCTTGGCTTTCGTTTCTAATGCAATACTTTTAAAAAGTTCTGGATTCTTTTCCATCATTTCTATAAACATATCTATTTGAGCTTCTGGCACACCTTGAGTGCGAAGCATTTTTTTAAGTAAAAAATTTTGAAACATAAAGAATTAAGCGCTAGTTTTTAGTTTCTAGTGACTAGTAAATTCTAGAACCCAGCTAATCTAGAACCTAATCTTACATTATTCATCGAGTAATTCAAAATCATCTCCTGCAATAGTGGTATTCTTCGCGCGACGAATAAAATACACAGCACCAGAAGTAATGCCAAGAAAAATAAATAAAATAATAAAATATAAATTATTTTCTTTTGCCCCTGCAAGAATCGGAGAAGCGCTCAAGTCTTGAGTGGTAATTTCTGCATTTTTATTTTCTTCTTGGGGTATCAATAAAGAATTAGAATTGTCAAAAATAATTTTTTCACTTTGTCTTAATTGATTTTGAACAGATACTTTTTTAAATACTGGCGCCAAAGAAGCTGTGTAGTCAAAAATTACGTCCCTCTGTGGTGTCATTAATTTCAAAAAATCCTTATCTGTGATAGATAAATTAGTGATACGAGGAGAAAGAATAATCTTCTTTTGTGGTCCTAGAACCGTATTTTTGGGCAAAGTAAAATTTATCTTATCACCAGATAGAATCCATTGAGAGATATCAGCATCATAATTTGTACCATTTGTAAGTTCTACAAAAAAATCTGCCTCATCTCCAATATTGGATATCAAAACGTCTGGGGCAATTGTTTTGATAATAATTTTATCTACTGCTTCAGGATTTGCAGAGGCATAATTCATATAATATTCTAAGCTCACGGCATACTCTCCAGGATAAAAATAAATATGAGAAAATTTTTCTTCATTTACTTTCATTTCCTTAAAATCTCCATCTCCAAAATTCCAAAAATATTTTCCATATGGAAGCATTTCTCCATAATAACCCGTAGTATTTGCTTCAAACTCTACTGGAACACCGACAAAAGCAAAATTTTTGGCTGAAATTTTAGTTTTAATTTTTTGTTCTTTTTTAAAATTTTTTAATGAAGGGTCTTCACCTGTGCCCCCACTGCTAGTGGTGCTAGAAGTCGCAGGAGTGCTATCGGAAGAGCTAGAAGACGAAGGTGGAGGTGCAGTTTCGTTGGTCACCCCAGGTGTCGGTGATGCTCCCGCCCAAGAGCCTGATATTTTCTGCAAAGTATTTCCATCTCCAGCTCCACCTAAAGAAGAAGTATAGGCAAAAGAATCGACAATATTTCCATTTTGATCTAACAATTTCAAAAGTGCTCCAGTATTATTCAAAGTTGTGATGCCCGTATCGTAAACCACCCCACCAAAACTGGGATGATCTACTAAAAAAGTATCTTTATCTCCAGCAAAAATCACAAAAGCACCAGCGGGTATAGAAAAATTTACTTCCCCATTAATCGTCCTGTTCGCAGATCCATCATTAATCCTCCAAATAGACGCATCAATCGCGACATCACTTCCCCCATTATTATAAATTTCAATCCATTCTCTACTTTTACTATTTATAG
>ERZ1292625.4269-Hain-H41-01um-R1-4269-length-10851-cov-5_pt1 | contig 10851 bp, 7 predicted proteins | sample MGYA00564400_ERZ1292625 | MGnify/ENA primary metagenome ERZ1292625 (study PRJEB36523, sample SAMEA6512639) | groundwater metagenome | collected 2019-01-08 | study: AquaDiva: Metagenomics assemblies of 32 groundwater samples
ATTATTTTGTCTTTCAAAGTAGGATCGTATCTAAATCCATTTTCATATATGGAATTGATTGTTAGTTTTATTTTTGGAGGAGTATCAAATTTAATCTTCTTAAATGGTTCAAGTTCTTCGCATTTTTCCGTAAAGAAAATGGGTGGTTTCTTTTCTAAAGAGATCGCTTTTAAAAAAGCGTATTGAAACATATGATTACACGTGTTAACAGGAAGTTTTCTGAATGAAATGGAACCACGATAATCCTTGAAAAAATCAATATATTCTTTTTTTTCTTTCAAAATCAAATCAACCCAGTATTTCTGGCTTAATTTAAAAAAATTGTAAGAATTTGAATTAAACGATGTTTTGATCTCTTCAAATTTATTTTGTAAAAACTCTTTTGTCACCTCTTTTATGTCTTCGATTACAACTATAGGAAGATCCTTATACATCTCACACATGATATCACATGTTTTTAGCACAATTGGAATTACACCAGAGTTTAAACACTCCCATGTTCTATAGCAATCAAGACCTCTTCCAGGTGGTGAAAGACAAAATTGATATTGTGGTAATTCTTTCGAATATTCCTTCCATTCAATCATATTTTCCAAAACTGCAAATCCTCTTTCTTTCATCACTTCATTCCATCTTTTTCTGATGTCTGGATATCTATGTAAAGCACGTCCGCTTGCGCTTGTTTGAGTAGTATATCGAATGTAAAGAAGCTTTTCTTTCGGTTTAATTAAATTTTTGAAAGGAAGAAAAACCAAGTCCTTATCATATGTTTCATAATTTCTTGCCCATCCCATGTGATGAAAATCATGTTGATCTTTGATGATTTGAGGAATATTTTTTGGTAATCCAAGTGGTATACAAGTTAGTTTTTCATGGTTGTAATCGATGTTATTTGCGAACCATCTTATAAGGTTTGGATTGTTGAGAATTTTTATACCATGAGGATCGTTTTCGAACGGTGAGTAGCATGGCATTGTTTCATCACCCTTTCCTGTTACGAGAATAAAAGGAACTGGAATATCAATTAAAAAATTAAATTTGTGATAACAATTGGGATTTGCAAAAATGATACATCCTGAAAAGAGTTGATCATAACTTAAAAGAGGTTTTCCAATTTGATCTGGTTCATCTTCTGGAAAATAAAAATCTGTTATCTGTAGCAGAAATCTGTTAAAATAAAAAGTCATTTTATTTTAATTAAAAACTTTTAAATAGTTAACCGTCGTAAATACCTGAAAAAAGAATTGTATTATTTTCATTTTGAATAAAGAATTGAAACGTATGATCTGCTTGAAAAAGCATTGGTTCTTTTTCTTTACAACTAGATGATCCAAGACTTCTACACATAATAGCTGTTGATGCACTTGCTTCAGTTCCTTTTTCATCAACAGAAATTTTAGCACTGTGAATAACATTATCAACATGCAATGGTCTTTCAGTAATATTTGAAAGATCGCATTTTAGATAAGTGAACAAACTTCCAAGGCCCATTTCTTCAAAAAAGTTTTTAAGACTATTTCTAGTTTCGATTTCAAACTTTGGAATTTTAACGATTACATCTTCATAAGTCGAATTCTTAACCATTTCATCAATATTGGAATGAATTCTGAAATTATTTTTATTCTCATTCAAAATCAAGCCTAGAGAATAGTTTTCTGTGAATGATTTTCTAGTGTATGGAAGTAGAACCATTTGAACAGTTTTATTTTCATCTGAAAAATATCGAATCTTAATAGGTTCTTCTGTTCTCATAAGCTTGGTTTTTGAAACAGATTTATTTAAATGAGTGAAGTCATAATTACGACTAAATTCATCAATTCTCAAAAAAGGAAATTGAAAGTCTTGTTTGAAATACAAAGTATTAACAATTAAAAGCACCGTATCAGATACAATATCACCATTTTTAAGCATGTTTGGAATCATTCCTTTTGTATTTTTCGAAATAAAATCATTAATATGATTTACAACTTGAATATCGTTTTCAAAATTCAATGTTTCCAAAGTAGCTTTTCCCTTCTTAACATCATCTTTATAAGATGATTTAATAAATTTATCGAATTCTTCATCGATAAACAAAGCATTGGTAAGATTCACATTTCTTAAATTATTTACAAAAGAATTGAAGGTTCTGACAGTTTCAACTTCATTTGAAATATTATAAGCGTTTTCAAATTCTTTTTTCGAAACACCGTTCAAACCTCTATAAAGTAACATCATTGCAGTATTGATACTGAGTGGTGAAAATACCATAGTTTGTCTTTTACTTTCCATATTCTTATTAAAGAACCAGTGAAAAAGGTTCATATGCATTGAATTATTAATGTTGCTAAAATTATTTTTGACTTCCATTTCTATTTGATTTTTTCTTTTTTAAAAATCATTTTTAAATTTTTGGAACAAAGAGATAATTCTCGTTATCAAAGATTTCTTTAATTTCGTAGTTCATCTCATCCATAAAAGAAATTATTTTTCTCGAGTTTACATTTCTAAGTTTTAAAGCCACGTCTGTGATCTCTACAATGACAATGGGTCTTTGACTTTTAAGAGTATCTTCTGCGCCTACCAACACCTCATAATCGTAACTATCAACATCAATCTTAATTGCGTCTACTTTTATTTTTCTTTCTTCGACAAAGGAATCAATAGTGACAAAATCAAAAACTTCATTTAAAGGTTCTGATCCACCCCAAATATGATAGATTTTATCTTTTTTAGTTTCAACCTTTCTTCCAAGCGCTTTTTTAATTATTTCTACGTTATTTACATTGTTCGCTTTAAGATTTTTTTCAAGTGATTGAACTGTATCAGTTGGTTCGAATGCATAAACTTTTTTAGCTTTCTTTCCAAAAATAATTGAAAATATACCTACATTTGCACCTGCATCAATCATTGTCCAATCTGATTTTATGTTGTTCCACCACCATCTTTTATGGTTTGGTTCTCCGATTTTATACCATCTATAAAAATAAGGATAACCCCACTGTATATTGATTGTAACATCTTCTGAATCACCACTAACTTTTCTAAGAATATCAACTTCTGTATTGATTTCGGTTTGAATTGTCCACGCCATTTAGAATTAAAATTATTTTTTTAAAGTTGATATAAAAAATGAAAACTAGTTCATTATTACAAGAAAAAAAAGACAAGTCCCATAACTTGGTTTTAAAATTGAATAATCAAATATTTTGTCTCTCAAGAGAAGATCTTAAAAAACAAGTTAAAACAAAACCATTTTATGTGATTCAAACAAGTGAAGGAACCTATAATAATAGAGCTAGAGACGGTCTTCCAGAATATATTCGAACAGCTCAAAATGAAGACACGGCAAAGGTTCTAAAACTAGAAGATATGTCATTGGATCGTAGCTTCATTTCTTTTTTGAATACGAATCAAAAAATATTTGAATTGTACAACCCAAGAAAAGCCCTTCTTTTTTTAAATAAAAATCAAAAGGACATTAAAACAACATTGTATTCAGTAAGGCCTGTATCAACTGAGAAAATTTTTGAACAAAGTGTTAGGGAAAAAGAGTTTATTGAAGGAAAGAAAAGGCTTTGGGAACAACAAAATCCATTAAGTAAAGTTTGTGGTAGAGAGGAAATGAATTACGATATCATTTCTGGAAAACAAATAAACTACGACAATGAGTTAATTCTTCTATTTATTAGAAATAAAAATGAAAGCGATAAGAACAAAGACAAAATCGTTTATTGTTACACTTTAACGGAGATGAGAAGTATGCTTCATAAAAATGTTGATTTTTCAAAAAAAGAATTAACTGAAATAGATGGAAAGATCCTTACAAAATTGCTTTTTTGGAACATATATGTTGATGCGACAGCTCTGTCTAGACTTATTAATTCCGGAATAAATACGATCGAACTTATCGAACATAAATCCGAGAAAGTAACATGGCATGAACCTGTTGCATCATCTAGACAAGTAGTTTTACCTAAAAGTAAACTTGAAAGCGTATTTATACCGGGGAATCAACTTTCTCAAACATATCATGATGTAGGTGAATACAGGTATAGGAAGATGGTCAGTTATTATTACGATGAATCGCTTGAAAATCCAACAAATAAAATTCATGAAATAATATGGTATAAATATAGAATTGACAAACCAGATGAGAAGGTCATTAGTAGTTACAATGATGAACCTGCTTATGTCAAACGGGAAAATAACACCAATAATTTTCTTGAAGAAGAAAAATGGATGCTAGACGGTAAATTACATCGAGAACCGAAAAATAAGGATGAATCAGATTGGAAGTATCCTGCATATATTAAATATATTAAACCAGATGACCCTAATTTGTTGGATATTTTTGACAATTCTCCGGGTATGCGTTTCGTGCCGTTTGATGATTCTTTTGACAATTTTTCTAATAATCCTTTCGGCAACATCAAATCCGTAGAATCTCAATGGTTTAGAAATGGTATTTTATATAGAAAAAATTCGAACGATCCCGTATTAGAATTGGTTATACCAAGTAGAGGTGAAATCCAAGAAATATTTTTTCAAGAAAATCAAATAGTTGAAAAATTTTACAAAGCAACATTTTATGATAAAAGAGGTTTCATAGACTGGAATAAACCAAAACTCTATAAAGAAGAGTGGTATAAGAACGGAAAATTACATCGAGAAGGCAAACTTCCAGCTTATATAGAATATGATAAAAATGGAAATATTATAAATCAGAAATGGTATATCGAAGGTGTATTTCATGGAACTTGGTGAACCGATTTTTAATTAAAATTATTTTTAAAGTTGATATAAAAAATGAAAAAGTTTATTTGTAAAGAAAATCTAAACGAAAACGATGTCGAACGTAATCCAGATCTTATCATATTGAAACTGAAAGAACATCTATTCTGTCTTTCAAAATCTGAATTAATTAAACAAGTTAAAACCAAACCGTTCTTTGTAATTCAGACAAGTGAAGGAACTTACGACAATGAATCAAAAAGAATTCCGAATTATATTGTAGATGCTCAAAATCAAAGTATATCAAAGGTTCTTAGATTGCAAGATTTTTCATTAGATAGAAGCTTTATTAGTAGTTTATCAACAAATCAAAAAATATTTGAATTGATTAATCCTAGAAAAGCGCTTCTTTTTCTAAACGAGAATGAAAAAGACATTGAAACTGTTTTATATTCTACGAAGGCAATATTGCCTTCAATGATTTTTCAAATGGAAATTTTAGAAAAAGAGTTTATTGAAGGGAAAAAACAGCTTTGGGAACAACAGAATCCACTAAGTAAAGTTTGTGATAGAGAAGGATTGAATATGGATATTTCTGGAAAACAAATAAGCTACGACAATGAGTTGATTCTTATCTTTTTAAGAAATAAAAATTCTCGGAATAAAGATGATGACAAAATCATTTATTGTTACACTTTAATAGAGATGAGAAGCATGCTTCATAAAACTGTTGATTTTTTGAATAAAAATCTAACTGAAATAGATGGTAAAATTCTTGTATATTTACTTTTTTGGAATATATATGTTGATGCCTTAAAACTACTTGAACTTATTAATTCCGGAATAAATACAATAGAACTTATCGAACATAAATCTGAAAAGGTAACATGGTACGAACCCATATCATCATCTAGACAAGTTGTTTTACCTAAAAGTAATCTTGAAAGCGTATTCACACCGGAAAATAATTTTTCTCAAACATATTATGATGTAGGCGAATACAGGTATAGAAAATTTATGGATTTCTATTACGATCAATCGTATAATCCGACAAATAAAATTAATGAAATAAAATGGTTTAAATATAAAATAAATGAACCTGATAAGAAGGTTGTTAGCAGTTATAAAGACGAACCTGCAAATATAAAATATAGAGATGATGAAAAGAATTCTATTGAAGAGAAAAAATGGATGTTAGACGGAACATTACATCGAGAACCGAAAAATAAGGATGAATCAGATGAAAAGTATCCTGCTCGTATCAATTATATTTCTCCTATTTCTGAAGAAAACATGTTTAATGAGTTTGTCGATCATGAACTTGGATCTCATACTGAACGAATAGAATATGAATGGTTTCGAAATGGAATTCCATATAGAAAAAATATAAACGATCCAACATCTGTAGTGATGATTTCACTAAATATAAAAATAAAAGAAACGTTTTTAATAGCACAAGAAGGGAATGATATTATTAAAAAAGTAATTGAATACGATCTCAATGACGGAAAAGAAAAAACAATAAAATACACTAAAAATGGACAACTTCATAGTATTGACGATAAACCAGCCATTACTGTTATTTATAACGAAAACGAAAGAATTCTTCGTTGGTATAAAAACGGCAAACTTCATCGCGATGGCGATAAACCGGCTTGGATTACTTATTTTAATTCAAAACCTAGTTTCCAAGAATGGTATAAAAACGATAAACTCCATCGTGATGGTGATAAACCGGCTTGGATTAGATATTATACACAAAACGGTATTGTAACAGAAATACCAGAAAGGCAAATATGGTATCAAAATGGTGAAGAGCATCGAGAAGGTGATCTTCCAGCTGTTATTGATCGTTCTAGTAATGGTAAACTTCAAAGAGAAGAATGGAGGAAAAATAATAATCTCCATCGTGATAACGATAAACCAGCTTTATCAAGTTATTATTATGATACTGATAATATCAAAATGTTTGATGAATGGTATAAAAATGGATATTCTCATCGCGAAAACAATGGTCCAACAAAGGTCACATATTATAAAAATGGATCTGTTAAGATAGAAGAATGGTATAATAGAAATGAAGAAAGTCCAGGACCTACAGAAATAATATATTATGAAAGCAAAGATCCAACAATCAAAATTCTTTATAAAAAAACTTGGTTCGATAACAATCAAAATCGAAATAGAAAAGATGATCTACCGGCTGAAATCGAATATTATCAAAATGGAAGTATCAAAGAAGAAAAATGGTTTGTTGACGATAACATTTTTAGACTGGGCGATAAACCATCAGTAATAATATACGATATTGCTGAAATACCAGAAACAAGAGGGAGAGTAATCAAAGAAAAATGGACCGATTTGAATGGTATTCCTGTTAGAATAAAAATATAAATTAATTTTTTAAAAAATTAATTTTATACCTGTGCTTCCATGCTACATAATCCAACATCTTTACAAGGACAAGTTGGTGCATTGTCACATCGTTCATTCTTCCAACTATCATCTGATATAGGTGTGTAATAGAAGGGTAAACTTGGTTGCCCAACAAATCCTTTAGGACAATTGTAAGAAGAGATACCACATCTGCCTTCAGGTGTATCTGCAAGAGCACGACAGAACTTGGCTTCATCAGAGTCACCCTGCCACATGTATTCAGTTCCTTTGCATTTAGCAAAAGGACCGACATCCCAGAAACCTTCTGAAGAATCTGAGCAATTGCCAACTTTGGAGACAGCATAGAAACCTATAACAAGAACAGTGAAAACCAACCCTGATATTCCAAACATCATGTTATGGTTTATAGACATATTTTTCATCATATAATTATGAACCATCTTTACCACTATAAAGAAAAGTAGAAAAATCAATATAAAAAATAGTATTTCTCTTGTCGATCTTTTCATTTATTAAAATAAAAATAATTTTATTTTAAAAAAATGGATCAACTTAAGTGTCATGAATCGTTATCTGAAAATGACTTGAAAAATGGTGATTTGGTAATATTAAAAATAAAAGATAGGTTGCTTTGTTTATCAATTGAAAAAGATATCAAACCACGATTTAACAAACCTTTTTTTGTGGTTCAAGAAAAAGATGGAATCTACGAACCAGATTCCAACCCACCAAAATTAAAACAATCATTGATAGATAAACAAAATGAAGAAATCCCTTCTATTTTATTTTTTAATAAAACATTATCTTTGGATAAAAGTTTTATTTCGAGATATAAGTCTGAACCACATATATTTGAGGCGATCATATCTAGAAAAGTATTACTTTTTGAAAACAAGCAAGAATACGATATTCCTACCACATTGTATACAGTTAGACAAATACCTATATCAAATGTCTTTAATTCTATAATTGTAGAAAAAGAATTTTCAAGTGATAATTCAGAACAAAATCAGCTCATAAAGAAGGTATGCGATAGAAACGAACCGGCATATGATATTACATCAGGCGAAAATATTAAATACGATGAAAAACTTATTATTATGTATCTGGAAAAAAATAAAGAAGCAGTTTATTGTTACACGATAAATGAACTGAAAAATATGCTTGCACAAAATATTAAATATTCGAAAACGGAAGTAATAGAAATGGGTATGGTTGTGGTTGTCAAATTACTTTTTTGGAGTATATATGTTGATATGACAAAGCTTTCGCATCTTTTGAATCTTGGTTTCAATACAATAGAATTGATCAAACACGAATCACCACCACCGTCAAAGTTCGTTTGGTATGAACCCATATCATCGTCCAGAGATATTATTTTTCCGAAAAGTAATTTTAAAAGCACTTTTGAGAGTAAGTTTGATACTGAAAATAGTTATATAGATGTCGGTGATTACAGATATCGAAGAAGAATCGATTATTATTATGAACATAAATCAGAGAATGATGAAATTGTCTTTCAAGAAACAAAGCGTATTGATACTATAAGTTGGATTAAATATAAAATAAATTCAAACGAGAAACCGGTTTTGGAAAGTTATAATGACAAACCAGCCTATATAAAACACTCAAATGACGTTTCTAATAAAATAAAAGAGGAAAAATGGTATACTAATGGCAAATTGAATAGAACAGGTGACAAACCAGCTTGGATTGAATACAATAATTTAAATAAAATTTTTAAATTTTATACAGATGGTATCTTATATAAGACTGCCTGGTTCTATTCCAACGATATCTTATACAAAGAAGAATATATGAAAGATAATAAAATCTATAAAAAAGTGGAATATAACAACGAAACTAAAGTGGAAAAATGGTATAAAGATGATATGTTTAATAATGACGACGATAAACCATCGGTCATTGTATACGAAAACAATTTAATCATACGTGAAGAGTGGTATACGGATGGAATAAGAAACAGAAAAAACGATAAACCATCATGGATTGTATATTATAACAATGGAATTTTAAATAAAAATGAAAATAGAGGTTCACTTGAAGCTGAAATTTGGTATGTTAAAAATATGATTCAACGAGATAATGATTTACCAAGTACTATTGAATACTATAAAAACGACGATTTTAAAATCAAAAATGTCAAAACTTTAACATGGACCATCAATAGTTTGACAGACCGTGAAAAAGATCAACCATCTGAAATCGAATATTATGAAAATGGAAAGAAAAAAGAAGAGACGTGGTATCAAAAAGGAAGAATTAAAAACAGAGGTGAACTTCCATCAAAAATTAAATACTATCAAAATGGAAGTATTGAAAGTTACAAATGGGAAAACCCAAAGGAAGGTGAACCGACAATTATAGAATATTATGAAACGAAAGAGGAAGGCAAAATAGGTCCGATATATCAGAAAATTTGGTATCAATATGATGATATTGGAAGAAAAAATGATCTTCCGGCTGTTGTTATGTTTTATAAAAATGGTAGTATCAAAGGCGAAGCATGGTATTTATATGGTTTCAATGTTAGAAAGGACAATCAACCTTCTCTTATAGAGTATTATGAGAACAATATACCCAATTCTAGAGGACAAATAAAAGAACAGATATATACAGACAACGATGGCAAAGTAATTAAAATAGTTTAAAAATGATTTTCAAAACTTTTTTTGAAAAATTTAAAATGGAACAACAAAACAAGTATGGAAAAATAACTTTATTTGAAAAAACAAGAATCATTGGTGCAAGAGCAGAACAACTTGCAAACAATTCTAAACCTTTGGTTGAAATTGGAAACCTAAAAGACCCTATTTCTATTGCTTTGAAAGAATACAATGAAGGTAGAATTCCAATCATAATTCATAGAGTTTATAATGGAAAGGAGATTGAGATCTCTTTTAAATAAATTTTATTATTTAAAACTAATCTTAAGATTCAGTTGAAATAATAAAATGCATAAGACACAAAAAAGTTTCAAGACGTATATCTTTAGAACTCTAAAGTCTATAGATCCTAATCTACATATAACTTCACAAACATTAAATACTCTTGATAGTATTTGTAGAACAATGGCATTTGAACTTGTAAACAAGTCTGTTATTCTACTTAATGGCAATTCGAAAAAAACTATTTCGTCTTCAGAGTTAGAGACAGTTTCTAAAATGTTTTTACCAGACAGTTTGTCACTTGATTTTATAGCTTTTGCTAATAATTGTATTCGAAATTTCCACTTGACTCTCAATACAGAATTAGAAAGTAAATTGGAAAGTAAGACGAATGAAGAAGAGAAACTAAAGAAAAAACAAATTACAAGGGAAAATAAGGCTGGATTAATTTTTTCTGTCAGTCTGTGTGAAAAGTATATAAGACAAATTCTAAACAATGCTCTTAATGTAAAGAAGTGTGCACCTGTGTTTCTAGCTTCGTTGTTAGAAATGTTTGTAAAACATAGTTTGAAACTTGCAAGTAAAGTGACTTATGATAGTAATAAAGTTACTGTTAATCTCAGGTTTCTGTTTCTATCTATTAAAAACGATGTTGAACTAACTAAATTTATGTCTTCGTTGAATATAATTCTTCTTGAAGGTGGTGTATTGCCTCAAAACATTGAAATTAAAAAAGGAAGAAAAAAGATAAATTCTTCAAGAAGTTTAGCTGAGACGACGGTTACAACTGAAGAAACTTCCAATTCTAATTCCAAACGAAGAAGACATAGAT
>ERZ1292625.63-Hain-H41-01um-R1-63-length-184856-cov-16_pt3 | contig 10851 bp, 11 predicted proteins | sample MGYA00564400_ERZ1292625 | MGnify/ENA primary metagenome ERZ1292625 (study PRJEB36523, sample SAMEA6512639) | groundwater metagenome | collected 2019-01-08 | study: AquaDiva: Metagenomics assemblies of 32 groundwater samples
ATAGTTTAATATAGGTTCTAATCTTCTTAAGATATCTCTATATCTATCTTTGTAAGTCATTATTACTATCCATTTTATACTAACGCGCCTAACTCCGAAGCCTTTGGCTTCTACGCCCACAGCTTAGCTTCGCTAAGCTTGGGTCGCCCGGAGGGCGATTAGGCTTAGTGTAATTCACTTCGTATACTTTCTAGTTCTTGGCTATGAAATAACTCTAACATCAACCACTCTAAGTACAAATCATTTAGTTTCTTAGAAGCACATCTATAGAAGAGGGCTGAAAGTTCTTGAAATTTATCTGAACCTAAAGGCGATTTCATAAGCCTAATCGCCGTAGGCGACTCGAACGGAGTGTAACGTAGTGAGAGCGAAGAGGTCGTAGGCCTCGGAGTTAGGTGTGTTGGTCATAAATCTTTCCTATAAGTATTACTAGTGTTTAGTTTACTATAACTGTATTTATTTTTACTAGTGTTACTTTCTATAAGCTTTCTGTGAGGTGTTCCTAGAAGCAATAAGTGTAGGAGTGCGGAGCAACCCGAAGGGCGAACCTAGGAGCTTTAGCTCCGGGTGAGTCATCAACGGTGGCGAGCTCAGATGCGACAGCATCGAGCGAGTCAGCGCCAGAGGCCCCACGAGAGTGGGGCCTCTGTAAAGAGTACTAGTAATATATTTTATAGATAAGTTTCTATGTTTTTAAAGTTCTCTAGTGGTTTCCTCACACAGTTTCTAAACGACCTCGAAGATTATATTTATTTTGTTGGTATCCCCCTATACCATGTGTGTCTCTCTTTATTTTTTGATTCCTACACGAAGTAGGGACAGTAAAGGGGGTCAGAGATGACTAAGGTTGCTTTGGTTGTTCTTTCCCTGGTGGTCTTTGCGGTGGGATTTCCCACCCAGAGTTTCATTGATCCGGGAGTCAATGGAAAGGTGGCGCTATTGAGGAAGTAGAGCTAAGAGGATGCGTTAGCATCCTCTTTTTCTTTTGATCTCTACACGAAGTAGAGTCTAGTGACTGGGAGGTTACTATGGGAAACTTGACCTGGATCGGTGTCGTGACAGCCGCAGCCGCCTATGCCCGGGCGTCAGGGGGCAAGGGCAGCCCTACCGACCTTGCTAGGTCGGCATCCCAGGATACGTCATGGGATGGGGTCTTCGCCTGGGATGACCAGGCAAGGCTGCTCCTGGCGGCCTGGCATCGGTGGGACCAACATCCCACCTGTCTAGGGTATGAGGTTCGTCCTCTGCCTTAGACAAAAGAGGGAGACTTAAGTCTCCCTCTTTTTCTTTTGATCTCTACACGAAGTAGAGTCAAGAGAGGAGAGCAGAAATGCTCAATCATCTTCTGGCCGTTCTGGTCCTTCGTATGGTCTCCTTCCTCTTCCAGAGGAAGATGGGACTGAAGGTGAAGGTCTCCTTTCAAAGGAGAGTCTTTATGGAGGACTTGAATGTCTCAGGTTGGTATCATTATGGCCACAAGGAGGCCATGATCGGGTATCAGTTTGGCTATGATCATAGCCTGATTACCCTGCTACATGAACTGTGGCATGGTGTTCAGGATAAGGATCAAGCCTTTCCTGAGACGATGGCTCAGGCAGAGTACTGGGACTACATCTACCACTCAGATGATGTTGCTGCGGCTACTGTAGTAGCTTTCAGTGATATCTATGATGAGGAAGAGAGGTGGGTAGAATACCAGGCAGAGCTCATGGCGAGAGACTTCGCCAGGTATGAGTATCGGTGGGCAGCATGGATCTTGAGGAAGATCTAATGCTGTCTATGAGGGAGGGTTCTCCCTCTTTTTCTTTTGATCTCTACACGAAGTAGGGACCTATACCTTAAGGAGGTATATTATGGTTTACATCAATGTCAAAATTGGGGCGGGCCGTAATGGGTACACCCTGGTTGAGACATTTATCAACCAGGGTGTCCTAGACACAGCTACCTTTGTGGTGGCGTGTACTGACCGGGGCAAGGCCCTGGATCTGGAGTGGAGGCTCCGCAAACTGATCGTGTCCTCAGGGGAGGACGCCGATGTGATCGGCTACGCGTTCTAGGTTAAGAAGGGAGACTTTCGTCTCCCTCTTTTTCTTTTGATTCCTACACGAAGTAGGAACATATACCTTAAGGATGTATATTATGGACAAGATCGCCTACGTGGTGTTCGTTGACAATTATGTCGGGGGCATAATGGCAATGCCATACCACAACCTTCCTACCAACCTTGGAAGTTGGTACAACAAGGCGGCAGCCATTATAACTCGCGGAGGTTATGCAGAGGCATATCGCCTGGCAAGGCAATTCAACGCTACTACTGGGGTGTAGTAGTTTTAGGGGCCGAAGCCCCTTTTCTTTTGCATATAAACACCATAGGAGGTGACTCATGGTTGGTAAGAACCAAGCCCAGACCTGGCTCAATGAGGTCATTACTGATCGCCTTATGATGAAGTTTAAGTTGGGGTATGTGCCTCAAATCTCTTCCATCACTCGTCTTGCTAACGGGTGGTCTGCTATTGTGGAGGATAGCATCTTCATCATATTTGATGATGGAGAGATTGAAGAGATAGCTTAACTTGAGGGGACGCTAATGCGTCCCCTCTTTTTCTTTTGCTCTCTACACGAAGTGGGGACAGTAAAAGGAGGTCTAGAATGGCCAGTGTACTACGCGTGCTAACCAATGCCAGGCTCGTCAGTGAGGCCCAAGAGGCCCGCGAGCTGCGGGCATTGGAGGTCTACTGTGAGGCGGTAGACTTCTTGAAAGCGGCTTGGGAAGCCTGCTACGGGGGCTATACCCATCCTCGTATGGGGAAGCGGCGGTGGTTGAGCGCTGCGGAAGTAGTGTTCGTGGACCGGTACTACGCTGCGGAAGCAGCATATGAGGCGGCTCTGGAGATGGCTGCTGAAGAGTACCGGTTCCACCGGTACCACGGGTAGGTCTTCAGGTGAGGGGCCGAAGCCCCTCTTTTTCTTTTGCTGAAACTACCACATGTTATCGGTGGTCAGCAAGGAGGTTATAATGGCCAAGAAGAACAAGATCATGAACCCCATCTATGCGGAGGAGTTCAACTGTGACTTCTTCGACAAGGGCTCGGGAGGAACCTATGATGCATGGGATCATGCCGGGTATATGCTTTCTAAGAAGACCTATGGTAGGAAACTAGAGGCACTTCAAGTAAGTGCTTATGTTGTCTGGACCGTTGTAGTTATGGAGTGGTGGGTGCTGACACTCATCAATCTGTAACTGAAAAGAGGAGCGAAAGCTCCTCTTTTCCTTTTAGGTCCATAACGATATGGGCATAGAGTAGGAGGTAGTTATGTATCGCAGTGAAGAACATCGCACTCATGAAAACCGTAAGATTGAGGAGACCATGCGTCTTCTGGGGGAGTATTCTCCCAAGCTTAGGAACAAGTTGTTTTATGGCTATCCCAAGGACTGGTCCTTCGAGTATAAGGCTCCTCAGAGGGCCTATATGGCGTCCCTTAATATGAGGGAGCAGTATGACCTGATTGACTATTATAAGGCCGAACTGGCGGCCTGGGAGGCCTATAACAGGAAGTAGGAATACTTCCTCCGGGGAGAGGCTTTCATCCACAGCTTCTCCTTTTCTTTTGAAATCTACATAGCACCTGTTATTGCTGTGTAGAGATAGGAGGAATATCATGTTCAATACTCAAAAGGATCGGGAGGATTATGTTCTGGCCGTAGCGTTGCAGATTGAGAGCGATCCCACAGCTGCAACTAAGTTTAAAAGGAATACGATGTTGATGATCTCAACCAGGATGGAAGTGCTCTCAGAGAGCTTTCCAGAGACTCAACATCTGGGTACGCTAGGGGTCAAGGAGGACCTAATCACAAACGTACAGATGCTACGCAGCATTTGTATAGGAAGAGATTTGGTTACATTCGCCGCCCTGGAAGATACTTTCCAGGAGATCAGGAGGAATTTTGAAGTTCTGACGGCCAGTGGATTCTTGCTTTGCTGGCCTGAGTTCTGGGGGAAGGCGTCAGATACTAGGAGGGAGATTGATGCTCTCCTCAGGGTTCTCGTGGAGGTTGCCTCAATTGTAGGTAGCCTGTAGTTAAAGGAGGGGAGACTTTCGTCTCCCCTCCTTTTTTCTTGCTACCTAAACAGCACGGCTTTACTAAGTCCTTGGAGAAGGCTTAGCAGCTGAGTGCTTAAGTAGGAGCAAGATTATATGTGATAGCTATAGGAGGCTAGACACATGGGTATTCTTTCCAACCTCATCTCCCGCTTCGGCGGGGCTGATCACGAGACGTATTACATCCAGGCTCCACTGTTTCAGCGGCAGGATGGAACCTGCCTCAATGACAACCGGGGGAGCCGTAAGAACGGCTTCCTCCGGGTGGAGACCTGGAGGGTCACTCAGGATGAGGATGTCTTCGGGCAGCACATCAATGTTGGGTTCAATATGGAGGAACCCATCAAGCCCGGCGCTCGGCTGAGCGTCGTCATTCAACCGGAGCATGTCACTCCGAAGACCATTGAAAAGATCCGGGGTGCGATCTTCCGCACCTTTGGTATTGATGGGGCCGAAAGCTCCAAGGAGGAGAAGCAGAAGGTTAGGGGTGGATACGCCACCTTGGTAATGGTGGTGAAAGCCGCCAAGAACAAGGTTACTCCTAAGGATGGTAGGTTCGATGCCTACTATCAGCTCACGGTGTCTGAAGTGGTGGATTGGGAGATCCACTACTGCACCAGGAAGAGTGATGCGGGTCTGGACCTGCATGCTCCTCTCAACAAGAGTGTTATGGGTGGCAGCAATGCCAAGGAGCTGAAGGAGGCTCTGAAGAAGGAGGTGCCTAACATCACCTTCAAGCTCTAAGTCTGAGGGGGTGCATTAGCACCCCCTCTTTTTCTTTTGCTATCACTACAGCATTTGTTATCGCTGTAGATAGTAGGAGGTATCTCATGGGTTACAACAACCTGGCCGAAGCTATGGAGGCCATCAAGGCCGCTGTGGCGGCCAAGGCAGCCGCTCGTGTTGCTAAGGACAAGAAGGTCCAGGAGGCCAAGGCGAAGGTCAATGATGCTAAGCAGCGGGAGAAGGGCGCTGCTAGGCACAAGGGAGAGGGCTCTTCCTATCGGGAGGAGCAAATCACTGCCTATTCTCAGAAGGGGACTGAAGCCCCTAAGAAGGAGGTGCCTGGAGGGATGGACAATGTTAACTTCACCCAAGGAGGAGCCATTGGTAGTCAAGCAGGTAAAGGAGGTAACATGCTCAACATGAGCAAGGAGTTCAAGGTCTATGGCCTGGGGTTGAATGACCAGTGGGCATTGGCTGATGCCATGGGGGTCGATGAGACCTCAATCGTGGAGGTGGATGCCTCTACTACGCCTGCAGACGAGGTGGGTGCTCGTCTGACGGTATTGATGGCCACCAACCCTGGGGCCATGCTTGTGGTCGGTAACGATCATGAGTTGGATTGGAGACGCTCCAAGGCCGTTCAGACGGTCTGTGAGGCCTTCAAGGGTCGGTGCTATGCTGAGGAGCAGTTGCTTCTCATCAAGGCCCTCAGGGACAATAAGAAGGCTTTTGAGAGCCTTCAGGATATCGAGGAGTTCATCGCTGACCTTGGCTTTAATGTCGAGGTGAGTGAGGATACTGAAGACCAGTTGATCTTCAGTGCTCCTTACGGCAGCACGCATCGGATCACTATGGAAGGAGGTAATATCTCGCTCGATGGCGCAATCATCAAGGAGACAGTGTTCATCTTCATGAACACTACTAAGAAGCATCCTATCAGTCAGGGGCTTCTTGGTCTGAAGTCTCCCGCGGAGACCTTCGGTATCATGATGGCAGCCTTGGCTGTCGCTAGTGATGCTCAGGCAGCACACTATGCAATTGGTGTGCTGAAGGGGTTCTCGGGGATCCTTGGTCCCAAGACGCATGAAGCGGCTCAGTATGATGCTGAGGGCTTGGCGTTCAAGACTCGGGATACCCTGGGTGTGGCGCTGCTCCACAAGAGTGGTGATAAGATCTGGGCTTCTGCGCCTGGACGCACCAAGGGAGACCTGGTGATTGCTGCTCAAGAGCTGCGTGCTCAGGACAGTGATCACCTCATCATCACCAACAATATGGGTGATGGTCTCTTCAAGATCAGTATGGTTGACTTGGAGAGCGGTAAGAATGCTCTGCGGATCAAGTATGATCCCAAGACCAAGGAGGTGGTCCTCAACGGCAGCAACATCAAAGGCGCGGCTAAGAGCCATGCCAAGCACGGGGGTCGTGTGATTCTGCCGGTGTACATCACCAGCAAGGATCCTCTGTCCCAGTGTGGTCAGGCCGTGATGCCCAAGGATCTCATGGATGAGATGCTCTGCGCTAAGCGTACTCTCCGCTTTGGTGGGACCAAGACCTTCGAATTCAATCAGAAGAACCTGGTTGAGTTCGTGAACTTGGTTAAGGATGCCGTGCCTTTGGTAGATGTCGGGGACTGGGTCATGGATGGCTCTGATCTCTATGATCTCCAAGGGATCACTCAGAAGGCTGAGCTTGCTGGTGCGTCCTATGGGCGTGTTAGCAAGATGACCTTCGAGCAGGTGGCTAAGGGTAAGACCTTGGAATTCACCTGTGTGGTGGAGATCGAGGCTTACGACGTTGGCGAAGCCAAGGGTCGGGGTAGCCTCAAGGCGATGTTCAATAGCATGGAGGCTGCTGGCATCGTTGCCACTTACAATGGGGCGCCGGCCAATGGGCTGGTCTTTGGTGATGGAGTCATCAAAGCCACTGCCCGCTTCCGGGAGAAGTTCACTGAGCTCTCTCGGGGTGAGGTCTCTGTCACCACTGCATATGAGCCTGAGGGTTATGCTCTCATCAAAGCTATGTATGCCGGTGATAAGCACTTCACCTTCAGTGATGGTGAGCTCACCATCACCACTATGGATCCTCAAGGGATCTACGGTGAACTGGAGGTCATGATCGAGAGCACTTCGGTGCAGGAGAACGTGACCGATGCAGCAATGACGCTGCACCAGTATGCCCTCATCGCAGGATGCAAAGAGGGTAATGCCTGGCTGGCGGCAACGGTTATGCCTGGTATGCGCCGTAAGGTGAAGACCTTGGCATATCTCAACGCCATCAGCAGCAAGACCGGCTGGCGGCAACCTGACGCTGAAGTTGTTATCTTGGGGGAGGATGCCCTGGATATCGACTTCGGTGTGGGGGACATCGAGATCATGGAGCAATTCAAGGAGCGTTATCCCAATGGGGTTATGCTCTTCGCTGATGCTGCGAACTATGTCTGGCTTAAGGCCGACTACGTCCTCAGTGTTAGTGCCGAGGACAGCCTGGGGAATACCTTGGTTGGCTTCGGTGAGGTTGCTGCTAGGCTCATTCGCCTGGCTGCTCAGCCCGGAGTTGCTAAGCTCATCAACATCGGGGGCTTGGTGACTCGGTTCAAGATTGGGGCAAAGCGCCTGGCGCAGAGCAAGAGCCTGAATAAGGTCTTTGCTGTACGCTTTGGGGTTAGCTCCAAGGTCGTGGCCTCTAGGGCTACTGGTCTGACTGTGGTGGAAATCCATCCCTACGGTCGGATTGCAAAGGCCCTGAAGAAGTCCTTCGGTACCAAGGCAATCGAAGGCAAGCCTGTCTACATGCTTCGCCATCCTATGGTGGTTGGGGCAGTGATGGAGATTCGGTTCAATAAGAACGTCTCTAAGCACACCATGCAGGTGAATGAGATGTTCTGGCGTCGTGTCACGGCAGGAGATATGGATGGTGACACTATCAATATCTTCCCGATCAAGAATGAGAAGTGGGCTAAAGCCATTAGCTCCCATCTCACTCAGGTCGTGCCTGGGTATGATATGAACCCGGTTCTCCTGGGGGTCTCCTCGGAGTCTGAGTCCATGGAGATGTTTGGCGAGAAGCTGAACACTTCCAAGACCTGCGACGATATGATCAACAAGGTCAAGACTATGTCTTTGGCTGAGTTCATCAGCACCGTCGAAGGTGGGGCTCGGGCAGCTACCTGGCACACTGGGACTAGCTATCGCATTCTGGAGGGTAACGCCATCCGTTATGCGTTGGGTCTCGGTGGCGTACGGGGGCTGTTCCTTGGGGCATTCCTCTACGAGCATCGTGGTCTGTGTGGGAAGCCTGTCGTTGCATGGACGAAGGCTGCCTTCGAGCGGACTACTGGTAAGAAGGCTCCAGAGCAGATGGAGGCTGCTACTGAGAAGGCTCTGAATCTCTGGGTCCGTGGACCTCGGGATAACGAGATGCTCCAGGATATGTGGGGCTCCTTCGGAGCCATGCTCCATGAGGTTCCTGGGTACGTCAATCAGGGCGATACTCAGTTGCCCAAGGATCTGCTGGTTACGTCTGAGATGAATCGTCTCATGCGTGAAGGTGGATTCAAGGAGTCTTCTAAGGTCCTTGGTGCTGGCTGGTGTGAGTACAACGATCTGTATGCTATCCATGCTTTGGCGTGGAAGCTGGGTCGTCGTCAGCTGGCTGGTGCTACCGACCTGGCCGCTCAGGTGATGGGCATGAACGATATCGCTGAGGCTTATGGCTTCAAGGGATCGTTCTTGTTCCAGACTCTGAAGCTCGTCTCTCAGTACATCGGTGCTATCCATTCCAAGATGGGTGGCCTGGTCTCTGAAGATGAGGGCGGTGCTGAGGACATCGCGTTCTAGTTAGAAAGGACTAGAGAGAATTAGGGGAGCAATCCCCTTTTTCTCTGCATATTCAACAACATAGGAGGTAGGTTATGGAGAAAGCAAAGGAGAGTTTATTTCTAGAGATTACTGAAGGGATAGGGATAGATAGTAGCTAGCCGGAACATCGAAGATGTTCCTCTCCGCTCTCGATCTCGCCCTTTTTAAGGTTGATGAAGGTTGATTAGAGGTTGATAGAATAGATGGAAGGGGTTGCTGAAGAAGGTTGATAAGATGGATAGATTTAGACGGTAAGGGGTGATGAGTAAGGTTGAAAGGAGCTGATACTCATATGTGATGGGTTTTATGAAAAGTATGAAAGGAGGTGACCAATGTACCCCAAGTGCCTGTAATGGGCGCTCACAGGTCTGACAAGAGACCTAAGTCTTGCCGGTATACGTAGACCAACTACGTCAGCTAAAGCCTGCTGAGAAGGCGATCAGACCCTTAGAAAGGGGTGTTAAACATGGCGGTAATCAATGCGCGGGTTATGAGCATTCGTAACCCCAATGTCAGGAACGTTCCTGACGGCAGCACAGGTAAGTTGGTCATGTTCGAGTTGCCCTTGGATCTCGCTGAGAAGGCTGTTGCTAAGCTCAGTGGGAATCACAAGGTCGAGGACTTCATGACTAGCGAGGGTGCAGTGTGGGGCAGTGCTTGGATCCCCAAGTCTGTGTATCCAAAGCTGCGCAGGGTTAACTTCCCTGCAACGGTAGAGTTGCATGCCAGGTTCTTGGGGGCCACGTTTGTGGTGCCTGAGACGGGTGCTGAGCCCTCGCAGAAGAGCCTGAGCTTCATCCTGGATAATATCGGGGCAGCGACGCCCTGGGACGGTCTGGAAGAGGCTGATGGCACTCTGAGGGTTCGGACTACGCTTCAGCGTCGTCGGGTCATGGGTGATGCGGCTGAGGCCGGAGTCACCAACCAACCCATGCTGACCCTGTAGGCAGCAGCCGGGGGTGACCTCACGGTCACCTCCGTTTTTCATTTGTCATAAAAAGGAGACTAAACATGGAGCGTATTCACCAAGACGAAACAGACCTGCTCTGGTACTTCTGGGATGAAACGGATGCTAACCGTGTTGGTCCATACACCACTAAGGCTGCTGCAACTGAAGCTTTGATGCGTTATAGCCAAGAAGTTCTCGGGCCGTAAGGCCTAGAATATTCTCTAGAGGACACAGGCTTAGGGAGTTTCCTCCTTTCCTCTCTAAGTTATTAGTGTCCTCCAAAGAGTGTTCTAACGCCAGAGTACCTGTAGGTATGGCTATATCTACAGTAAATGGTAAAGCTCCTAGCACCATTGAGTGAGCACCAATCATTGATAGGTAGCCACCTATTGATGAAATACGGGTATGGGGAAATTAAACCCGTTAGTGCTCAACGAAGGTACTCTGGCGTTAGAACACTTAGATTCCCTCATTAGCCCTCACCAGAGGTGGGTGGCTAGCGTAACGACCGCGCCCCCGTAGCTGAGCGGCAACTAGCGCTACTTGCTGAGGTACCTATAGCAAGTAGAGACGCAGGTTCGAATCCTGCCGGGGGTAGCACCCACAATTAACGAGGCGTCGAGGCTTGACCTCAGGCACGCCTACAAAGTGGTGGCTAATGAGGGAATCTTTAAAAGGAGGAGAACTAGAATGATCGATGACTACGACGCCTTCTGGCAATTAGCTGCGAGAGCAGCTTGGGTTATCTCCTATCAACCACATCGATATCTCTGGTGCTATCCCACTATTAGTTAGAAGGAGAAGTAATGAAGAGAACCAACTGTGACCAGCAATGCAACTGCTGGATCGGTGGTCATCTGAAGACTATCACTAAGCAGTAGAAAGGGGGTGATCCTACTATCTCCTTAGGGGCTTGGGTTAAAGCCCTAATTGTTAGTTGTCGTAAAGAGGAGAAGATTAATGCCTTTTATTTATGTGAGGAAGGGAGAGCAGCCTACTCCAGGGCATCGTTACTGGTTCGCCTTTCAACCTGGGGAGGCTGAGGTGATAAGGCTCCAAGGGTTTGATCGAAACTTCCCTCAAGATCCTGAAATCAAGAAGGTCAAAGAGGAGAATATCAAACGATGTTCTCTAAATCCTACCTATCTGTGTGATGTCTTAAAAGGAGAAGATTAATGCTGACTGACTTTCAGTGGCATATCTTTGTCATCGGTGCAT
>ERZ1292625.4271-Hain-H41-01um-R1-4271-length-10844-cov-6_pt1 | contig 10844 bp, 10 predicted proteins | sample MGYA00564400_ERZ1292625 | MGnify/ENA primary metagenome ERZ1292625 (study PRJEB36523, sample SAMEA6512639) | groundwater metagenome | collected 2019-01-08 | study: AquaDiva: Metagenomics assemblies of 32 groundwater samples
ATGCCATAAAACCGGTATTGTACCGACAGCCATGGCAAATAACCATGAATTAACTGCATTTAATTTTTGATTGGCAATTCTTTGGACAAGCCACATCAGCCCAATTAAACCAATAAATTGGGCTAACCTGAAACTAAAATCAGCACTTGTGAAAAGCGCGCTGGAAAGCCACAAGGGGAATAATCTAAAGGGCGGATGAGGCCCAGCGCTTCCGCCAAACGTTATAATGGCAAACCGAAAAACTAAAAACAGTGATGAAAAAACAGCTACTTTAAATAACCAGCTTCTATTTTTTGTGAATTTATATATAAAAAATCCCGCAACGATTATAAATAGATCAATAATGTAAATAAGATATTTAAAGCTAAAATTTTTGAAAAAATCTGTTTTGTTTGATAAAAAATCAATTAATGTAATGCTGTGAAGTTTTGATTGCTGAGTGTGAGCTAATTGATCGCCGTTAAGCGGAGTTGTTAAATTGCCAAATGACAAAATTATCATCACTAAAAAAAACGATATAAAAACTAAAACATCTTTATTTCTGATAATAATACTGTCTTTATATAAATCATTTTTGCGCCAAAGCCATAAAAACAAAATAAAAATTCCGCAAAGAATTAAAGAAATGATAATATTTACGGCTAATCCAAAACTTTTTGCCGTAAGCGCGCCAAAAAATCCATAAGACCAAAATGCAACAAAAGCAAGAATTGCCGCCCAATTAAATTTCAAAATAAAAATTTCTTTATTTAAATTCATGTTCTTGTTTGTGCGCAAACACCCACCGCTTCTGACCGATAAAATTTAAGACCGTGCTAGCGGTAGTAGCGGTTAAAAAAGCGAAAAATACGTAATTTAAAACTAATCCATCAAAAATACTTAGTGAAAATTTATTAATACTGACATTAACTCCTAAAGTAAAAATATAAAGCGTTAAAAATTTAATTATTTCTGAATGCAACCATTCTTTTTTTTCAAAAGTCCAATACTTATTAATAACATAAGCCACGATTGCGCCGATTAAAAACGAGATGGCTTTTGCCGACGAATGGTTTAAAAAATTAAGCAAAAAATAATAAACCGCTAAATCCGTTCCAACGGCTGAAAAACCGGCCACTAAAAATCTCGGCAATTCTTTTTTAAGATTGTTCATTTATTTATTGTTTGTTTTTCAAAAATCTCCGACCAATATTTATATTCTTCCAAATCTTCCGGCGTTCCCCATTGCAAAAAATGAGAAACTTTGTCGTAAACAAAAACGCGCAAACCATCTTGCTTCAATAAATTATAAACCAAACTCACATAATATTCTCCATTAAGCGATATTTTCTCATCCATTAGCTGCTGAAAATATTTTTTAACATAAGAACCTCGCTTAAAATAATAAGTCCCGCCTGATTGTGGAGAATCCATTTTATTCGGGGTAAAAGAATGTTTTTCCTTAATTTCAAGCATATTATTATTCGCGTCAGCCCGCATACTGGCGTAAAAATTTTTTTTATGCAATAAATGCGGATGAAATCCCTTATACGCCACCACCGCTCCATCGCAATCATTATCTGCCACAACTTTTTTAAAATCAGAATAATCCCAATCCATAAAAAAATCGCAGTAATTGATAATCACGGGCTCATTATCATTAATCAAATGAAAAGTTTCAGATACCGCATAAACCGGGCCTAAATCGCTGGTTTCCAGCTCAATGATTTGCGCTTTTGGCTTATTTGAAAATAAAATATCGCGCATTTTAGTTGTTTCCAAATGCTCTTTATTGCAAATAAAAATAAAATCTTCTTCGTCTAGGAAAAGATTAATTACATGTTCAATGATAGTTTTATTATTTATCCGAATAAGGGGCTTAATATCCGCATATCCCGCTTTTTGAAACCGCTCCCCAGTTCCGGACATTGGTATAATAATTTTCATAATTATTTTTTTAATAATTCCTTCCTATATTTTTCACTTTCCATATTTTTAATATAATCTATATCTTCTTGAGAAATAAAATTCAAATCCAAACCGCAATTTTCCGCGCAATCAACAATATACGCCCAAGCTGTTAAATTTTCTTCAATTGTAAGCGCTTCTTTTTGGCTGGCTTTATAAAAAATATCTCCGGCTGCTTCATTAATTAAAATTTTTTCTCCAATACTATTGCAAAAAACCGCTTGGTCGGGAAATAAAATATTTTTTGAAAAATTTTCAATTAAAAAATAATTATTTAAAATAAAATCTTTTAAATATCTTGTTTGGCTTTTAAACCCGCCGTTTGTTTCTGAAATTTTGATTTCCGGAAAATTATTACCCAAATTCAATCTCGTTTTTATTATTTCCTGTATTTTATTATGTAATTCAAAAACCCTGTCTAAATTATCACCTGATACAATTAAACCGTGATTCTGCATTAAAATCGCTTCTGGCATTTTAAGATGCTTATTTTTATAATTATTAACCGATTTTTTTACGGCCAAGGCCAAATTTTCTCCCGGACTGCTATAGCCAACCCATATCGCCCCAAAATCAAAATCTTTGGATATTTCTTTCCATAATAATTTTCCATTAACGGCGCAGGCAATGATATTCGCGTAAACCGAATGAGTGTGAATGACAAATTTATCAAGAAAAGCGTGAAATCCGGTTTCTATGGACGGCCTTAAATTCCACGATTTTTCAAAAATAAAATTGTTGTTGTTTTTTATTTCATTATAATCAACTTTTACCAATCCATTATTCTCATCAATATCCGAAAGCCGCCAACCTGACGCTTTAATCAACATTTTTTGACTGTCAATTTTAATTGACACATTGCCGCCCGCGCCTTGAACAAAATCCGGCCTTTGTCCCAATATCCGCGACAATTCAATAAACTTCCTAAATTCATTCATAATGTTTTTCCAATTTCATTTTTTCAAATATATAATAACAAATAAACAATTGGATAAGACCGTTATAATCCGAGCGCCAATTCGGTTCGGTTGAAATTGTCTCGCGCAAATCAGGAATAAATTGATAAGCGATATTAGCAATCGCTTCGGCGCCGATTTTCCCTTCAGCTTTAATAATCTGATATTGGTCGTGAAATAAATGATTAATATTCATATTTTGCGCCTCTGCCAACTGACTCAATAACGGCTCAAAATTAATATCATTAACGCATTTGAACTCCAAGCAAATATCAACCAACGCTCTTTCATCTCCGATATTCTTTATAGAATCTTTATTTTTAAGATAAATGGAAATATCCGCGTATTGTTCTTGAGATTTAATATATTGGTCAGAATCGCCCTGTCTTTTTTTGATTTGCTTAATGATTTTTCCCCTGCTATGCCCCCTTTCTTTGGCATCTCTTATTATTTTCCAATGAAGCCGGATTTGATCCTCGGGATTCATGAAAATCTTAAGATCAAGAATGTTTCTCATTTTATTCAAAAATAAAGAATGTAGTCCCTCAAAAATGATTATTTTTTTTGATTCTAATTTCTTCGGTAAAGTAAATTTGCCCGCGCCATGGTCGTAATGACGACGCTCAATCATATTTCCGCTTTTTAAATGCAAGGCGTTTTTTAATTCGGCATGAAGCCTATTGGCTTTCGGATTTAAATGAGTTAATTCATCCCACATTTTATGCCCCCGTTCCCATTTATGCATATCATCTCCTTCAAGCATAGCAGTATTCTTTTCGCCAAATACATCATCAATAAGACCGGCAAGGGTGGTTTTTCCGCTACCTGAATCACCTGCTAATCCTATTAAATAAGGCTGATATTTTATTTTATATTGAATATTGCTTTCTATTCCTTTTCGATAAATCCATAAAATATTTAATAATAGCGCCGTTTGCAATAAGGTAAAAACAATATTCACCAACTGGTTTACGTTAAATCCCTTGCTTGCCAAAAAATAATAAGCGTTCGGCAATGCGGCAACATTTTTTGAAATAAATTGAAATACTTCAAAAAAATCCGAATTCTTAATCGTTAGAAAATAAATGAAATAAAATACATTTAAAAGAATAAAAGTGAATTTCGGCGCATTGCTTTGTCTAATATAAAAATAAATAAAAAACGGAATTATCCAATAATACCAACCTTGCATCGGCGGTATAAATAAAGTAAGAATCCCGAAACTAAAGCCCAAAAACATTAAAAAGATGTCGCGGTTAAATGTTTTATAGGTCAGGCTTTTAATAAATAGTATTAAATAAGCCAAAGGGATAAAATATATCACAAAGCCGTCGCCAAGCTTGTAATTAAAATCAAATATCTTCAACTGCTCCTTATTGTTCAGAACTATTTCGATAAATCCCGGAGAAAACAAATAATTGATGTTTACAGCCGCAAATAAGGCAAAAGGAATTAATGAAAGCAGGATAATTTGGCCGATCCTTACCCTTTTTAAAATCAAGTAAACCATGGCAAAGGGGAGCGCAATTGCAATCCCAGTTTTTGTAGAAATTGCCAGAGCTAAAAACGAAAATGCCCAATAAAATTTTTCCTTGAATAAAAAATAAAGAAAAATAAATAAAAACATTATTGGCAGCGCGTCTAATTGGCCATGTATATAACTAATGTAAAATAATATCGGCGAACACCAATAATATTTTAAAACTTTATCCTCTTTTCCTTTGAGCCAGCGGGCTAAAATAAGAAAAATAACTATGTCCGCGAAAATAATCGGCAGACGATAAATAAAAATATGCCAATTGGAAACAAAATTATAATCGGGACTTAAAAACGGGCTGAAAATAAATCTTAGAACCGCTAAAATCCAAAGCATTATTTTGGGATAAGGAAAAATAATCAGTTCTTTCAATCCATAAAAAAAGTCATATGGATTTTGGAATCCGCTTACAACAAAATAATTAACGAATCTGGCGAATAAATGAGTCAAATAATTTGAAGCAAACAAAAAGGAAAATATAATTTTCAATCCCAAAACAGCCAAAAAAAGTTTTGATGATAATATCCCAATATTATTTTTAAAAAAATCCCGCATTATAATTATTTTATTAAAATCGTTTTAATGCCCATTTGTTCTCCGCCCGCCAAATCTTTATTATAATCATCGCCAATTAAAATAACATCGTTTGGCCGCATTTTAAGTTTTTGTAATGCAAGCCTGAAAATATTTTGGTGCGGTTTATCGCGTCCGGCTTCTTCGGAAGAAACTATAAAATCAAGATACCTACCAATTTTTAAACGATTAATTTTTTCAAACTGAATTGGCGCGGTTAAATCGGTTATCAAACAAACCTTAATATTATTTTCACGGCATTGTTTTAAAAAATCCAATACTCCATTAAATAATTTCATTTTTTTAAAAAAACTATTCCAATATAATTTTTCAAACCGAATAGTTAAATTAACATCCGTCTTCTGAAATTTATTTTCTAAAAACCTTTGAAAATATAGAAAACGAGAGTGTGAAGCCGCTTGCCCGGCAGTATATTTTTTAATCTCCTGCTTTGCTAATTCATAATTTTTTTTAAATTGAAAAAAAGAAGTTGGATTATTTTTTTGAAAATACTGCCAACAACTTTTTAGCGCGTATTGATGGCACGGTTCATATTTGTATAAGGTATTATCCAAATCAAGCAAAACAGCTTTTGCGCCGCTTTTTCTAATTATTTCAAAATCTATAAAAATCATGTTATGATTAATATTATTGTAAAAAACAAAAAATAAAAAGGGTATGAGAATAATCATTCATCGCATTAATAAAATTGAACAATTAAAAGAAATTCCACGAAAATACGGGATAGAAATCGATATCCGAGGTTATGGGAATAAAATGTTGTTAAATCACGACCCGATTGACGATCCGACAAAATACGATGAATTAGAAACATATCTTCAAAATTTCAGCCATGCGTTTATTATTTTCAATATTAAAGAAACGGGATATGAACAAAAGATAATAGACCTTGCCGAGAAATATAAAATTTCAAAAGACAAATATTTTCTTTTAGATGTTGAATTTCCATATTTATACCGCGCCACCAGAAAAGAAGGCATCCGCGAAATCGCTGTTCGTTACAGCGAAGCTGAACCGATTGAAATGGCAGAAGCACAAATAATTAATGGTCAGCCACTTTTAGATTGGGTTTGGATTGATACTAATACGATTTTGCCTTTAAATGAAAACATAGTTAATCGCTTAAAACCATTTAAAACTTGTCTGGTTTGTCCAGATCGCTGGGGCCGACCGCAAGATATCGCGCCTTACGCGCGAAAAATAAAAGATTTAAATTTAAAACCCAATGCCATAATGACGGCTCAAAAATATGCCAAACAATGGGAAGATTTGATGAAATAGCCTATCTTCTCTCTAATTCGCTATTATATTTTTTAAAAAATTCTTCCCAGTATTGATATCGTTTAAGATCGTCCGGCGTACCCCAGCAAATATATTTTTCCACTTCAAAAACTTTAACCCGATAGCCGGCTTCCACAACTTCATTAATAACAGAATCAACATAAAATTCATTATTTATCCTTATATTTTTGCGAATCGTATTTTCCGCGGCTTCAACAAAAATTTTTCCTTTTTTAAACCAAAAAGTTCCTATAATGGCGTGATCTTTTATCTGATTTTCGCTGATCGGTATTTTCACGGAAGTTTTTAAAACATTGCCCTTATCATTAATAATAACCCAGCCATATGCCTGTGGATTTTTCTTTACCGCAACATTATTTCTAAATGTCCACACCAAGCAATCCGCTTCTTTTTTTAATTCTTCAAATTTCTCTTTATCCCATATCATACCATTATCGCAAGCGCCAATCAGCAATTCTTCGTCATTATTTATTAAATTTTTAGCCAACAAACAAGTGCTCGCCTGACCTTCCGTAAGTTTATCAACGGCGATAATTGTAATATTGGGAACATATGTTTTTAAAACCTTATCAATTCCATAATCCTCAATATGTTCTTTTCTACAAATAAAAATCCATTTGTCTGCTTTTGGCAAAGATTCAGCAGCCGCAACAACCATTGGCTTGCCAGAAGCTAAAATCAACGGCTTTGGAATTTTATATCCCGCGTCTTTATATCTTTTTCCTTCGCCAGCCATTGGCATTAAATTAATCATAATTGTTTTTTTAAAACTTCCCTTGCCCAATGTCGCGACCAATGTCCATTGTTTATATTTAACCATTTCCCAAATGGGAAAGTGAATCCCATTTTCGAGCGAGTAAAAATTTCTTCTGGCAATAAATCGCGAGTTGCTTCAATAAGAAGCGCCTTATTAAGGCTTCCGCCTAACTTTATTTCCGGTGGCAAGCTGCTTAAATATTCAACAAGCGGATGGTCTAAAAACGGCACCCGAACTTCTATCGAATGATACATTGACATAAAATCCGTGTCTTTTAAAAGCTGATTTTGCAGGTAAAATTTTATTTCTAAATATGACAATAAATCCGTCGGGTCTAAGTTGTTAAGTTTGTAAGTTTGTAAATTTGTAAGTTCTACCAATTCATCAATAAAATTATTAACTTCTTTAACGCTGATATTTAAAATTTTAGCGACTTCTTTTGGAGCAAATAACCCTCTGATACTTAAATAAAAATGTATTGGACTATCGTTTTTTAAATAATTTAATTTTGCCAAGCGACCACCAAATAGCGAAAGAATACCTAATGGAAATTTCACTAATTGCGGCAAGTTTTGAATTTTTCTTAATATTTTCGCTTTTTTAAAATGCGAATATCCCATAAAAATTTCATCGCTTCCCAGTCCCGACAAAACGGTTTTTAGCCCTGCTTCTTTTGCCACTTTGGCGATAAAAAAAGTATTAACCCCATCAATTGTCGGCTGATCCATCGCTTCAAAAATTTCACTGAACGAATCAAAAAAATCATTTTTTATAATTTTAATTTCTCTGTGGTCGCTTTTAATTTTTTCAACGACTAAACGCTGATATTTTTGTTCGGAAAATTCTTCTTCGTCAAAAATAATTGAAAGGGTGGCAATAGGATTTTTACGATTTTGAGCGGCTAAAGCCGCGATTGCCGAAGAATCCAACCCGCCGCTTAAAAATATACCAAGTGGCGCATCACTTATTAAGTGCAATTTAATTGACTCCTCTAATAAATTGGAAATTTTTTCTTTTGCTATTTTAAAATTATCGTTTGATTTTTCTAAAAAAAAGTTTAATAAATCGTAATATTTAACTAATTTTTTATTACCGTAAAAATCAAATTCTAAATAATGCCCGGCGGGTACGGCAAAAACATTCTTAAACGTCGTTAACGGCAACGGCACCGAACCAAATAATAAAAAACCGATGTAAGCTTCCGGATTTTTTTGAACCGATATTATGCCGCTATTTTCCAACGCCTTAACTGTTGAAGCAAAAACCAATTTTTCGTTATCGCTATAATAATATAATGGCTTTATTCCATACCGGTCTTTAACTAAAAATAATTTTTTATTTTTATCATCCCAAAGAGCGAAAGCAAACATACCGCGAAGCATTGAAAAAGATTTTTCGCCGTATTCATCATATAAAGATAAAATCACTTCTGTGTCGGTTTTTGTTTTAAATTTATATCCTTTTTGCTCTAAATCTTTTTTAAGCTCTAAAAAATTATAAATTTCGCCGTTAAACACAATTTCTAATTTCCAATTTTCAATTTTCAATTCCATCGGCTGCTTACCCGCCTCGCTTAAATCTAAAATAGAAAGTCTGCGATGGCCTAAAACTAAACCGTTTTCTTCATCAATAAAAATATCGTCATCGTCCGGCCCGCGCCGAGATTGCGACTTATTCATTAAATCAATCGTTCTTTCAAGTTCGGCTCGATTGCTATTTTTAAATTGATAAATTCCGGCAATTCCGCACATAAAATAATTATTTCTCTAGATATTTTTTAATTTCTTCATATCATAATAATTCATAAAATCTTTCTAAAATATTCTATTGTTTTTGACAATCCTTCTTCTAATTTTATTTTCGGTTTCCAGTCTAATTTTATTTTTGCCAAAGAAATATCGGGTTGTCTTTGTTTTGGGTCGTCTTCTGGAAGCGGATTATAAATAATTTTGCTTTTTGATTCCGTCATTTCAATAATTTTATCCGCCAATTCTTTTATGGTAAATTCGTCCGGATTGCCGAGATTAACCGGGCCAATAAATTCTTCCGCGCCATTCATCATTTTAATCATTCCATCAATCAAATCATCAACATATTGAAATGACCTTGTTTGACTGCCATCTCCGTAAATAGTAATATCTTTATTTTGAAGTGCCTGAACGATAAAATTAGAAACAACCCTGCCGTCATTAGGATGCATATTGGGACCATAAGTGTTAAATATTCTAACGACTCTTATCTTTACTTTATGTTGACGCCAATAATCAAAAAATAAAGTTTCAGCGCATCTTTTGCCCTCATCATAGCAAGCTCTTGCGCCGATTGGGTTTACATGGCCCCAATAACTTTCCAACTGTGGATGAATTTCTGGGTCGCCATAAATTTCCGAAGTGGATGCTTGTAAAATTTTTGCTCTTGTTCTTTTGGCAAGACCAAGCATATTTATCGCGCCGTGCACCGAAGTTTTCGTTGTCTGTACTGGGTCAAATTGATAATGGATTGGTGAAGCCGGACAGGCAAGATTGTAAATCTCATCAACTTCAACATATAAAGGAAAAGTAATATCGTGTCGCAATAATTCAAAACATTTATTATCTAAAAAAGGCAGGATATTGTTTTTATTGCCGGTAAAAAAATTATCTACGCATAAAATTTCATTGCCTTCATCCAATAATTTTTTACATAAATGTGATCCGATAAATCCGGCGCCGCCGGTTATTAAAATTTTTTTCATATTATCAATGATATATAAAATTTAACGGTTTTCAACTCGCTGTTGCAATATATTTTTATTCTCCGGCCAATATTTGGATATAATTTCCGCGATTTCTTTGACTTTTTCGGCATTACCCAAAACATTGTAAGACCTGAAAAGGCCATAAAGCAACATTGGACGGCTGGGACTATGTCTTAAAGCTATTTCATAAATTCCAGCGGCTTTTTGATAATAATTTTTATTATTAAATTTATTGCCTGCTAATTCATAAAGCAGGGCATAACTATATAAGCTTTGGAAAAAGGCGTTTCCTTTATCTTCTTTTAAAATCGGCTCCATCCGCCTATCCGCTTCTTTAAGTAAAATTTCCACTATATCTTTATTTTGTTGATTTTGAACGACTCCGATTATAACATTTAAATAAGCATAAACAACTTCTCCATGTCCGACTGGCGAATAAAAATCCAAAACCTTATCAAATAACTTATTGAACTCTTGAACCGACCTGATTTGCGACGAGCCCCTAACGGCATCAATGTATAATTGCGATTTTCTAAGAGGCAAAAAGGCGCCGAAATAAAACAATGCCAGTAATAAAATAGTTGATGTAAAAGCAAATATTATTTTAAAGTCTCTATTCATTATTTAATTTATTAAATTTATAACTGACGAATGCAAGAAATAAAAATAAGTTAATATATATCGGCAATACATCAAAAAGAACCAATCCTTGAACGAGATAAGCAATGGGCAAAGAGAACATTAAAGCATTAATAAACACTGATTGATTTTGTGTTTTTTTAAAAAATTGCCAATAATAAACAACGAAAATTCCGATAAAACTTAATAATCCCAATATGCCGGTCATTGTCAAATAATCAAAAAAGATATTGTGCGCCCGGTCATACCAGACTTCAAAACGCGGGTCATAATGCTTTTCAAACGGCACATTGAAATTTTCCATTCCCCAACCGAAAATAGGTTTTTCCTTAAAAGATATTATTGATTGTTGCCAAAGCCATAATCTGGTTTGAA
>ERZ1292625.4274-Hain-H41-01um-R1-4274-length-10839-cov-8_pt1 | contig 10839 bp, 6 predicted proteins | sample MGYA00564400_ERZ1292625 | MGnify/ENA primary metagenome ERZ1292625 (study PRJEB36523, sample SAMEA6512639) | groundwater metagenome | collected 2019-01-08 | study: AquaDiva: Metagenomics assemblies of 32 groundwater samples
GCGCGAGGCCTGCAGCTGTGAGCAGGTGCGGCACGTCCTGCTCGAGCATACCCTGGATCGTGCGCATGCTGCGCGCGCCCACGAGCACGAACTTGCCGCTCGCCCACAGCACCCACGTGCCACGCTTGATCACGGTGAGGCTGTGGATAGAGCGTGGGTCGTAGTGGGTGGCGTACAGCTGGCGTGCCAAATAGGAGGTATCGAAGTGGAGGGGTGGAGGGGGGGAGGTGGGTGGGGGTTGGGAGAGGGCGCGTGCATCCAGTACAGCCATCATGTTCGACACCTTGAAGTGGTCGAAGGAGATGAGGAGACCCTCTTTCAGGGCTGCCCTACGGAGTTCGTGAAAGATGGTCAGGGCGTGCGTGTACGTTTTGACGGCCTTGCAGATGACGGTCCTGCGTCGGTTGTAGTAGCTCACGAGGATGCCGTCGTGCGTGTAGGTGTAGAGGCAGGGCCACTTGGGCGGCTTCACCTTGGCGCCCCAGGCCCGTTGTAGGCGCACGGAGGTCTCGGGGTCACCGAGATCCAGCCCCCCACGACACGTCAAACGCGCTCGCACAATGACGTTTGTGAGCTGAATGCAGGGGCACGGGGTCGAACGCATTGTGCCTGAGAAGTACTTCAAGACGCTCGCCGTCGCGCGTGACCGAGGCCTCCGTGCCCACCTTCGATACCCCCACGAACCGACGCAGGGTCTCGAGCGTCACGCGATCCACGTGCGCCACCACGCACGCCTCGGTGGCGGATACGAACGTCAGCGCGCCCTCGATGCGGAGCAGCTCGAGTTGCCATGGGGAGAGTGAAGAGGTTTCACGGTCGTCTGCATGTCCGTGTACTTGCTCCTGATCGCTGTCGTGATCTTCGTACACGTGTGGAAGGCGCGACCGCTTCAGGCTCCTCGTGCGCCACGCCAGCTGCACGCGCCCGGGTTCGAGCCAGCAGTTGTGCGCGACCCACTCGAAGATCGAGCGTGAGAGCTGGGGGGCCTGGGAGGCGGCGCTGGCGACGGCGTCGAGCGATGAGATCTTGAGGATGGCGGTGGGCACCATGGTGCCGCGCCACACGCCGTACTGGAAGCCGTCCTCATCCACGGTCTCGGTGCAGGCGGCGGAGGTGGGCGTGACGCCGCTCAGGTGGCGTGCCATGAGGGTATCGAGGGTGGACTGCAGGGGCGGCGTGGAAGTGGCGGTCATTTGTGCGTACGTGCGCGTGGGGGTATCGAAGGGGGTGCGGGTGGGGTGGTGGTGTGTGTTGAGCACGATCAACGGTTAGTAGGAGTCGATCAGGTTGCACGTGAAGGTATCGAAGGATGGGTGAAAGGGCACGCCCATAGATAAACAGAGATAAACAGAGATAACCGGAGATTAAAATCAGCTTAATAGATTACCAAAGAGTGCATAATCATACTAATAAATTAAAACTTATGCTCATGATATTACCATCCTCCCATAGAAGGGTATGTCGAAAAAATATTTTGTCGAAAACACATTTGAAGACATGCGCAAGATCGGCCACTTTTAAGCAAAAAGTACAAAAGTCCATCGGTCCACATAAAAAAGTCGGACCACCCTTTTTTGGACCCCCTCCCAGGGACCAGCGCGAGTTTTGAGCTTTTAAGCCAATTATGCACTGTTTGGATATCGAATAAGGAATTTAATCTCCGTTTATCTCTGTTAACCTTTTGGTAATCTCTTCCACCGACCTTCGTCGCTCACTACACGCCCGCCCCCTCTCACCCCCTTCGATACCTTCACGGGGAGCGACGCACACAACCCGCCAACCCACATGCTCGCCACCCTCTTCGGCACCTGGTACGCCGCCCCCACCACCATCTCCACCCACGCGCCCCCTTCGATCCCCCCACCACATGAACAGCATGAAGACGCCCCCTCATCGTCCGAGATCAGGGCGCACGCGAATCGGCAGAGGGGGGCGTCCTGGGTGCCGCGTAAGGTGCGGTACGAGCGCGTGAAGAAGGGGCGTGCGACGCTTCGGGCGCGTGCCGAGGCGGAGGACGCGGAGGCCGCACGGGCGCGCGCCGCCCACGTGGCGGTCAAGCGCGAGCGGCAGGCCCTCCGGCGTCGTCAGAAGCGTGCGGCCAAGGCGGACGAGGAGCGCCAGGAGGCCCTCCGGAAGCGCGCGAAGCTGTGAGGCGGAGAGAGGATGGGAAGGTTATAGTAGAAAGTTCATTCGTTTAACACAAACTCACTCTCAATCTGAGTCCGCCTGTACGCCCACCTCCACCCCACCCGCAGAGTCGCCCCCTTCACCCTCCCCCTTCGATACCCTCTTGCTGCGGCGTGCCTTGGGGAGCGCTCGGGGGCGGGGTGGGCACTTGTGTCGCCTCAGGTGCCACTTGGAGGGGAAGATGGTGGTGCAGGTGGGGCACGTGTGCGCCGTGCCGCCCGCGTGGTGGTGCGCCATCCGGTGCGTCACGTAGGCGTTCGAGCCCTCGAAGACGCGATCGCACTCGGGGCACTTGTAGAGCGGCGCGTGCCCGTGTGCGTCCCGAGAGTGCGCACGGTACTCGATCGCCTTCGTGAAGCGCGCGTCGCAGTCGGAGCACTTCCAGCGTGGCGTCCCGTGAAGGCGTCGCACGTGGCGTGTCAGGTTGTCACGCGCCGCAAAGGTGGCGTCGCACGAGATGCACGCGAAGACCCGTGCGGGCCCATGACGGCGCGCCACGTGCCTCGTACAAAGCGACTTGACGAGCGAGGTGTAGGGGCAATGCGGGCACGCGAAGGGCACCGGACTGGGGGCGGAATCGAAGGGGATCGGAGAGGAGGAGGAGGAGGTGGTGGTAGTGGGGGCGGGCGCGCTCATTGGGTTGTGAGGGCGGGGACATGATTGTGATGGAGGCGGTGTGGTCTTCATCGAAGTCGTCGGAAGGGAATGCGCACGACCGCAATGTCCACACTAGGAAGGCGGCGCACGAGGGGCGTGCGGATGCACAGGCTCTCCCAAAGAAGGTTCTGCAGGACCCAAAACGATCCGATGACTGCGACCATCATGAGCAAACCGGTCGCGAGGGTGGAGAGGGCGACGTCGAGGAGGTCTTGGATGACGTTCACGCACGCGGCATCACGTACCTCCGAGACGGCCTCGTACATCTCCGTGCACCGAGTGTCGAGTACGGTATCCACAGTCTCCTTGAACGTACGCAGGGAGTCGTTGAGGGTGGACGCGCTCACGAGCAGATCGGCGACCGTCTCTTCGGTGGTGGTGAGGGCGGCCAGAGCGGCAACACGGTCCGCATTACGTGCGTCCACTTCGGCCGCCACGAGCGGGTCGTACGGTGGCGCCTCGTGTCCAATGGTGGCGTTCGTGAAAACGATCTCCAAGAGCGCTCGCAGGTCGTCGAACGTGGGTGCGGCACCAAAGACGGGCGTCGCGATCTGGTCCACCATCGTGAGCTCGCCCGTGATGTTGAAGGTGTCCGAGATCGGGAGGTCTTCCTTGCACGCACGAATGACCTTGCTGATGTCGTCGGTTCGCTCGAGGCTCGTGATGCGCGCCTCCTCATGATACGACAGGCGACACCCATCGACCATGAGAAGGACGCCAGCCAGGGCAAGAGTAAGGGTAACCCAGACCCCCAGGAAGACGAGCACGGACGTGTAGCGCGCCGCGTGCATGGGGATCTTGCTCACGAAGAAGAGGGAGGTCACGTAGAGGACGCCCACGAGCAGCCCCAGGGAGAGGAAGCCCATGATCGACGGGTACGCCTTCGTGTTGTAATAACGCACCTCATCGATAATCTCAGTGGCGTCATCTTCGGCGTCGGTGAGGGTCTGGTTGGCGTCCGTGAGTTGCGTCAGGACGTCCGTGATCGAGGTCTCGAGCGAGGCGGCGCTGTCGAGGAAGAGGGCCGTCGACTGTTCCACGAGCGTCTGGAAGTCGTCCTGAGGCGCCACGGCATCGAGCGTCGCCTGCATCGCCGTTGCGGCGTCCTGCAAGTCCTGACAGTGCGTGCAATCGCCGCCCGACCACGTTACGGGGAAGCTTGTCTCGAAGTCATTGAGGATGACGAGGGCGGGCTCGAGCGTGCTCAGTTGGGTCTCGATGTCCGTGACGGCTCCGTCCACTGCGGTGACCGTGTCGGGCAGGGTATCGAGCGTGGTCTGCAGGGGCGCCTTCAGTTCAGCCATCATTTCACGCGCCTCGTCGAGCACGTTCAGCGCCCGCTCGATCACGGACGTCGAGTGCGTCCCAAAAAGATCATCGTTGAGGGCCGTATGATAGAACATTTGCGCGCCCGTGCTCCCTGCGATCCCCAACGCCACCACTGCAAAGGCGATCGTGAGGGAGGTCGTGAAGGTCGTGTGTCCTGGTTCGACACGCTTGCACACGCGGCACATGGAGCCGCACACGTTCAGGCCGATGAGCGTGATCAGGAGCACGGGTACTGTCATGATCGCCGCCACGGCAACGACATACGGCGTCGCGGCCTTGTACGAGATGGCCATGCCGTAGTCGAGGTAGTCGTAGGTGCCGTTCGACTCGCGCACCTCAATCAAGTCCTTGGGCGAGCCCTGCACGTACTGGTCGCGATACGTTTGTCCGCGAATGGGCACGGCCGCCGCGGACCCTGCAAGGATCGTGATCGAGATCACGAGTGTGCTGATGAACGTGATCAAGGTCGTGAATTTGGACCGCATGTTACGCACGTGAACCCGCCTTCTTACCACCTTCGATACCACCCAGGGCCTTATTCATAGTGCACCCCTTCGATACCCAACACTGGGGCGGTTACACGTCAAAGGGATCGAGTGAGGTGGTGGAGGAGGAGGTGGGGTCGGAAGAGGGATCGAGGAGGGCGAGGAGGGCGCGGGCGCGTTGGCACACGACGCCGATGCGGTCCTCGCGCACCAGGTAGGTCTCGAGCCACGCGCGCACGCCGAGGCGCTCGAGGTCGCGAAAGGTGGACGACTTGGCGGGCGAGCGTCCAATGTGGCGAATCGAGTGCCGCACCATGCGCACGAGCGTGTCCAGGTGCTCGCACAGCTCCTCCCGATCCAGGCCCGGCTCGTCGAGGGCGGCGAAGAGGATGGGGAGCACCCCCTGGAGCGCATGCCTTTGGTTCACGGTGCCGCAGCGCCAAAGCAGGCCCAGGAGGTCTGCGCCTTGGGTCGAGCAACGTTCGTGCACGAACGCAAGCGTGGCGGGCACGGTTTGGGGTGACGGGAAGAGGGTCGTGAAGACGGCCTGGGCGCTTTCGGTGGCCGAGTCGGCGCACACTTGGCGGAGGATGAAGGCGACCGTGGGCGCGTGCGCGGGCTGCGTGCGTGCGATCAGCCAGAGGCTCGGGAGGTGTCGCAGGAGGGGCGCGCAGTGGCGTGGGCGGGGCGAGTAGGTGATGGTCTTGAGCAGCTCGAGCGCGTCATTCGTGAAGCCCGGATGGGCGGCATTCGCGTGTACTTGGGCGAAGAGGGTCGCGAGGAAGGCGTCCTGGGTGACCTTGTCGAGCACCGTGTCGCGCTCGGTGGCGAGGCGGGCCAGGGCGCACAGGCCGTATCCCTGGGTGGACGGCTCGGGGGTTTGGAGCATCTCGTAGGCGCGCGTGAAGAGCTCGGGCAGGTACGCCTCGTAGGTGCGCGTGTCCAGGGCCGTCTCGTCGGGCGAGGGCGGGCGGCACAGGTAGCGCACGAGCGAGGCCGCGTGCAGGCGCAGGTGCGCGTCCGAGGTGGGGGTTAGGTAGAGCGCAAAGGTGTCGAGGTGCGGCAGGAGCGGCTCGCACAGGCGCATCGCGAGGTGCTGCATGACCACCAGCGCCGAGGCCCGAAAGGGCACGGGCGCCTCCTTCGCCTCCAGCATCGCCACGAGCTCGGGCAGCACGCGCTCCTGCATGGCGAGGCAGAAGGCGGTGGCCCTGGACGCGAGCACGCCCAACAGCACGCACGTGTGCTCCGTCTCGGTGCGGATCAGGGGCACCAGCGCGTGTACGAGCAGTTCAGCCCTCAGGACGTGCATCTGGTCGTGCCCGAGGAAGATGTTGTGGTAGTATTGGCGCAGGGCGAAGAGGCCGTAGCGTGCCGTAGAGGGGGCGGCGAGGAGCGTGAAGGCCTGCGCGGGCGAGCCGAGGTAGGCGAGTGTGCCCTCGGAGTCGCACGTGAAGAGGGGCGGCAGCTGCTCGGGGCGCCGGCCGAACTCGGGCAGCCCCTTGATCAGGCCCGCCAAGTTGCGTGAAGCGTCATCACGGCGTGCCCTGCGAATCTCGTTCTCGTGCACGACACGACTACGCTCGCGCACATCCACCGACTGCAGGCCGCGCTCCTTGGGGGCCACCGTGGGCGCGCGGAAGACGCGGGAGGTGTGCGCGAAAAGGCTCTCAGACATGTGCGCGCCCCAACCTTCGTTCATTCGGCACCCTCCCATCCCCCCACCCCTCCCACCCTTCGATACCACCCCTCCGACTTTCCATGAGCGTGTCTACTAAGGCCCTGATCACGTCGATCAGGAGAACCGTAGCCAGTCCCCTGAACCGGCACCACGAGGGCCCACGATGATATCGGGCTGGTCGTCGTCGGCGTTCACGTCGGTGCGGCGGTATCGAAGGAGGCTGCGCTGGAGGGCCGCCTCGTCCACGAGCGCGCCACGGATCTGGACGGCCTGCCGCGGGTAGCGCGCCACGTTGGCGTCGTTCTGGCGCGCGAACTGGAAGGCCACGAGTCGCGCAAAGGTATCGGCGAACGAAGGACTGCGCATGAGCTCGAGCAGGGGGATCGTGGAGAAGGTCGAGCGCGTGGCGTCGGAGCGTTGCAGAAGGTGGTACACGCCCTGGATGGCCACCTGCACGGCCGGATTCACGACGTACGCGTACAGCTCTTGGAAAACCGAATACCTCCGGCACTTGCGAAGACGGGCCACCCAAGAGGAGCCGCGCGTAGAAGCGTACAGGCGGAGCGCGTGGTCGGCCAGGTTGCGCAAGTTCTCCTGCCCCATGAGCGCCTCCTGAATGCGCACGGCCCCGTCACGCCAGCCCGCTTCTGGGTCTTCGGGTGCCCCCTGAACCTTCGCCTCGGGCGCCCTCGCCTCGGGGGCCACCCCGGGGAGCACGTCGGTGAGGTCGATTTGGGCGAACATGCCGTTGCGCGTCTCGGTGGCCAGGCGCTCGACGTTGAACACGGCTCGAAGAGGGAGGCCTGCAGCGCCCGCGACCATCTTGGCGAACTGCAGGATCACGTTCATCGCCATGGAGGGATCGGAGAGGGCGGCGTCACGAGCACGTCCGCCGGGGTCGTTCACGTTCCCATCATCGCCGTCGTCGGGGATCGAGACGTACGGGTACTCGGCCAGCGCCGCGCCCATGATCCGGCGCACGATCGGCTGCACCGCCTTGTTCTCGTACGTCCCCGCGGCCTGATGTTCGACTGTGGCTGCGGCGTAGCTGCGGTCCAGGCGCTCGAGGTAGGCTTCACGGGCCAGGCGGCGGACGAGGTCGGGCTCGGTGAGGTAGGGGCGCACGATGGTGGCGAGGTAGGGATCGAAGAGGGCGCGGACGAGGGCGGGCACGTAATCCGTGCGCTCTGCGGGCGCCACCACCAAGAGGGAGCGCAGGAGGTCCGTGAATCGCTCACCGTCAACCGCCTGGATGCGCATCGGGTTGGGCACGCGCGGACCGACGACCTGAAACTCATCCAGGGTCGTGTTGACGATCCGATACAGCTGCTGGGCAGCCCTCGTTGGCACCAAGAGACGATCGCGGAGCACGCTCATCACCCGAAGCGCCGGCGAGGGGCGCACGGATTCGACGCTGGCCCACAGGCGCGGCTCGGGCAGAGGCGCCATCATGTTCGCGCTCTGGGTGGGCACATAGTTGTTCAGCTCCGCCGTGATCGCGTCGATCAGGGTAGCCACGAGTCGATCATGGGTCGAGATGACGATGTTGTGAAAGGCGGCGTCATTGTTGTTCTCGTCACGTGCGCCGTAGAGGGCCGCATTTACGAAGTCATCGAGGCTCCGTGGTTCATCTAGCGACAGCAGGGGCGGGACATTGGGGGCGCCGCGCCACTGGGGCGTGTCAATGTCGCGCACGACGCCCTTGGCCGCTTCGGCTACACGGATTGCCACTTCTAGTCGCGCATGGTTGAGCGTGCTCACGAGCTTTCCGAACGTGATGGAGCGCACGGTGTTGACGAGGCGACCCGCCATGGTCTCGATGTTGGCGTGCGTGGGCGGGCCCGAGGGAGGCGCCACGGGACTCCTGGAGACGAGCGTGTCGCCCGCCTCCCGCACCTTCGATTCCACCTCGGCCGTGATGTCGCGCACGAACCCCTGGGAGGTGAGGTATCGAAGGGACCACAGCAGGTCCGCGTCCTGATCGGCACTAGGAGCGGGTGGCGCGGCGTTCGTGTAGGAGGCGATCAGGGAGCGTGCGTCCGCAAGAAGCGGCTCCACGAGGGCGTGCTGGTACAAGGACCGCCGCAGCTCGCCCAGCAGCGCCTCGCACAGGGGCTCCAGGACGGACACGTGCTCGCCCAATCCAGGTCCCACGCGCGCTCGCACACGTCCCACGAGCCCCGTGAGTTCGCGCTCATTCACGTCGTTCATGAGAGGCGTGAGAAGCGGTTGAGAAGCGGTCAGTTGCGCACGTCGCTCGGGGGCGAGGCGGCAAAAGTCGCGCGCCTCTGAGGCAATCGAGCGAAGGGCGCCCACGAGGGATGCGTCAGGTGCGACGCCCACGCGCTCGAGGCGGAAGGTGCGCGCAAAGATGCCGTATGCCAGCTCGGGTTCGGTGGCGATCGTGATGGGTGGCAGCGAGCCCGCCGCCCCACCTGCCCCCACCCCCACGCTATTCCCGCGCACCCCACCCCACACCGCCGCGATCCCCTTCAGGATCTCCCGCAGCAGCGACAGCCTCTCGCGCCCCACCGCCACGAGACCCTCCAACGTTCCCACCTCGGGCGCATCGAAGAGCCGCCCGAACGCCTCCAGTACCCTCCTAGACGCACCCTGTTGTAGGCCATCCGCAAGTTGCCCCACCAGACCCCGTGCCACGCCTGCGGGGGTATCGAGGGTGAGGATGGAAGGGTTTGGGCGCTGTACGTCCGCCACGCCCCTCAGGATCTCCTCAAGCAGCGCGAGCCGTTGCTGCACGGCCCCCATGACGCCCTCGTCCGTCGCCCGTGTCATTCGAACAGCCGACCCGAGCTGACTTGCCACCACACCCCGCTGCTGTTCCTCTAGGCGCGCTCGCAGTTGCTCCTCGAGGCCGTCCGCGTACACGAGCGCCCTCGCCATTCGCGCGTCGTCCCACACGCTCGTGCGCACGCGGTTCCCCATGTCCGCACGCTCCTGTTTTGCAACCACCACGTCGTTGGCCGTAGTCCGCTCTGTGCTCGTCAGCAGCCGGCCCACGAGCGCCACCACAGCCGCCCCGGTTGCGCGCCGACGAAGGTTGAGAAAAGCGATCAGGTCCTCGCGCACCTGATCCGGCGGGGTATCGAAGGTGATGGGGGGCGCGCGTGGGTCCATCGCCCGCACCGCCTCGACAATCGCCCTCAGGTGGGCCGCGAGGTTCGCGAGACTCGTGCGCGCCCCCTCGAAGTCCGAACGCGCCTTCTCCTCCTGCACCTTGCTCTCAGCCACCAGGCGCGTCTGCTTGGCCACCTCGGCACTCAGCCTGGCCACATTCGCGAGGTGTCCCCGCACGATCCGATCGTGGTCATTCTGCACGTTCTCCAGATCACTCACGTGCCCACGAAGCGTCTCAGAGGCCTTCCGCTCGTCCGCGTTCGTGCGTCGCAGTTGGTTGTTCGCCTCCTGCACCACGCGCCGCTCCTCGTCGAGCCCCGCCTCCCGCGCTTGTGCCTCCCCCACCTGCGCCGCCAGCTGCCCCCGAAGCGCCGCAACCTGCCTCTCCAACTCCTCCCTCTCCGCCCGTGACGCGGCCAGTCCCTCGGCCCGCCCCTTGGCCTCCGCCGCGCGCTCCCTCTCGACGCAAGGGTCCGGACCATTTCCACGTGCACGCGCCACTTGCGCCCGCAACTCGTCCCGCACGCGCTTCATCTGACCCAGTTGATCGCCCACAACCACCTGATCTCGCGGAGCCCCCGCACTCCCAAAGCCTTTCAGGTGCTCCCTCAGCTCCTCCAAGGCTCGCCTACCCGCACTGTCCACGGGCAGAGACTCTGGAAAATCGAGTGCGTCCACCGCCTCCAGAAGTTCGTCGTACATCACGGCAGGGCGTGCAAGGAGCGCCTCGAAGCGTTGCAGGAGCTGGCCACGCCACGACGGGGCGATCTGCATCTCCCTCGCCCCCGCCCGCGGCCGCTTGGGACGCTCGTCGCTCGAGAACTCGCCCGGAAGTCGCGCAACGGGCTCGTCCGCGATGCGTCGGCGTACCCCAATGGCGGGTCGCTCATCCGCACCACCCTGGGGCACCATCACGGAGGCCGCCGCTGAGCCGGGCGCGGCCATTGTCCGAGGTCCTGCGGCGTCTGCTACAGCAGCAGCAGCAGCGCCACCGGGTCGTGGTTGGAGCTCCCGAGAAATAAGTCGCACGCGCCGGGGAGGGGGCGGTGCACCCTGGACCTGGACCTTGGCCTCGGGCACCTTTGCGTCCTGGTCGTCGTCATCGTCATCGTCCCAGGCGTTGACCTGTGACGGCTGACTCATTGAATTGTGCCACTCTTGACCGCCCTCAACACGGCCGCCCTAGTCTCTCGCAACCCATATCCCCCCACCCCACCCCCCCCCCCACCCCCCACCCCCTTCGATACCACCCTAGGGTCGCGCTCGCTCGACTGCAGCCACTCGCGCATCCGCCTAAAGTCCCCATCCCCGGCGTTGGGTGAGGACATGAGATGTGCGGACGGCTCACAACCCACCCACCCGCCA
>ERZ1292625.4276-Hain-H41-01um-R1-4276-length-10835-cov-4_pt1 | contig 10835 bp, 9 predicted proteins | sample MGYA00564400_ERZ1292625 | MGnify/ENA primary metagenome ERZ1292625 (study PRJEB36523, sample SAMEA6512639) | groundwater metagenome | collected 2019-01-08 | study: AquaDiva: Metagenomics assemblies of 32 groundwater samples
GCAGATGTACAAATTCCGCGCGAGGCAAAATTATGTTACCTTGCGGGCAATTTACCTCAATATTTGAATATTCCAAATCGTGGACATGTGCATGTACCCGCACATTACATAATTTTAAATTTACAACCAGAAGTTGTAGATGATTTTATTAGCCAAGGTATAATGATTGAAGCTGAAGAAGAAGATTTTAGTAGAATGAATGGATTGTTATTATAATGGCTGAACTAAGTCAAAATCTTGCATCATTTCAGATGCTTAGCTTAAAGGCTGAGTCGGAAAAAGCTAAATTGCGGGAAGAAGTTCTAAAGGAACTGTTGAATTTTGTGGAGTTTTGCCGTCCGTCAATTTTTGCTGATTTTCGTGATTGCGAAAGAGCAGAAATGTTGAAAATGTTGGAAAAACTCCAAAATTAAAAGACATGCGGGTTATTGATGTTCTATCTAAATTTAACCATGATTATCAGCGCAGTGGGAAATGGTATTTATTAAATTGTCCATGCCATGCAGACGAAAAAAAATCTTTGGGGCTATGTGACCACACTTACCAAGATAAATTTGGTAATATAAGAGATGGAATTTCCGTAAAATGCTTCGCTGGCTGCAGTTCCGCAGAAATAAAAAAATACTTGCGGGATGGTCAAACTAATTATTTTAATTCTACTCCTAAAAACACAAATTTTAAGCAGGAAAAGAGAAAGCTAGTTGAAACATATACTTATACTAAAGATGGTCAATATGTTTATGAAGTAGTTCGATGGCATCCTAAGCAATTTTCTCAGCGCCGTAAAGACCGTAACGGTAAGTATATCTGGGGCTTAACCGAAGGTTACTATTACGAAAGTCCTTACGGTTGGCATATCGTTAAAGACGATATACAAGAGCATAAGACAGTAAAATTTTTTCGGAAAGTTGAACCTATGCTATATAATTTAGACTATATTAAAGAAAAACTCAAACAGAATCCTGAAGCTAAGATTTTTATTGTCGGCGGCGAAAAGGATGTAAATAACCTAAAAGCTATTAACTTCTTGGCAACCACGAATAGCGGTGGTGAGGGGCAGCTTTGGTTAGATTCGCATACCGAAGAGCTTAAAGGACTTAACATAGCATTTATTCCAGATAATGATGTAGCTGGATATGCACATTTATATAAAGTTGCGGAAGCTCTAATTCCACATGTTAAATCATTTAAAGTTATTGAGTTACCATCATTAGTTGAGGAACATAGTGATGTTAGCGACTGGTTGCACAGGTATGATGGTGATGCAGAATACTTAAGACAGTTATACTTAATGGCCGATGATTATAAAAACAAACCTGCGGACATTAAAAAAGACTTTAAATACTTACCAGCTTCCTTAGTTCCAGATAAAACCGATACTGAGAAATTCGTAGAAACTTTAACTGAAGAGATGTATAAAATCTCACAAGTAAAAGATGTTTCAAAACTTGGTTTGTGTTATGATTGTCAAGGTTCCGGTTATGCATCGTTAGGGAATGGTTATCAGGTTAGAAAAGTGCAAGACCATTTAGAGCCAATTCCTTGTGGTTGTACAGTTAAAGTTGAGGGTGGGTTAGATTTTAGCGGAACTAATAACTCTTCTAATACTCAAAATAATCAATTATCTGACGATGATGGTTGGGATAACTAAATGGTAAATTCTATTATTTGCGGAGATTCCGCAACCATCTTAAAAAGCTTTCCTTCTAGTTGTATAGATTTAACTGTTACAAGTCCGCCTTATGATAATTTACGCGAATATTTGGGTTATTCATTTAATTTCTCTGAAATTGCTAAAGAATTGTATAGGGTAACGAAAGAAGGCGGAGTAGTGGTTTGGATTGTAAATGACGCCACAGTAAAAGGTAATGAAACTGGTACTTCCTTTAAACAAGCTTTATTTTTTAAATCTTTAGGGTTTAATTTGCATGATACTATGATTTGGAATAAGACTAAAATGCCAGAAAACCATAATAGATATGAGCAAAGCTTTGAATATATGTTTGTTTTCTCTAAAAGAAAGCCAAAAACTTTCAACGGTATAAGAGATAAAGTAAATATAGAAGCCGGAAAGGTTGCTCATGCGAGTTTTAGAGATAAAGATGGTTTAGTTAAGAAAACGTCATCCTTTAATAAGACAAAAATAGCCGCACATGGGTTAAGAACTAACATATGGGCTATTCCACCATGCAATAGTTCTAAAGATAGAAACGGCCATCCAGCACCATTTCCAGAACAGTTGGTTGAAGACCATATTAAATCTTGGTCAAATGAAGGCGATTTAGTTTTAGACCCTTTTGCTGGTTCAGGTACTACTCTAAAGGCCGCTAAAAATCTAAATAGAAAATACATTGGTATTGAGATTTCATCAGAATATTGTGACATAACTAAGCAAAGAATTGGAATTTAATTAGTCCGCAAACTAAGAAAATAATAGGGTTGCGGCCTATAATCAGCTTGACAAAAGACCTACTCTGGTATACAATACCAAAACTTTCCTACCCAATGGAAAAATTAAAACTATAGAGGTCAAAATAATTGACAGTATTAAATACGACTGTTTTTGAGTTGCAAGATGAGCCTTTATTTTTTGGCAAGCAGCAAGGTTTGGCTAGATTTGATAAAGAAAAGTATCCCATTTTCTCTAAACTTCGCAAACTCCAAAAAAGTTTATTTTGGAATCCTGAAGAAATTAATTTGCAAAAAGATGCTATTGATTTTAAATCTCTTCAGCCGCATGAAAAACATATCTTCACAAAAAATATTGCCTATCAAATTTTGTTAGATTCAGTACAAGAGCGCGCACCACTTTACGCTTTCCTGCCTTGGGTTACACATCCAGAATTAGAAACATGTATTATTACATGGGCATTTTTTGAAGAGATTCATTCAGAATCATACCAATGGATTCTGCGGAATTTGTATGCAAATCCTACTGAAGTATTTGATTCGGTTTTAGAAGATAAAGCTATCTTAGATAGAGCTAAATCTATCGTTAAATATTATGATGATTTTATTCAAGCTGCGGACTCGTATAAAACTAATAAAGATAGCATAACTTTATTTGAGCTTAAGAAGCTACTATACTTAGCTTTGGTATCGGTATATGCCTTAGAAGGCATCAGATTTTTTGCTTCGTTTGCCTGTTCATTTTCGTTTGCTAAGCTTGGTAAATTGACTGGTAACGGCAGTATTATTAAGCTTATTTGTAGAGATGAAGTGCAGCATATAGCTATTGTAAGTAATATTCTGAAGATTCTTAAGAATTCTGATGATGCTGATTGGCAGAAAATCGTTAAAATTTGTGAATTAGACATTTATACTATCTTCGATGATGTTGTACAGCAAGAAAAGGATTGGGCTGAATATTTATTTAAAGATGGAGTTTTGATTGGACTTAATGCTAAGATTTTAGCTGACTACGTTGAGTTCACCGCAAATAAACGACTTAAAACTATAGGATTAAGGCCAACTTATACGACAACAGTTGACCCGCTACCTTGGATGAATAGTTTTGTTAATGGTGATGAAGTACAAGTTGCTCCGCAAGAGCAAGAAATTACGGATTATAGAGTGAATGTGTTAGATGTAAATTTTGATGAAGATACATTATTGGATATTTAAATTATGAATGTTATTAAAAGAGATGGCACTAAAGAAGAGTTAGATATTGAGAAGATGCATAAAGCAGTCACATGGGCATGCGAAGGTATAAGTAGTGTTAGTGTTTCTGATGTTATGATGGAAGCTCATCCACAATTATATAATAATATTAAAACTGCGGATATTCACAGCACATTAGTACAAGGTGCAGTCGGTTTAATTAAAAAGAATTCAGATTATCAATATGTAGCTTCAAAGCTTTTAATTTTCGATTTATACAAAAAGGTTTATAATAATTCACAGCCTTCAACTCTTTTCGAGATGGTAGAAAAAAATTGTAAACGCGGAGTTTATGATAAACAGATTGTTAAATGGTATTCTGAAGATGAGTGGGATACTATTAACAGCTATATTAAGCATGATAGGGATTATGATTTAACTTATGCAGCTATTTCTCAGATTTTGGATAAATATTTAGTTCAAGATAGAACTAAACATGTTTACCATGAAACTCCGCAAATCATGTTTATTTTAATTCCAGTTGTTGCTTTCCGTAATCGTACAGACAGGTTAAAGTTAATTAAAGAGACGTATAACCTCTTATCTACTTTTAAAATTTCATTACCAACACCCATTTTAGCAGGGTTGCGGACATCTACCAGACAGTTTTCTAGTTGTTGTCTCATGTCTGTTGGTGACGATTTAAATTCTATTAACTCAATTAGTGCAGCATTAAATACCTACGCGAGTAAAAGAGCAGGAATTGGTGTAGATGTTGGACGGATTAGAGCAGTAAATAGCAAAGTTGGTGTAGGCGAAATATCTCATACTGGTGTAATCCCTTTTTATCGTCAGTTTGAGTCAGCTTTAAAATCGGTTGCACAAGGTGGGATTCGTGGAGCCAGTGCTACTTTATACACCCCTATATTCCACTATGAAATACAAGATATAGTGGTATTAAAGAATAATAAAGGAACTAATGAGACAAGAGTTCGACAGCTAGACTACGCCATTAGCTGGGATAAGTTTCTTTTGCGTAAAGCTATAAAGAATGAAGACATGTTCTTGTTTAGTCCGCATGATGTAAAAGATTTATACGAAGCTTTTTATAAGAAAGATAGAACTGAGTTTGAAGAGTTATATAGTAAGTACAGTCAAGATAAGAAAATTCGCAAAAAGATAGTTAAGGCACGTGATATTTTAATTGAATTTTTAAAAGAGAGCCAAGAAACAGGGCGTTTGTACCTGTTTATGGCGGACAACGTAAATCAGCAGTCAGTTTTTAATATTCCAATTTATATGTCAAATCTGTGCTGTCTTACAGGTAGTACAGAAGTTACCGTTCTACTAGATGGGATTCAAGTTAAAATTAGTGTTGACGAATTATTTTTAAATAGTTTATGGAAAAATGCAAAAATTTTGGCTTACGATTTCGCCGGAAATAAAAATATCTTTGCGGAAATTCAAAGCGTGTCGTTAACTAGATTTGACACTTCTTTAGTGAATGTAGAATTACTTAACGGTAGAAATATAACTTGTACTAATGACCATTTAATTTATACAGTTGATAAAGGATTTATTCATGCTGAAAATCTAGCTAAACATGATAAGCTTTTAACTTGTGAAGGATATGACCAAGTAGTTTCTATAACTGAGTTAATTAAAAAGTCTGAAGTTTATGACATTTCAGTTCCGCAGGCTAAAAACTTTTTTGCTAATGATGTTTTAGTGCATAACTGTGAGATTACATTACCAACGCTTCCTTTAAATAACAGGGTTACACCAATTTCCGATATTGAAGGTACAGTTGAGTTTGAAGGGTTAATTCAATTATGTACGCTGGCTGCTATAAATTTAGGTAATATCAATTTAGAAGATACGTCAGACATGCAAAAACGCATGTACATACTTGTGAATTTACTTAATGAAGTTTTAGACTACCAGGATTATATGGTTCCGCAGGCTAGGAAAGCTAGTATGATGTATAGACCTTTAGGAATTGGAGTGATTAATTATGCTTATTTCTTGGCTAAGAATAAGTTAACATATAATGACCAAGCATCGTTTGATTTAACACATAAACTAGCCGAACAGATGTATTTTTATGCCCTGAGAACCAGCATTGATATTGCAAAAGAAAAAGGCAAATTGCCAGCTATTGCAGATACTATTTATAATGAAGCTAAAACTTTATTAGATGTATACAATAAAGAGGTAGACTCAGTTACAAAAGAACCGTTACACCTAGACTGGGAAGAACTAAAACAAGATTTGCGGGATTATGGAACCTATAACAGTACGTTGTTAGCACTTATGCCTAGTGAAAGTAGTAGTACTGTAAGCAACGCTACTAACGGTGTTGAGCCTATTCGTTCTATTTATACTACTAAATTTAACAAAAATAATACTTTTTTACAAGTAGCGCCTGCTTCAGATAAAGTGAAATATGACATGCTTTGGGATATGACTCCTAAACATTTTGAAGGTTATATTAAAAATATGGCAGTTTTTCAAAAATTTGTTTGTCAATCTATTTCAACTAATTTTAGCTATAATCCAGAGCATTTTCCAGAAGATAAAATTAGTATGGCGACTCTAATAAATCACACAACTTTAGCAGCTAAATTAGGGTTAAAAACTCGCTACTATATGAATACGAAGGGTTTAGAATCTGATAAGGTAGATTCCGCAACTGAAGAAAATTTAGAAGATTCTGGCGGATGTGCGGAAAGTGGCGCATGTAAATTATAATTTTAAAGCTCAGCCGCCTTAGCCATTAATTTGCTTGACTTATCGAGCAAAACTATGCTATAAACTACCTAGAAAGGTAATAAAAATGGTTATAGTAGATTTATACAGATTTACCGATAAAGAAACTTCCCAAGTCAAATGGGAAGGTGTGTATCCGCGACGTTCAGAAAAAGAGTTTGCGGAGTTACCAAACAAGCTTCCTCAATATAAAATCGAAATTATTAAGGATGCAACTGTTCCTTCTTATTTACTCGAAAACTGTTATCCATGTGTTAGTTTTACAGATATTAAGCGCATCATTTCTCAAGAAGTTCATGATAGGTTTACAAAATGGATGGCTGGACAAACTATGCCTCTAGTTGAGAATTTTGAATATGATTTAGCTTATGAAGATGATTGGGAGCGGTTTATTTGTGGTGGAAAGGTTGTGGATTAGTTGTTTGCTCATTTAAATGAACGTTGGCAAGAGTATATCATTAGAAAATACCGTCAAAAGATATTGACGATAAATGCTTGTCCAAAGCGTGCAGAATTCTTTAATTTTTTAATTAAATCGCGGAACATTGCTAAAACAAATCAACAAGATTTACTTTCTTGTATTATGCAAGGTTTAGAAACTGCATCTTCTATTAAACTGGAAGATATAGAAGCAGAAATGTTATGGTATCAACCTTCTTTTTCTCAGGAAATTGGTAGAAGTGCGAGTCCTTTAACTTTAACAAATCAAACAGCAGGCTTTGAATATTCTCTCTTAGACTAACATGCTAGAATTTAATAAAATAAAACTTTCAAATAATATTCTGGACGGCTGGATTAAAGCGAACTTAAACGTTTGCTTAATTGGTAAGCATGGAGTTGGCAAGTCTACTATCATTATGAGTGCTTTAGAGCGTCATGGTTTAAAATACAAATATTTTAGTGGCGCAACATTAGACCCTTGGATTGACGTAATCGGTATTCCAACCGTTAATCAGGTTGGAGATAAAGCTTTTATTGATTTCATCTTGCCAAAAGAAATGGATGATACCTTAGAAGCAATTGTAATTGACGAATTTTCACGCACGCATAAATCCGTGAGGAACGCACTTTTAGAACTTGTACAATTTAAGTCAATTAACGGAAGGAAGTTTCCGAATTTAAAATTCATCTGGGCGGCAATTAATCCTGATACTGACGAAGAAACTTATAACGTTGAAGCGATTGACCCAGCCCAGTTAGATAGATTTCATATTATTACTGAATTATATCCAGAACCAGATTTGCAGTATTTCAATTCAAAATATCCAAAGGAAGCAAAGCAAGCAATTGATTGGTATAACCAACAGTCCGCAGATGTGTTAAAGTTCTTGAGTCCACGTCGTTTAGATTATGTTTTGGAAGCTAGACAGCAAGGTATAAATATTAAACATTTACTACCAAAAGAAGCCAATGCCGCAGAATTAATTAGAATACTTGGACGTGATGTAAAACAAGCTGAATTTGACGAATTAAAAACCAAGCAGGATAAGGCTGGTATGGGTGCGTTTTTGAGTGACCAGTCAAATTTTGCTAGATTTATTGGCGAGATTAAAAAAATGGGATTTGATTGGTTGCGGAATGTGAACCCAGAATTGTTGGATGCTTATGCATTAAGTGACACTGAATACTCAATACACCGCAAAGCATCTGGATTTGACCCAAATGCTACTAAATTCTTTAACACTAACGTAAATAGTATCGCTGACTACGGTGATAATATCATTGCGAATCTTAAATTATTTTATACTGAAACCAATTTTCGGCCACTAGCAATTGATATTTTACTCAATTCGTATAAGTATAGTAAAAATATCTCTAATTTAGAAAATATTACAACTCAAGAAAAGAGTGACCTTTATAATATATATTGTAGAGTGTTACATGAGTATGCTAAGCCAGCATTTGATTTAGATAAGTTTAACCAATTTTTAATTGGTTTAGGACGATGCCAGATAAACACATTAAAAGGACTTGCACATTTAAATGCTTTTTCTACTATTGCGGCTCAAATATTAAGAGAGAAAAATAAATACCTATTAGGCAGATATGGAAATCTTTCAGTTTTAAATCCTTTCTCAATATGAGAGCGGAAAACCGGTTGTTGGAGGATGCAATGATAGATAGAGATTTCATTTTAGAAAAGCTTAGTCCGCATCCAGTCTTTTTTAAAACTTTTCTGGATTACTCGACTTTTGAAGAGACAAGTTCTATTCCTACGCTTGGTGTATATTTCGACAAATATTCATATGAGCCGATTGTTATTAAGGTTAATCCAAAATTTTGGAATAGCCTTAATAGTACATCCCAAGTCTTTGTGACTTGCCATGAGTTGATGCACATCTTACTGAGGCATGGGGTTAAGATTTATAGAAAAGGTATTAAAGTTAATGTAATGAATCAGGCCATGGATATTGTGATTAATCATTCATTGATTGACTTTTATAATTTTAACTTTGCGGAACTTGATACTTTTCTTCAAACTGAAGGCTGTTGGATAGAAACTTGTTTTAAAGGCCGCAATGATATTTTAAAAAATCAAACTTCTGAGTATTATTATGATAGGCTTTTAGAGAATAAGAATAATGATGGTGCGGAAGGTTTTGACGAACATTTTGAAATGTCTGATGAAGATGTAGAAGCTTTAAAAGAATTTCTGGAACAAGCTGGTATTTTAGAAGATTTTGCTGCATCACAAAACGCTGAGAAAGTCTATGAAAATTTAACATCAGCTTCACCTACTGGTGAAGGCTTGTTTCATTCTTTAGCTAAAAAAAGAGTGCCAATTAAGAAGAAGTGGGAAACTATTATTAAAAAATGGGAGTCTGCGGTCTTAAAAGAAGAGTTGACAGATGTAGAATCATGGGATAGAGTAGCTAGGCGTTTTGGACATGTATTGAATAACCCAAAGATTAAGTTACCGACTGTAATTAATCGGTTAGGTATGGTTAAAGTACCGGAAATGATTGACGTGCTGTTCTTCCTTGATTGTTCAGGTTCATGCATATCTTATAAAGACAGGTTTTTTACCGCAGCTAAAAGTTTAAATCCTAAAAGATTCAATTTAAAGTTGTATAGCTATGACACAGCCGTAACTCTTTTAGATATAAACAGATGGCAAATCAGGGGCGGTGGAGGGACAGCGTTCGACATTATTGAGCGTGAAGTGCAGAGAGTTATTAAGGCAGAAGGATTGAAGAAATATCCTTGGGTGTTTAATATAACCGATGGTGATGGAAATTCTGTAAACCCACAAGTACCAGAACGCTGGTTCTGGTTCATGACGCAAGGTTTTTCTACAAGATATGTACACCCAAAAAGTAAAGTATACAATTTAGCAGATTTTGAATAATGTTTACCTTAATTAAAAATTTAAACGAATTACATCAAATATTATCTAATACTAAATTATTAGCCGTGGACTTAGAGACAACAAGTCTCTCACCTTTAAATGGAACAATCCGATTAATTCAAATTGCGGACGATAAAGACAGAATATATATAACTGACTGTTTTAATTTCAATCTTAAAGATATATCTACAACATTAAAGCCCTATTTAGAAAATAAACAATTAAAGCTCGTTATTCAAAATTCTGTATTTGAACGCAAGTGGTTCAAGCATGTTTTAGATATTGAATTAGGTACAGTTTTCGATACTATGTTTGCTTCAAAATTGTTAGGTTTTGAAGATAAAGCAGGATTAGGGTTTATTTTAAAGAATTATCTAAATGTAGATATAGATAAAACTGAGCAGAAAAGTGATTGGGGCGGTACGCTTTCGCAATCTCAACTAGAATATGCCGCGTTGGATGTAAAATATTTATTACGTTTGCGGGAAGTAATGTATGCTAAATTGAAAGATTTAAACATGTTAGAGGCTGCAAAGAATGAATTTGAAACTGTACCGGCAGTAGCTTCAATGGAATTAGCTGGCTTTCCTATCAACGTTAATAAAATGTATGACTTTATTAACATAACCGAAAAAGAGCGTGATGTTGCCTATAAAGATTTAAATCATTTTCTATTGTCCGCAGGCGGTAAAAAAAGTTATGAACGTACTTACAGTTTCGACTTGTTTGGTGGTGAAGTTGAGACTAAAAACGAAAGTACAGTAAATATTAGGTCAACTAAACAGTTAATTGAATCTTTTAAAGAAGCTGGAATTGATATTTCTACCACAGATAAGAAGATTATTGCCATCGAAGCTCAGAAAAAGCCTGAATTAAAGCTATTACTTAAGTTCCGCGAGAAAGAAAAGCTCTGTTCGACTTATGGTAGAGATTTTTTAAGGAAATATGTTCAACCAGACGGACGTGTTTATGGTTCATTTATTCAAATGGGCGCTATAACAAGTCGTTTTGCAGCTAGAAATCCAAACACCATGAATTATCCGAGAAGTAAAGCTTTTCGTGGGCTGTTTGAAGCACCACAAGGTAGAAAGTTCGTGCAGTGTTTAGCAGGAGA
>ERZ1292625.3588-Hain-H41-01um-R1-3588-length-12427-cov-5_pt1 | contig 10828 bp, 8 predicted proteins | sample MGYA00564400_ERZ1292625 | MGnify/ENA primary metagenome ERZ1292625 (study PRJEB36523, sample SAMEA6512639) | groundwater metagenome | collected 2019-01-08 | study: AquaDiva: Metagenomics assemblies of 32 groundwater samples
CCGCTCCTTCGCTATTCCTGGCGGCACAGAAGCGTCCGCAATTCTGGATGTGGCCCGCACACTTGCACGCCGTGCAGAACGTCGTGTCACCGCTGTTTCCGAAGAGGGAAGTCAGCCTGTCGGTGAATGGACCAAGGCTTATCTCAATCGTCTTTCGAGTGTGTTGTATGCTTTTGCTCGTAATTTCAACCATATAGCTGGTGTAGTCGAAGAACCACCTAGATATGATTGAGCCGTACACATGCTTGCAATTGTTTTTAAGCAGGTATATTATGTATGTGTGTCTGACAATTAAATAGTTTCATATTTGGGGAAGTGAGGTGAAAATCCTCCACAGTGCCGCTACGGTAAGTCCGATTTTGATCGGATAAGTCCGAGTACCAATTATGAATAAATCCCGAGCAGGAATTAAAACGTATATTCGTTTTCAACAACTCCTCGGAAGGAGTTTTTTTGTTTTTATAGATAAAATTATATGAAGAAAAAAGAAAAAATAGGTATAGCATCTTTGATTCTTGTATCTCTCTTTGGTATATTTTTTTTAAATTCCCAATTTATTTTAAAAGAGAGTTCACAGACAGTTTTAATTAATAATAAAATACAAAATGTAGATTATTCAATAGCCAAAACATTTTTAGAAATAAACGGCGAGAAATACGAGGCTGAAATTAATGGAGGAGCAAGTGTTTATAATTTTATGGATAAACTTCGGAGTGAGGGGAAAATAAATTTTAAAGAAAAAAATTATTCAGGCATTGGGAAATTTATTGAAGAAATAAATGGAGTGAAGGGTAATGGAGATAAGTATTGGATTTATTATGTGAATGGCAAAAAAGCAAAAGTCGGAGTGTCGGATTATAAGTTAAATATTGGAGACATTGTCTCTTGGAAATATGAAAAAAATATTTATTAATGTTTCATTAATAGTTCTAACGTTTTTATCACTATCTAGTGTTGCAAGTGCAGCTGATGTGAATTTAACTATTCGTGATGGTAGTACAACAATATTTTCTGGTGTAATTCCATTACAACCAGCTGGCACGATTAATTTAAATGGTCATCCTCTAGATGCAGACAGCGTTCTCTCGATTGTGAATGATGCGGACATTTTAAGTCCTGATTTTAGTATTACAAATCTTCAATATTCTGATTCTTTTGGGTCTTTTTATTTAAAATGTATTACTGGTGCCACTGGTGAAAAATGTGATAATTGGCAATATTGGGTAGGACATACTGCCCCAAGAGTAGGAATGGATAAAATTGTTTTGTTGGGGGGAGAAAATATTTATCTTTATTTTAATTTTGGTTCGCAACATAAAGTATTGCTTAGCTCTAATGCAATTAATACATCTAATTCTTTAACAGTTACAACTCAAGATTATGATTATCAAAATAGCAATTGGGTTCCAGGAGCTGGAGTAACTGTTGGATTAACTCAACCTGATCCCAATAATCCATGGACTCCAATTGAAATACAGACTAAAATAGTTGATAGTAATGGGCAAGCGACTTTTTCTTCTCTACCAGTCGGATCTTATAATATTGGGATTAAAGAGGATTTTTATTTTCCGACTGAACCTTTAACTGTCATTGATCCACCCTTACCACCTAGTGGAGGTGAAATTCTTTTGCCAAAAATAAATTTTAATATACAAAATGCTTTCAATTTTTTAATTTCACAACAAAAAGATGATGGATCTTTTGGTGAAGATATATACACAGATTGGGCGACTATTGCTCTGGCTTCTCATCCAGACTTTAATGTTGAGAAAGAGAAAGTTAAGAATTATTTATTGCAAGAGAAGTTTTCTTCATTGATGTTGACTGATTATGAAAGGAGAAGCATGGCTTTGATGGCTCTCGGTATTAATCCCTATGATGTCTCAGGAGAAAATTATATAAAAAAAATTACTGATAGCTTCGATGGTATACAATTTGGTGATGTGAATGAAGATAATGACGACCTTTTTGCATTGATAGTTTTACAAAATGCAGGTTTTACTTCAAATGAAAAGATTATCAGTGATGATATCAAATTTATTTTAAGTAAACAAGAAGAAAATGGTTCTTGGAATAATAGTGTAGATATGACTGGTGCGGGGATAGAAGCTCTTGCATCTTTTAATCAAAATGAACAAGTTAAAAATGCCTTATTAAAAGCAAAAGAATTTTTAAAACAAAATCAAAAAAATGCAGGAGGTTGGGATAATATTTCTTCCACTGCTTGGGCCATTGAGGGAATTTTAGCTTTGGGTGAAAAGCATGAAGATTGGGTTAAAAATAACAATACACCAATCGATTATTTAGCAATTAATCAGGACCTTGATGGAGGAATGAAGAATGGGGATTTAAAAAGTAAAATCTGGGAAACAATTTATGCCGTAAGTGTATTATCTAATAAGACCTGGAATCAAATAATGCAAAAATTTGAGAAAATTCAAGCACCCGAAATTGTTGAAGTTCCAAAAGAAGTTGTAAAAAAACAAGAAATTACAAAAAACGAAACGAAAAAAGTTATCACCAAGAAAACAGTAAATTTAAATTTTAATAAAGCCTCAGTAATTACGGCTGTGAATAATTTACCTCAAAAAAAACCGAAACACCTATAGAAAAAAAGAATTGGTTTCGCCGACTTTTTGATATAATTTTTGGTTTTTAATTATTCAAAATGGAATTCGCCGGCCTTTTCTTTTACTTTTTGTTTGAGTAGAGGATATTTTAAGAGTTCAGGGTCTTCTGTTATAAGTCTGGTTGCTTCTAAACGTGCGGCTTCTACCATTTTTATGTTTTTTATTGCTTCCATTCCGAGATCTGTGATGCCCCATTGTTTCGTGCCACCGAGTTCTCCTGCTCCACGAAGAGTAAGGTCTAATTCAGCCAATTCAAAACCATTTTTTGCAGTTTTTAATGCCTTCAAACGCTCCACTGTTTTTTCAGCTTTGGCATCTGCAAAAATATAACAATATGCTTGATGGGTACTTCTTATTACTCGTCCACGGAGCTGATGAAGTTGAGCGAGACCGAAACGCTCTGCTCCTTCAATAATTATGATGGTGGCATTTGGCACATTTACACCCACTTCCACTACTGATGTGGCGCAAAGAATGTTTATTTTACCCGAAGAGAAATTACTCATTACTTCTTCTTTTTTCATTTTGCTCATTTTGCTATGTAAAACTCCTATTTCATATTCTGGAAAAATTTCCTTTTTTAAAATTTTTGCTTCCGCCACTGCTGACTTTACATTAAGTGCCAATTCTTTGGCTGGGTCGGGTTCAAAAATTCTTGGACAAATGACATAAAGTTGCCTGCCATTCTTTAATTCACTTCTTATTTTTTCATAAGTGTTGTTTCTATTGTTAGGCGTAATGATTTCTGTAATTATTTGTTTTCTTCCTGCTGGCATTTCATCCAATAGTGATAAATCTAAGTCGCCATAAATAGTGAGTGCAAGGGTGCGGGGGATGGGTGTCGCCGTCATTGAAAGTAAATGTGGCGCGACTGTATTTCCTTTTGCATCTTTCTTAACTAATTTTCTTCTTTGTTCTGTGCCGAAACGATGCTGTTCATCTATTACCACAAGTGCTAAATTTTTAAATTTTACAGTTTTTTGAATTAAAGCATGGGTGCCTATTAAAATAGGTATTTCTCCATTAGCTGTCCATTTAAGAAGTTGGGCGCGAGAAATTGTCGTCCATCCCGCAGGATTAACTTTAGAAGGAAATTTTCGACAACCTGATCCCGTGATTAGTCCAATATTTATTGGTAAATGTTTAAAATATTGTATAAATGATTCAAAATGTTGAGTGGCAAGAATTTCCGTTGGAGCCATATAGGCTACCTGTAAATTTCCGAAGTTTTGATGTTTGCCATTTGAATCTCTGGGTCTTTGATTTATTGTGATATATGAAGCAGTGGCAGCGACGGCAGTTTTCCCAGATCCGACATCTCCTTCAAGTAGTCGAGACATGGGAAAAGTTTTCCCCATATCTTCCAGAATTGTATCAATTGATTTTTTTTGACAATTAGTTGGCTCAAATGGAAAACGTTTTAAAAATTCTTCCATCATTTCTATTTGTGGAATTATTTGAAATGACTTATTTTTTTTATATTCAAATTTATCATGTTGACGTTCGAGTTGAATACAAAAAACTTCTTCAAAAGCGAATCTTTTGCGTGCCATTTCTGCATCCTTTTTATTTTTTGGTTTGTGAATCCAGATAAAAGAAGTTTTGAGTGTTGGAAGATTATATTTTTTTAAAATGTCAGCTGGGATATAATCTTTTATTTTGTCTAGGGTTTTATCTTTAAATATTTTTTCAATTGCGTGATAAAACCATTTAGAAGTAATACCCCTAGTCTCTGCGTAAATTGGGTATGAAAAACCAATATTTTTGATACCATTTTTCGCAAAAAGCGTATCATGGGCATCAATTGGCATATCTGGCATTTTCTCAAATTCAGGATTGGCTAGATATTTTCCATTTTTACTTTCTGTCACCTTACCAGTTAGTTTAATAGTATCTCCGTTTTTAATCATTTTTGCTAGATACGCTTGATGGAACCAGATGATTTTTATTTTTCCCGATAAGTCTTCTATTTCACCTTCTCCGAGAGGTATATGTGAATGAAAAGCTTTTTTAGTTTTTAATTTTGATACTTTACCATAGACCGTAGCTATGTCTCCTGTATTTAGTTCTGCAATTTTTTTTACTTCACTGATGTTGCTATAACGAACAGGGAAGTGAAAAAGTAAGTCAGCCACAGAAAAAATGTTGAGTCTACGAAGAGCTTTTTTTTGATTTATATCCAGCCTGAATTTGTTTTCGAGTTTTTCGTGTAGCTCCATAATTTGATATATATTTCTAATATATGTAGGCATTATAACACTTTTTAAGTAATCAAAAATAGACTATAATAAAGATTCCATGATAGCTAAAATTCAAAGTTATTCACTTTCCACATTGATTGCAATCATAGATTGTTTGATATTAATTGTTGGATTTTTTCTTTATTTTTTCGAATATAAAGAACTCTTGTTGGAAATTTTTAAGATTAGCATTTTGATATTGGCTTTGCCTCTTTGGGTGAGTATCATACGTGATATTTTAAAAAGGCATTTTGGCGTAGATCTTATAGCAGGCATAGCAATTTTAGGGGCTTTTTTATTGGACCAATATTTACCCGGTCTCGTTTTAATTCTTATGCTTTCGGGAGGACAAGCATTGGAAACCTATGCAATGCGCAAGGCTAGTTTTGAGCTTTCAAAACTTCTTGAACGATCTCCAACTCACGCCACAAAAAAAGATAATGGTATTTATAAGGAAATCTCAGTAGATGAAATAAATCCAAATGATGAGATATTGGTAAAGTCTGGAGAAATTATTCCCGTCGATGGTATCGTCATAGAGGGAATTTCTTTAATAAATGAATCAAGCCTAACTGGAGAGTCATTGCCAATTGAAAAAACCACTGGTAGTTTTGTTTCTTCTGGTACAGAAAATACAAATGGTAATATTCTTATTCGTGCTACGAAAATTGCCCAAGAAAGTCGTTATGCAAAAATTGTTTCTTTAGTAAAGAATGCTCAAGAATCTAAAGCTCCGATTGTTCGTTTAGCAGATAGATATGCAGTTGTCTTTACCTTTATTACTTTTGGCATATCTCTTTTAACTTATCTTATTTTTCATGATTGGATACGCGTACTCGCAGTGCTTGTCGTTGCCACTCCTTGTCCTTTAATCTTGGCTACGCCTATTGCTATTATTTCTGGTATGAGTAGGGCGGCAAAATTTGGAATAATTGTTAAAAACGGTGGAGCTTTAGAAAATTTGGCTGAAGTGAAAACAATACTCTTTGACAAAACAGGAACAATAACAATGGGTACTCCAGAAATAGAAAATATAGAAATAAATATGAGAAATAAAGAGAGCAGTAAAGAGGATGTTCTCAGATTTTCCGCATCTCTTGATCGTGGATCATCCCATATTTTAGCTCGTTCTATCGTGTCTGATGCAAATAAGAAAAAAATTAAATTATTTGAAGTTAGCAAATTTCATGAAACTTTCGGAGAAGGAGTAGAGGGATTTATAAATAAAGAAAGATATTTTTTGGGTAAATTAAACTTTCTTAAAACACAGAAGGTTAATATTCCTGAAGAAATTGAACAAGAGCATGAAAAATATAGAGAAGAAGGGAAGATGTCGGTTTATCTAGCTCACGAGAAAGATTTAATGGGCGCTATTATTTTCTCTGATGTAGCACGAGAAGATGCTAAGGGTATATTTAAAAAATTAACAGATGATTATAACGTGTCTTGTGCCATGGTAACAGGGGACCATGAAAATGTCGCTAGACGTATTGCAAATAGTGTTGGAATCAACAATGTTTATGCAGATTGTCAGCCAGAGGAGAAAGTTTCAATTGTAGAGAAAGCAAGTAAAGTAGGGCTTGTGGCTATGGTGGGGGACGGGGTTAACGATGCCCCTGCGTTAGCACGAGCTGATGTGGGCATAGCCCTTGCTTCTCACGGTGATACTGCCACCTCTTATGCTTCAGATATTGTAATAATTTATAGTTCTATAAAACGTGTATCAGATATTTATCAAATTTCACGAAAGACATTAATAATAGCAAAACAGGGAATATTTATTGGTATCGGTTTTTCTGTCATCGCTATGATGTTTGCAGCTTTTGGTTTTATACAACCACTTTTTGGTGCACTTCTTCAAGAAGTTATTGATGTTTTAGTTATTTTGAGCGCGCTTAGAGTTTTAAGAATACAAGTATAATTATTATTTGTGGATAAATGCATCTTGACAGCCATACCCCCTAGGGGTATACTGTATTTATGCATCCCGTACGAAATCTTTCTTAAAAAGTTTTGTATTATGGATGGGTCAATTTATAAATTTTTTAATGAAATTTCGTACGGAATGCATAAAGATAAAATAAAAATGATTCGTCAACTTAAGATTATCGAAGGTCAGGTGCGAGGACTTCAAAAGATGATTGAAAACAATATTTATTGTATTGACATTATTACCCAAACTTCAGCCATAAAACAAAGTCTTTCCAGTATTGAAGATAATCTTTTAGAAAATCATCTTGGTACTTGTCTTATTAATCAGATTAAAAAAGGAGAAACAAATCAGGCGACACGTGAAATATTAAAAGTTTATAAACTTAAAAGAAAATAGTTCGACAAGCTCACTATAAATAAATGAAAAAAGAAACATATAAAATTCAGGGCATGCATTGCGCAAGTTGTGTTGCGACGATTGAAAAAGTGCTCACTAAAACAGCTGGAGTGCATTCTGCTTCGGTTAATTTTGCTTCCGAATCAGCTTTAATTGAATTTGATGAAAATACTATTGATAATGCAGATCTGGTGAAGGTAGTAGATGGGGCGGGATATAAGCTTATTCCCAAAAATGGTGATATTAATTTTCCTAAGTTTGAAAAAGCACCTATCAGTAGTAATGGGAAGAATCAAATAGTTTCAATGAAAGTATTGGGCATGGATTCTCCACACTGTGCTATGGTGGTGGAGGGGGCGATAAAAAAATTACCAGGTATCAATAATATTGATGTTGATTATGCGAATAGTCGAGCGAAAGTGGTCTTCGATTCTTCTTTAACATCTCTCGATGAGATTTTTAAAGTTATTCTTGATTCGGGTTATAAGCCGATGAAAGAAGAGGGTGGGGTTGAAGACCTCTTAGATAAAGAAAAGTTTGAAAGAGAAAAACAATTAAAGATACTTAAAACTAAACTCATAATAGGGGGCATTCTTTCAGTTTTTGTTTTTTTGGGTAGTTTCCCAGAATGGTTTTCTTTTGTTCCTAAAATTTTAAATAATAATTTTATTCTTCTTTTATTGACGACACCAGTGCAATTCTGGGTTGGCTATCAATTTTATAGCGGACTTAAACTTGTCGTGAAATATCGCACGGCTGATATGAATACCTTAATTGCTATTGGAACATTGGCTGCATACCTTTACAGCGTGGCAGTTACAATTTTTCCAGTTTTCTTCACTAGAGGTGGAATAACACCAGCGCTTTACTTCGATACATCAGCAATCATTATTGTTTTGATTCTTCTAGGTAAGTATTTTGAAGTTTTAATGAAAGGTAGAGCTTCCGAAGCTATTAAAAAACTTATTGGCCTACAACCAAAAACTGCGAAAATTCTTCGAGATGGAAAAGAAATTGAGATTTCTATATCAGAAGTGCAAGTTGGGGATTTGATTATTGTTCGACCAGGGGAGAGAATTCCTGTTGATGGAAAGATAACTGAAGGGGAATCGGAAATTGATGAATCGATGGTAACTGGAGAATCAATGCCAGTTCATAAAAAAAATGGCAGTGCTGTTATTGGTAGCACGATAAATAAATTTGGGACTTTTACTTTTCAGGCAACAAAAGTTGGTAAAGACACAGTGCTTTCACAAATAATTAAAATGGTCGAAGAAGCTCAAGGTTCAAAAGCTCCGATTCAGCGATTGGCTGATTTGGTTTCTTCTTATTTTGTTCCAGCAGTATTTGTAGTGGCTCTTTTAACTTTTGTTATTTGGGTTTTCTTTGGACCAAACCCTGCTTTTACTTTCGCTCTGGTAAATTTCGTGGCAGTTTTGATTATTGCTTGTCCTTGTGCACTAGGGCTGGCTACTCCTATGGCCATAATGGTTTCTTCGGGTAGCGCTGCTTCTCGCGGAATCTTAATTAAAGACGCTGCTTCTTTGGAAATTGCAAATAAAATAGATACAGTGATTTTGGATAAAACTGGAACCCTTACTGAAGGGAAACCACAATTGACTGATATCATTGTATTCAATAATGAACAAAAAGTAGAAATCCTTAATTTAGCTGCTTCATTGGAGCAACGATCAGAGCATCCATTGGCTCAAGCAATATTACAATACGCCGCTAGTCTGGATCAGAAATCTTCACATCCACTTGATAAAACTATTATTGATGAAGCACATAAAGAAAAAATTGAATTATATAAACTAGAAGATTTCAAAGCTATTTCTGGAAAAGGTTTGCGTGGATTTTTACAAATACAAAATCAAAAAGTTGAGGCGTATTTAGGAAATCGAGCTTTAGTTATTGATCTTGGTCTTGATATTGCTCCTTATGAAGAAAATATTCGCCAACTTGAAAGTGCAGGCAAAACAGTGATGATTCTGATAGTTGATAAAAAACTTAAAGGCGCGTTAGCAGTAGCAGATGTTTTGAAAAAGGAATCAATTGAAGCCATAAAAGCTCTTAAGGCTAATCATATAGATGTTTGGATGCTTACTGGAGACAATGACCGTACAGCCAGAGCTATTGCCAAAGAGGTGGGAATAGAAAATGTAATGAGTGAAGTATTGCCTGATAAAAAATCAGAGAAGGTTCGTGAACTTCAAAAACAAGGGAAAATTGTGGCCATGATTGGTGACGGCATAAATGATGCTCCAGCGCTTACCCAAGCCAATATTGGTATTGCTATGGGTGAGGGTACGGATATTGCAATGGAGTCAGCTAACATTACTTTAATGAGAGGAGATTTAATGCTTATTGCTGAGGTAATAAAAATTTCAAGACGAACAATGAGAATAATAAAACAAAATCTTTTCTGGGCATTTTTCTACAATATTGCCTTCATTCCTGTTGCAGCTGGGCTTTTGTACCCGTTTTTTGGCATTCTGCTCAATCCAATATTTGCTGCCATAGCGATGGCATTTAGTAGTATTAGTGTAGTTTTGAATTCATTACGATTAAGAACTTAGGTCGAAATTATCAATTAATTTTTTATTTTTTAAAAATATTTATGAATAACAAAATTTTATTTGGAATTGGAGGAATAGTGGTTGGAGTCTTTGTTGTTTTATTGATTGATCCTGTGACACCATTTAGGTCAATGATGTGGGGAGTAAATAATATAAACAACTCAGTGTCGAATAGAGTTGGAGGAGTAATGAATAATATAGATCAGCATTTTATTGAACAAATGATTCCTCACCATGATGGAGCTATTGCAATGGCTAATATGGCACTTTTAAAAGCCACTCGCCCAGAAATTAAAATTCTCGCGAAGACGATTATAGAAGCCCAAAATAAAGAAATAGTAAATATGCAAAGTTGGTATAGAGATTGGTTTGGTAGAGATGTGAATAAACAAACAAGTTCTTCTATGATGAGTGGTGGCATGATGGCGCAAGGTGGAATGCACATGGGGGGACAAGAAGATACACAGATATTAGAAAGTGCAATTGATTTTGATAAAGCATTTATTGAAGGGATGATTCCTCATCATCAGTTGGCTATTATGATGGCGCAAATGCTGAAGTCTGGAACTAATAGACCAGAGATGCTAACCCTTGCTAATAATATTATTGAATCACAATCAAAAGAAATAACACAAATGCAGGGCTGGTATAAGAGTTGGTATTAATAGAATTTAATTTTAAAATTTATGGAATTTGATTACACCACAACTACAACAAAAATTTTTGATGAGGCGATTCAAAGCGTGCAAGAGGAAATTGTAAAAGCTAACATGCGGGTTTTGTATATTCATGATGTACAACAAACTTTAGGTGAGAAGGGATTTGCGAGGGATCCGTTTAAGATAGTTGAATTTTGTAATGCAAAATTTGCCAATGAGTTTTTGAATAAAGATATTAAAATTGGGCTTTGTCTTCCTTGTAAGATAAATGTATATATTAAAGATGGGCAAACTTTTATTTCTGGTATGCGTCCGATTGTTTTATCACAATTCTTTCCACAAGCAGATTTGGGTGAGAGGCCAAAAGAAATTGATCAAATCATTCAAAACA
>ERZ1292625.4279-Hain-H41-01um-R1-4279-length-10818-cov-3_pt1 | contig 10818 bp, 24 predicted proteins | sample MGYA00564400_ERZ1292625 | MGnify/ENA primary metagenome ERZ1292625 (study PRJEB36523, sample SAMEA6512639) | groundwater metagenome | collected 2019-01-08 | study: AquaDiva: Metagenomics assemblies of 32 groundwater samples
AAACTCGCGGATAGAGAACGGCTGCCAGCGGGGGTCGTGGCGAGCCTCCCGCAGGCGCTGCTCCAGCATGGAGCGCAGCATCCGCTGGAAGGCGTTGGTTTCCAAGCCGAAGGCGCGGAGATGCCAAGTCGCATGGAGGGCAAACACTTCTTCGATCTGCTGCTCCGGGGTCAGGCGTCCAGCCACGGCCTCCAGCAGGAACATCGCATGCTCAGCATCCGTGCCGACCACCGTGATCGCGGCATCATCGCCATGATCCGAGGTCGGTGGCGGGATCGCATCGAGGACACAGGTAATGAAGAGGGTGCTGACCCACCGCTCGAACTCGGCGGTCTTCGCTGGGTTGTAGAACCGGAAATCGGCGGCCTTGAAGGTGCGCGTCTCATCATCCTGCGGGGCCAGGCGGTAGAGGCACGAGTAGATGCGACTGCCCTGCTCCGCCTTCTGCCTGGCGAGGAACGCCTGAGTCAGGCCAATGTCGGCAAACGGATAAGGCCTCTCCCCTGGCCCGACTTCCGCATCGCGCAGGAAGACGGCGAGGTCGCCCCGGCCTTCATGCTCGGCGAGGAGCCGGCCATAGAGGTCGCCCTCGTGCCACCGCGTCCCCAAGAGGATCGTCAGGCCGCCAGGTTTCAACAGGGAGGCCGACTTCCGGTAGCACTCCGCCGCTTTGTCCATGAGTTCCTTTGTGGTGACATTCTTATCCGTCACCAAGTCATCGAAGAGGATGACATCGTAGTGCTTCCCCACCTTGCTCGTCTCCAAGCCCGCCGTATCCACACTCGGCTCCACGGCGGCTTGGGTGCGCGTGGCGATGGTGATGGCCGATTGGTTCCAGACCCCACGCTTCGGGTCGACTTCCCACGCCCCGCAGACGGCCCGGAATCGAGATTTGGTATTGAGGCCCAGCAGATGATTTTTGATGCCCAGGAGAACCCCCTCCGCCTTCTCCGTCGAGTCGCTGTAGATCAAGATCCGCTCATTGGGGTCGCGCAGGAGTCGCCACAGCGCGTAGCCAATGGTGGTGACGGAGGACTTGAAGCTGTAGCGAGGCATCAGGATGAGTTTGAGCGGCGACGGGTCGTCTTGGAGGAAGCGGCAGAGGGCTTCATGCTCCAGGTTTAGCTCCGCGTAGCCGAGGAGCGAGCGGCAGCACCACAGGAAATCCCGCCGGGCCACCTCCTGCAAGGCGGCGGCGGCATACTGGTCATCGGTCTGGAGCCGCTGCCAGGGGTCTTGCGGTTCCACGAGTGTCTGGGTCATCAGCAGAAGGGGCGACCCCTCATGCGAGAGGCCGCCCAAATTAGTCAAGTCTTTGGACGTTATTTAGTCAGATAGAATGTCGCGCCGATAGTCTCTGATCTTCGTATACTTCACCATGTTACATGACCGACAGAGTGGTTGAATATTGGCAATTGAGTTTCCCCCATTTAAAAAGATGGGGACGATATGATCTGGAGATAACCGTATCACGGGTTCCTGCTTGCCACAACGTAGACACCGATGATCGTACTTGGTCTTTAAGGCTTGCCATTCTTCAACTGTGAAAACTTCTCCACTCCGTCTCGCTCGCCTGTCTTTCAACCACCCAATGACATAGCGGTCACGATGACGTTCGAGACACCGCTGCTGATATTCCCGTACCTTTTCTGGATGGGCTAACCGCCATCGGGTAACTGCCGCAATCGCTTTCTTGCGGTATCGCTGGTATTCACCACGCTTCCGAACCAAAATGGCTGCTCGATGTCGTTCCCGATATCGTTTGTCAGCCACTCGTTTGTGCGCTGGTCGCATACGTTCATTTTACTACTTTCCCTACTCCACCGCCAGGAACTGATCCGGAGCCACCGGCACCTTGAGATACGGGGTCGGCTCCACCTGGAGGTAACTGCCCGACTGGCGGCGGTGCATCGTGAGGGTCAACTTCCATTCGTCACTCTGTGTGGCCAGCCAGCGCATCCAGCGAAGAGCCTGCTGCTCCGACGGCGTTACCGGCCGCTGCGAATCCACAGCCACCACCGCAGGAGGGTTTGGCTATCGAGGGCCACCAGAAGGCTGAGCCAGTAGCCGTCATGCGGGGAGTCGAGACGCCCCGCGAACTTGAGCAGCAGGAAGAGCGCGACGGCCACATCAGGCTCCCACGAATTTGATGATCTGATGGCCTCGCCCTACACGAATCCCGTGCTGCCGCTGCCCTCGCATCCACGCCCTGCGGAGGAGGAGCCGAAGTCCGTGGCCGAGATGGCGCATCGTGCGCCACGACCACAACGGAGGGAGCGGGGCGAGGGTCAGCGGCGTGGTGCAGGAGAGACAGGAGCAGGAAGGCATTAGGCTCCGAGATGGGACTGTGGCACCAGCGTCAGTTCATAGTCCCGCCGACACTGCGGACAGTTCTGCATCCCCGACCGATAGGGCTGACCACAGGGACAGCGATTGAAGGAGACGGATTCGTCGGGGATTTTTGCTGCGCGGGGGGAGAGGGTGTCGAGAGGATTAGTATCATGAAGCCGAGCGGTGGGGTGGGGGCTTGACGCTGCGCCGTCCCTGCGCCGCTCCTCCGCTCGACGCTGACACCACGCGAGCGCCGCGCTCAAGCGATCCGACGGATCAGCGACGGTGACGAGGCCGGGTAGCGACGCTGACTCAGGCATAAGGGCTGATAATAACTGTTCTGTAAACCATTAACCTGTTGAGGGTGAAGGAGTTACAGGATTTAAGACATTCTCAGCAGGAAGAGACACTACAGGTAGTGGTCGGATAAACGCCTGATCGACGAGGGAGCGAATCGCCGACTTGTCAGAGTCATTCAGCGTCTTGACTTCACGCTTCTCGACGAGGAATCCGGCCAGCTTCGCACAGTCCATGCTGATGCTGGCGATAACAGCAGCATCTTTGACTTGATTCGCAAGCTCAAGGGCGTAGAGTAGATTCGTCTGAACAAACTCTCTGGTGATTCCTGCCTCATGCTCTAGCCGCTTCGCAATCTCACCTTTCACGCTAGGCTTTGCTAGGACACGATAAGCTTCAACCTGCGCCGTGCGATACGAGGCTTTGGGATGACTCAACCGATAGGCTTTGACCGCAGAACGCTCATGCTGGAAATAGGCATTAACAAAAAGCAAGTCATTCACCGACAGTTCCTGAGCAAGTTTAGGCATTCGCACGCCAGGTATCAAGGTAATGAATAGCTCGACGCAAAATATCAGAATTATCTTGTGCCAGCCCAATCAAGCAGTTACATCCACGACATAGCAAGCCACGGACAAGGTTCGTCGCATGGTGATGATCGACAACAAGCTTGACGCGACGGGTACAAATTGGGCACGGCTGAGAAGTCGCAGCAAGATGTTGCATCGCTTGCTCATGGGAAAAACGATAAACCTTCTGTAGACGCTTTATCCGTAACTGATCTTTATAGTCTGGATGACGCAACTGATACTGTGCTTGATAGCCTTTAATCTTCTCTCGGTTCCGCGCTCGCCACGCGGCTTCCACGACTAAGCGCCGTTCCCGATTCTCAAGACGCCATTTCTGCTGAAATGCGCGCGCCCGTTCAGGATTTCTCAAACGCCAACGGCGAACACGAATAGTATTGATATTTTCTTGGAGATCATTGACGCGCAGAGGTAACACAGCTGGCACCGGCGGGGAGTGCTTCTTGCGTGCCATACTGCCATTCACGCTACGCCAGTCTAGATCTCAAAGTCAACCATTCTCGGTGTTATAGCGGAAAATATAGCCCCTAGGAGGCCCTAGGATCGACGATCTCGATGCCTGCCGTGTCCTAGCTTGGCAGATCCCAAGCACAACTATATTTTCATACCCCCCTTGACTCACACTATAAAGAAGCGTACAATTTAGGCATGGAACAGATCATCGGCCCCAAGCTCCGGGCCTGGCGCAAGGCGCAGCGACGGAGCATCGAACACTTAGCGCGTGAACTGGGGATCAGCTATGTTACCCTACAGCGCTGGGAAACCAACAAGCTGAAGACCGGGGCCTCAGCGCTGGGCCGGCAAGCATTAAGCAAGGCAGGTTACCAGGAGTAAGTTTCTCATGCCTGAAAATGTAGCGAAATCTATAACACGAGAAAGGAGGGGAGTCAGCATGGATCGAGCAGAGCGGTTACGGCAGTTAGGGTATGGCGTCTCAAGGCAGTTAGCGCAGCGAGTGGCGCGGCATTGGCACCGGCGCACGTCTGAAATTGTCGAAATTGCGACAAAGTCTGGGTTGTACTGGGCACGGTTTGGAGACGGTGAGCGAGTCCAGGGCGCCATCCGGCATCTCGGAAAGTAGCAGGATGAACACAGCCACCAGCGAGAGGAGGTGATTGAGATGAGCGAAACACCAGCAGCCTGGCCCGTCTACCGAGTCATCCGCTTCTATCGGTCGGACAACCGGCGACCGCGCACCATCAAAAGCGGCCTGACGTTAGCGGAGGCGCAAGCCCATTGTGAGAACCCGGCGACGCGCAAAGAGGAAGTCTGGTTTGACGGGTACGACTTCATCAAAGGGTTTAAGCGTCAGGACTGACCACACCCGCCACGCGGGAGCGAGGGAGCGAATGGACAACGCAAGCGCACTCTTAGCGCGCGCCAAAATTGCGCGGCCAACAGTAGACTACCGACTGAATCAGAACGGCACGGCCATTGGCGCATGGAATGCCGCGTTAGGTCGTTATCAAATCGTCGCGTGTCAAGCGATCAGCGGAGAATGGGTGTCGATGCCGCATGAACTCTTGATTAACGGACAGCCAAAAGCGGAAACGTGGGTAGCCTAACCCGCCCCGACGGGCAGGAGACGAGACGATGGACACCTTAGCGCGAATGACGTTACGAGACGTGGGCGGAATTGCCAAGACGATAGACGCCTTGCGGAAGATTAGCGGCCAGCTTCATCACCAAGACGAGAACGCATGTAACTACGGCCTGAGTCCGCGTCAAGAGAAGCGGGTAGCGAATCTGGAAGCGCAAGCCGAAACGCTGGCACAATCGCTAGGCTATCATGCATATCACCAGAGCGATCCACGGGGAGCGAGTCTGTACCTCATTGATGAGACGATGAACGATACAAATTACCACAACGGGCTATGTCTCTGATAGACAAAGCTGCCTCTCTCCGCGACCTCGCCCAGACCGGCGGGGCGGTCAGCGAGGCGGCGGAGCAGCCGCGACAGGAACAGGAGGGCTAGACGATGAAGAAGAATCTAAAAGTAGCCTACGGAATTAGCGTCTGTCCTGATACCGGACGCCAATTTCTCGTAGAGATTGGCAAGGATAACAACATCTGTGAGCTTACGCCGTCGATTGTTCGTACCATCCGCAAAGCGAAGTGGCTCAAAGATGGCCGCTGAGTGGTCAGGAGGACGAGCGATGACTGCGCCACAGCCTACCGACGAACGACGCTTCGTCATTTGGAGTTGGGAACACTTGAGTTGGTGGAAACCAAACCGGCAGGGCTATACTACCGAGCTAGCAGAAGCGGGGCATTACTCGTTTGCCGATGCTGCCGATATTACCGTCGGCCACATTCCTGCAGGGGAGGAAGTCGCAATGTGGCTGGAAGAGGCGCAACAACGAGGAAAGCCGCAAGTCCACGCCGAGGCGGGAGGATGAGCCAGCCTCCCCTGGTCATCGAGCCCATCCACGACGAGGAACGGAACCGGTTTACCACCATCACCGCGACCGCGGAATCGGTGGACTTCAGCACGACGTATCATGAGGGGGGATACGAAGAGGGCTTTGAGTTGACCTGGCTGGAAATCTTCCGGGCGTGTCGGGAGTATCGGCAATGACCCGCCTTCTGCCCCTCCTCGCCCTGCTGTGCCTAGCCGCCGCCCCACATCTGGAACCGAACGAGGCCTATGCGGCCTGCCAACGACAAATCGCGTTTCGCGCCACGCAAAACCTCGATACCTATTGGCGCTGTTGGTGTCAAGATGTGCCGGGGCAATGGATGGTGTGCGACGTGGATACCACGAAGTTATTTGAGGGGTTACACCCTGAACAACATGGATTTCGCCGAGTGGAGGGTAAATGGATCAACGAATGATGCGCCTCAGCCTTCTTGCCTTGTGCTGTCTCGCCGCCGCCCCGCAACGCGGCCTCGCGTCCTGGTACTCGGTTGAGAGCTGTTCCGTCAACCCTGACCCGTGCTGCCCCACCGCCTCAGGCCACAGCCTCTACGACCTCGAAGCCGCCGGCAGCTACTTCGCCGCGTCCTGGCAAGCGCCCTTAGGCTCTCAGCTGCGAGTCTGTGCCCTGGAAGCCCCGACCCGCTGCGTGGTCGTGGAAATCCTCGATAGGGGACCTGCCAAGCGGCTAGGTCGGGCGATTGACCTGTGCAAAGCCTGTTTCAGCCTCTTGGCTGACCCAGACGAGGGGATCATCCCCGTCACCATCGAGCGGGTGCCATGAGCCGAGGGCAGCCGGTGCCTAACCCTGGGCGACTCGCGTTTCTCCGTGGCCTCACGCTGGGTACCATCGGGGGAGCGGTGCTCAGGCAGCAGTTGGGATCGCTCTGGTCAACCAGCCTTGCGCTGCTGGTCTTTGTCGGCCTTTGGGCTGCTGGGAAGTCTCTTGGGCGCAGTCTCACGAGGAAACAGCTATGAGCCGGGGCCAGAAGCGTCTTCCAAACTTCCCCTGGGAAGCCATCTTCACCGATTCCCTGGCGGAGGCAATCCGCTCCAACACGCTGCCCCGCTATTATGCAAGGCAGGAGGCTGCCGACCGGAAGCTCACCGCCTATCTTCGAGCACGTCGACGCCAGGCCATCAAGAGAGCTACCGATGTCTAAAGGCCAGCACCGCACCGCCAATCGGCACTTCAAGGGTAGCCGTGGCGGGCGGCTGCAGAGCAAGCTCGGCACCGGCGGGGGGCGGCGAACCTCCTTAGCCCAACTCAGAAGAGCGTTGATCCGGAGGCAGCATGACGCCCCAAGAAGCAACTGACCTCATGCGGATTCTCAGCACCCATTACCCGCAGGTGTTTAGCCCCACGCACCCCGTCCTGATGACGGACGAGGCACCCGATCAACCCGGCCCCCATTGGCAAACGCTCGGCGATAAACTCTGGAATTGGAAGCGGGGCATTCCACTCCCTGATCCCTGGCCGCCAAGTACGGTCTTTGGCCCGGTCATCTGGTAACACATGGGGCGGGCAAGCCTGGCACAGCTTAGAACGCGGTATATCGCCAGGAAGTCCGTTAACGCATAGGTTGACACCCGCTCCAATGTACGTTAACGTACTCCTAACGCAACCAAGGAGGGGCAACCGATGGGAAAGACACGTAAACCTACCTGTGCCGCCTGTGGGAGGCCGATGGTGAAGGTGGTAAGCTGGAAGAAATACTGCTCCGCGAAGTGCCGACTGGTCGCGTGGGCGAAGCGCCAAGCGGGAGAACATCCCGATGCCTAGTCCCCGCTGTTTCTGGTGCTTCCGCCGCACCCTGGCCGCTTGGCACGGCTGGCCCCTCTGCCCGTCCTGCCGCGTCCTGTGGCGGCTGCCATGACTCACCCCGCCCCCTGCCCTGATTGTCCTACCCTGTTGCCAGACTGGAAGCCATGCCAGTATCTCTTTTGGGAAGCGTTGGCAGGACGGTTCGGCCTTCACTATGCACATTTGGACTGGTACATGAACCCAACCCCTTGGGCGCGGTTTCGACTCTTGGCTGACCGCCTCGAATCCTTAAACCAGGAACCCCTCCCATGACCGTGCCTCCTGATCCCCTCCTGAGCGTCCATTACCAGGCCCCGGATATGGCGACCTGTGCCGGGTGTCATGACGCCTACCCGGAATCTAGGCTGGTGGAAGCCAACGGGCGGCTGCGGTGCTGGCGGTGTCTCACGGTTGACCGGCTGGTGCATCTACCGGGAATCCCGGTACAATCCCGGTGTACCTGTGGCTGGGGCGAGGGCGCGCCAAGCCGATGCCTCGCCTGTGATCCATGAGCCTGTGGCTGACGTTGGCCTTGACGGTGCAGTATATCATCCTGACCGTGGTCTCCCTGGCCGAGGGACGCCGGGCCCAAGCCCTCTACTGGCTGGGGGCGGCTCTGCTGAGCCTGGGAGTCATCGGGATGAGGCAATGACTGACCCGTGGACTGGCTGCTATGACGACTCGTGGAAGGAGGTCATTACGCCGGAGAGTTTTAGCCATCCAGCCAAGATGAGCCGCGCCTTACTCCGCCGCATCCTTGACCATGCCTTTGAGCGGGGATGGGTGAGTAAGGGGAGCGTGGTCTGCGACCCGTTCGGGGGGATCGGCAGCACCGCCTCGGACGTGGGAGGAAGCCACCCTGTTCGAAGGGACCGTCACCAAGACCAGGGAGCGCAAGAGCTTCTTCCGGCGGCTGGCTGAGAAGAAAGGCTCGCCAAGGATTGACTGGGAGACGGTGCTGTGTCTGATCCGCCCTGGCACTCCAGACACCCCTCCTGCACCTTCAGCCTGATCCGCCGCCACTTTCCCCCCACATCCACCAGGCAGCTAGGGAAAACGTGCTCGATCCTGTGGATAACCTCTAGATTCTGTGGATAACCTGTGGATAACATCAAATTGTTCCTCCATTGGAGGAACAGCGATTTTTAGCTTCAAATATAGTAATTGTTCCTCCTGTTCCTCCATAAAAGTGCCTCTTGTATCTTTCTACGGGGGGTGTGTGGGGGGTGCTGCTATGCCCTGTATACTCTATTTTCTTATTAATAAGAAGATCAAGGAACAAATAGGATAATAGGAACAATGGGGATATTTGAAGCGAAAATCCATGTTCCTCCATTGTTCCTCCATGTCCCTCCATCTTACGCCTCAAAATCCTTGACCTGCAAATCTTCTCCAGCCTCTCGCGCAGGGGCTAACCAACGCCAGAGCAGCTTATCGCCATGTCGGATTTTCTTCTTCCCCCAGCCGAACCGTCTCAGGATCGCCGCCACCCGCAGCGTATCGGCGCGAGTGATCTGTCCCAACGGGACATGGCAGGCTTCGGTGAGCAGCTCTGAGATCGTCAAGTCTTCTTTCAGCAGCAAAAACTCGTGGATCGGCGTCTCCCAGGCGTCTTCTTCCCGCCGCGCTTCTTGCTCCTCCTTGGCTTCCTCCGGCATCACCCACCACGTCACGCCGGGTTTAAAGTGCGCCCACGCTTCCGCGAAGAGTTGCTCTCGATGGACTTCCACGGCGGGGATATCAATGTTTCCGCAGGCAATCGGCCAGAAGCGCCGCGCCCCGGTGTAGTCGCGCAGATAATAGGCTTCGTTCGTCGTTCCCACAAAGACGCATTGGCGCGGATACGAGGCGGGGCGCCGGCCATAGGGCAGGCGGTAATGATCGGTCGGCGTGGAGATGACCTGCTTGATGCGGTTTTGCTCGGCGAACCCCCGGAAGCTCTCCATCTCGGCTAGCTCGACAATGAGCTTGCCTTGGAGCGATTGGAAAAAATCTTTCTGCATCACGGACTCGGCCATCGAGAGATACCACGGCCCGCCCAAGATGCGTAACGCTTTCGTTTTCCCTTGATCCTGCGGCCCTTCCAGGATCAGCATATGATCCATCTGGCAGCCGGGATGCGTGAGCCGCGCCATCAAGGCCAGCCAGAAATTGCGGGAGGCGGCGCGGACATACGGCGTATCCGGGGTGCCGAAGTGTGTCGTCAAAAACATCTCGATGCGCGGGGTCTGATCCCAGGCCAGCGTCTTGATCCAATCCTTGACTTGATGGCGGAGGCGGGTTGCCACTAAGACGCCCAGCGCGTCCTCCACGGACGATTTCGCCATGCGCGTCAAACGGATTTGCCGCTGCAAGAAGACGAGGAGCCGTTGTGTGTCCGTTTCCGTCCATTCAATCGGCGCTGGTTTCTCCCAGGTCGTCATCACGCTATTGCTGAACGTGTCGAACCAGATCGCCTCGGCAAAGATGGGGTGTTTTTCCAGCACGCATAAAGCGCTATCCGCATTGCAAATCGGCTGGCTCTTCCCCGTCATCGGCACATCGAACGGCACCCACGGAGGCGCTTCCGCCGGCGCATACCCCCCGACACTCCCGCTGATCGTCGCCACCTCCGGCTCCGGCAGGGGCGCGGGCAGCGTCGCATTGATCGCCGTCACCGCCTTCGCCAACGCCTCGCCGCCCACTCCCACGCGCCGCAACGCCCCGGCTACGCTCGTCAATTCCACATTGCGCGAACCTTTCGCAAAGGTTTTCTGCTTGGACGCTCCGCACAAGGGCGGCAGCCAAACGGGAACGGGGGCCAACGCACCTTCCACTGGCTGCCAGGCCACGACGTAGCCGCCCGTCCCGCGAATATCGAGGCCAGGCCGGATGGCGACAGCGCTCCGGCACGTCCCGGTGAAATACCAATGGCTCCCGCCGGAGGGGGTGGTGATCACCGGCGTCTCCGGCTTCGGCTCGTCGTGCTCCTCGTAGAGCACCTGCCAGGCTACCTCCCCATCCACGCCTTGCTTCACGTCGCAGTCCACCACCACGAGGCCGGATCGTCCGCAGTCAATCCCGATTCCGGCGGTCGGGTACTGTGTCCACCAGGCCGTGAGCTGCGCTGGGTCGGTGGTGGCATCCTTGAAGCCATGTGCGGTTAGGGGGGTTTTTTTGCCGGGGGCGATGGGGAAGACCCACCAGCCGCGAGCGGCGTAGGCGAGGGCTATGTCACGCGACGAAGACATCACGCAGTTCCTCCGGGTAGCGAATCACCCACGCCTCCCCGCCGGCGGCGCGAATCTTCGCCAGCGTCGCCAGTTGCAGCGGGGTGGGCGACTCGCCGGGGCGTTTGAGTTCGATGGCGATGAAGCGGCCCTGCCAGCAGATGAGCAGATCT
>ERZ1292625.1788-Hain-H41-01um-R1-1788-length-23080-cov-37_pt1 | contig 10812 bp, 15 predicted proteins | sample MGYA00564400_ERZ1292625 | MGnify/ENA primary metagenome ERZ1292625 (study PRJEB36523, sample SAMEA6512639) | groundwater metagenome | collected 2019-01-08 | study: AquaDiva: Metagenomics assemblies of 32 groundwater samples
GACTCAAGATCTGTTGGCTTAGTGCCTTCGAAGGTTCGAATCCTTTCGCCCGCATGTTTTGGTAGGTAAATGACAAAATGATAGTCTTAGATATTGAATCAAGTGGGCTTGACACTGGAAGGTGTGGAATTTGGCAGATTGGAGCAGTCGAGTTTGAAAATCCAAAAAATGTATTTCTTGAAGAGAGTAGAATAGACGATGAAGATGAAATTGCTGAAGAGGCTCTTATGGTTATCGGAAAAACAAAAGAGGACTTAAGAGACAAGAAAAAGCAGAGTCAGAAACAAATGATTGAAAATTTTTTGAAGTGGTGTAAAACATGCGATGAGAGAATAGTTGCAGGACACAATGTCGGTTTTGATATTATCTTTATACAGAGTAAATGTATTCGATATGGGATTAAAGACAAATTCTCAGAAGTGATAGGTGTTAGAACAATAGATTTGCATACTCTCGCTAGTTTAAAGTATAAGGAGAAAAAAGGGCAATTCAAAATGAAAGATGGAAAAACAGGAAAAAGTGATATGAATCTTCCTAGTGTTATGGAATTTTGCGGGTTGAAAGATACTCGGAGGGTTGTTGAAAAGGGGAAGGTGATAAAAGAAGGAGAGGCTCACAATGCTCTTACTGATGCTAAATTGACTGCAGAATGTTTTCGAAGACTTCTTAAGTAATAAGAAAAGGGGAAACAAAAATCTTTATAAACACTGTAAAACTCAAATTTTTACCTGCAAGTTAACGCGTTAGCGGGATTAATTCTAACGTGTCGCTTGTTTTAGTGATAAAGATAACAAAGATAAAATGACAAAAACAAAAACAAAAATAGAAAGTCAGATTAGAAGAAAAACAAATAATGAATTAGTTGAGACTACAATCGCTGCAAAGAAAAAAGTAAAATGGCTTGAAGTTGCAAGTATTCTTTCCAGCCCTAGAAGAGAATCAATAGATCTTAACCTTGGTCAAATAGACTTCTTGGCGAAAGAGGGAGACGTGGTTGTTATTCCGGGAAAGGTTCTGTCTCAAGGAGAAATCAAAAAGAAAATAAGAGTTGTTGCTTACAAATTTTCGGAAAAGGCAAAAGAAAAACTCTTAAAAGAAAAGATACAAATTTCAAGCATAATGGATGAAATTAAAAAGAATCCTGAAGCTAAAGGTGTGAGGGTTTTGATAAAATGAAAGTAATTGATGGGAAAGATGCAGTAATGGGAAGACTTGCTAGCTATGCTGCTAAACAAGCCCTTATTGGTGAAGATATTGTAATCTTGAATTGTGAGCAAGTTATAATCACAGGAAGTAGAGCAAGCATAAAGGCAGACTTTGATGAGAAGAGAACAAGAATTGGAAGTGGACAAATGGGTCCAAAAATTTCAAGAAGTTCTGATAAAATTGTGAAAAGAGCAATTAGAGGAATGCTCCCGGATCACAGAAAGGGAAGAGGTAAAATCGCGTTTGGAAAAATAAGATGTTATGTAGGAGTTCCTAAAGAATTCCAGGGCGTTAAAAAAATCTCTGGTGGAAAAGAAGTAACAAGCAAATTCATTACTGTTGGAGAAATTAAAAAATGATAAAAATTATAACCTCTGGAAAAAGGAAAAGAGCAGTAGCAAGAGCAGTAGCTACTGAAGGTTCTGGAAGAGTTACAATAAACAAAAAACCATATGAAACACTTCAAATTTTGGACCGACTTAAAATTGAGGAGCCACTTAGAATTGCAGTTAATGTAACTGGTAAGCCAAACTTTGATGTTGCAATAAACGTTAAGGGCGGGGGAGAAAAGGGGCAAGTGGAGGCATCGAGACTTGCACTTGCAAGGGCAATTGTAGCTTTCACCAAGAGTAAAGAATTAGAAGAGGCTTTTACCGAATATGACAGAAATCTTCTTGTTGCAGATGTTCGAAGAAAAGAAGCTTATAAACCTGGAGATTCAAAGGCAAGAAGTAAGCGACAGAGTTCTTTCAGATAGTTATTTCAGTGGGATAAACTTTCCGTGTGTAAAAAGTTGTTCGGCAGTATTCTGTCTGTAAAGAGAATTTGCAATCACATCTGCGTTATAGACTAAAGTTGGACAGTGGGGGTGTTTTTCAATTCTTCCCTTGGTATTTTTTGTTTTTTTGATAAAGTTGTCAACCACTACATTTTCTATTCCATGTTTTTCCATAAAATGTTTTTTGATGTGATCCCGTGCGCCACCGTCTAGTCTGCCATCAAGATAAACGTTCAAGTTTCCAACTTGAACGGAATTTTTATCAAGATAAAAGTCAACTAAATAAGGAATAACCTCAATAAGATTTTGGCCAGAGTGTCTGTATGAGTCTGAAGTAAGAAGTGAAAATAGATAATCTCTTTCAGGAAGTTTTAACCACTCTGCAACTGCTTTCAAATCACGTGTGTTGGGAAAATTGCGAACGAGGGAGTCGTTCCTATCAAAAGAAAAAGTTGCAACAATTATTTCTCCTTTTGTATCGCCCGCATGATTAGAATCATCTGCTCCTACGTAAAGACACTCTCTTTTTTCCATAGACAAAATAATTAACAAGAAGGGGTATAAAAAGAAATCTGATGTAGAATGTAATTATTGGCTCATCTAATTCCCAAGTTCTCAATCTTGTTTTGAACATGATTGAAAAGTGTAGTGCTTATAATAGGTTCGTGAGTTCCTTCATAGACTTGATTGTTGAATTTTATCTTTCCTATGTATGTAAAATTTTTTAATATTTTTTTAAGACCATTAACAGAAAGGTTATGTTTTTTTGAGAGTTGTGTTAAACTGATATTATCTCTAAGAAATTCTTCAAAAATTTCTTCAATTTCTACTCTGTTTTGGGCAGGAATCAGCTTGCCATCTTGGATGTTATATCCAAAAGGTGCACGAGACATCAGATTACCCTTAACAGCCATTTTCACCATGCCTTGTTTTTGTTTGAACTTTGCTGAGTTTAATCTTTCAATCTCTTTTTTTAGTTGTTCATTCTCTTTTTTTAATTTTTCCAAATCTTCCATTTAAGATAAAAGATGTTTAAGTTTATAAAACATAAGGGACTTATACACGCATGAATGCCGTTTGGATTTTGATTTTAGTAACTGCATGGTTTTATTTAGGGTATAGATTTTACGGAAAATTCATTGAGGCGCGAATGAGGGTTAGTGATAAAAATAAAACTCCGGCTTCTATGAAAAAGAACGACTCTGATTTTTCTCCAGCCAAGAAACCTCTTTTAATAGGACATCATTTTGAAGCAATTGCAGGAGCAGGACCAATCATCGGACCAATTCTTGCAGTGAGTTATTTTGGGTGGCTTCCCGTGGTTCTTTGGATTTCTTTAGGTTCTGTTTTAATTGGAGCTATGCATGATTACACAAGCTTAATTGCTTCTGTGAGAAATAAAGCAGAGGGCGTTTCTAACATAGCTAAAAAAACATTAAATTCAAGAGCAGGAACTTTGTTCGCTGTAATGATTGTGATTACTCTTGTTTTGATAGTAACGGTGTTTAGTGTTTCAACAGCAGAAAGTATTGCAAATAAAACTGAATTGATTATTCCATTGATTACTATCAATATTGTTGCAATAATCTTTGGTTATTGTATTGAAAAGGTTAAGTGGGATTATAAGATTTTGACTGTTGCTTCTTTGATAATCATTTTTGCTTCTGTTTGGGCTGGAATAATGTACCCTATTAACCTGTCTTTCCTAAGCCCAGTACTGCTAAGAAATGTGTTAATCACCATAATAATAATCTACGCGGGAATAGCTTCAATTGTTCCAGTATGGATTTTGCTTAGGCCAAGAGACTTTTTGAGTTCTATACATCTTTCTCTTCTTTTACTTCTCGGAATTGTTAGTGTTTTGATTGTGCATCCATCAGTTAATGCTCCTGCTTACATTTCAGGAAGTGGACTTCCTTTATGGCCTGTTCTTTTCATTACTGTTGCTTGTGGAGCAATTTCCGGTTTCCATGGACTTATTGCTTCAGGAACTACTAGTAAACAACTAGCAAAAGAGTCCCATGGTAGGGCAGTTGGATATGGTGGGATGTTGTTAGAAGCAACATTAGCAATTTTTGTTACAATTGTAGCAATTGCTGGTTTGAATTGGGGCGTGGGAGCGCAAACATTCCAAACAGAACTTGGAAAAGGCTGGATTGTTCTTTTCTCTTCAGGTTATGGAAATATTGTGAGCAGGGTTGGAATTCCATTCATAACATTCTCTGTAGCAAGTTTAATCGGGGGTTTAATGGTTAATCAGTTTATCTTGACAACTGTTGATTCTTCCGCGAGAATTGGAAGATTTATTATTTCAGAAAGTTTGATAACTAAATTAAAAAAGAAAAAGATTTTGGTAACTCTTATGATTCTTATTCCGGCATGGCTTATTGCTGTAACAAACAGTTATGAAACTTTATGGAGGCTCTTTGGAACTTCAAATCAGCTTATAGCTTCAATAACTATGATGGGAGTTGCAGCATTTTTCATTTCAAGAAGAACAAATGTTAAGTTTATAGTAATACCAGCAGTCCTTGTTTTGGTAACAACACTTTTTGCTTTAGTCTATTTAACTTTCAGTCCATCTGGATATCTAAGTGAAGGGAACTTTCTTCTCGCAGGGATTTCAATGTTGATGTTTTTTCTTGGAGCCTATGTTGCAAAAGAGAGTTTTTGTGTTCTCAAGAAGAAAAAATTATTTCATTAACTTCGTTTTTTCATCAGGCTTTTTTGGTTGATAAAGACAATTACCAATGCGGGAATTATGAAAAGCCAGTTAACAGTAAAGGTAAGAATCATAAAAACAATTGCTAACAAAGAAAGATAAAAGACTTGGGGGTTTTTCATCTTGCTATAAATAAAGATACATTTTTAAAATCTTTTAACTTTAGTACAGGATGAGTAAGGGATTAGGGGTCGTATTGATGATTCTGGGTTTGGGGTTTAGTGTTTATAATATCTTAACTACAGAAGTATTCTCTTCGGATTTTAGTTTGAACCCAGACTTTAATATTTATTCTATGGCAGGTATTGGTCTCGCTCTGTTTGTTCTAGGTTTGATTGTTTTTCTATTTTCTAAATCTAAACATCAAAGTTAATGATTATCAAATCACTTCAAGATTTTTCATTTTAGTGAGATAAGTAACCTTCGTATGCGAAGTCGCGATGAAGTTTTATTGCTTTTTCTGATAAGAACCAATATCTTGACCTACTTAACAATTTCGAGGATGGATTTCGCAGATCCAGTCTAGTTCCTTTCTCTATATCTATCATTTCCATGTCAAACATTAAACCAAAATAAGAGCAGTCATCTCTAATCATTGCATATTCAAGGGTTTCGTGTCTATTCTTAACTGACTCTTCAATAATTGCTATTAAACTACCTGCCACACCTTCAGGATACCTCAGAAATTTTACTTCTCTGAAGAAACCTTCAATGTCCTTTGCCATGAATAGAATAAGAGGAGGTAACTTATAAAAATTTATATTGTTAAAGTCTATGCATGTACCTGCTTAAATCGACTTTTCCTTTGACAATTTCAATTCCTTCTTTCTTCAGCATAGTTATTTTCTTTTTGGTTCCTGAAGCAAATCCCCAAACATCCCCATTGGATTTAACAACACGGTGACATGGAACTTTTGGGGCGTAAGGATTTTTGTTCATCGCGTTTCCTACGGCACGATAAGCTTTTGTGTTCAATGCCTTTGCTATGGCTTTGTAAGTCGTAACCTTGCCGCGAGGAACTTTCCTTAGAAGAAGATAACAGCGCTCACTGAAAGTCAAAGTTTTCATTTTTAGGATACTATCAAAAGATTCTTTTTCATAGACAACTCAGGCTCACTTTTTATTGTGCTTTCAATAATATCCATGCACTTGTTGATGTTTTTGAGTATATCTGACTCAAAAAATCTTAGAACAATCCACCCCCTTTTAGATAAAAAATTATCTTTAATTAAGTCTCTTTGAAGGTTCTTTTTTTGGTGAAAAGTTAATATTTTTGAAGAGTACACTCTTGGATTTGCGTGCCAATAATCCCCATCACATTCTATCACTATCTTCAGAAAGGGTATTGCAAAGTCGACAACAAATTTATTTTCAAAACTAAATTGTTTTACGAAGGGAATTTTTCTTCTAAGCAATTCATTTGCCATAATTTTTTCTATTTTAGTATCAAAAAAAGGAAACTCATTTTTTTCTAGTCTTTTAATCGTCAATTCTCTAAAGCGACTAGAATGCTCTTTCTTTCGTTTATCGGATCTTTCTTTTCCTAAGAGGATGTCCCATTTCTTTCCAAAAAGTGCATGATCTTTTCCTTTCAAAGAAGAGATGTACTCATATTTAGGTCTCTTCTGAATGCCAAATTTTTTCATTAAATTTATTATGATTGTCCTGTCCATATTAAGATTTTCAGACACTTGTTTTTGACTCATTTTTCTATTCCAATAAAGTTCTTGGATTAAATCTTTAAGTGATTTTCCAAACCTTTTTTCAATTTTTTCAATTTTTTCTTTCCTTTTTATACTATAAGCTCTCTTTATGTTTTTGGCTAATTTGGCAACTCTTTCGTCTTTTTCTTTTGTTAGTCCTCTTGTCCAACCATACTCTCTTAGACATAACTTCCTGGCTTGTTGATGAGTTCTTACATTTATTTCAAATTTTTTTATGTAATAATCTACTGTTGTTTTTCCAACAGACAGTTCAAGCGCAATTTTTCTTATTGATTTCTTATCTTCATTATACATTTTTTCGAGAAGACTTTTTGTGAGTACGACCATTCTTTTTATAGGACACTGAGATTTATAAACTTTTCTTACAACGTTTCAAAAGGGCTTCTCACTTTCTTCAACTGCTCTCGGGAGATATGTGTGTATAACTCGGTGGTTGAAATTGAACTATGTCCAAGGAGTTCTTGAATTTTTCTTATGTCTACATTATTCTCCAGGAGATGAGTTGCAAAGCTATGTCTTAGAGTATGGGGATGAACTTCTTTTTTTATTCCTGCTTTTTCTGCTACCTTTTTTATTATTTTTTGAATGTTCCTCTCAGAAAGTTTTCCTTTTGGGCCTGAAAAAAGAAACTCTTGATTGCTTTTCTTCTGGTTTTCCATTTGTTTGATTAGAAGTTTATTCAAATTAAGAGGTAAATTAAAAACCCTATCTTTTTTTCCTTTACCCTGTTTTACATAGCCAATCCCCTCTGCTGGTGCAAGGTCATTAACCTTAAGGTTAACTAGTTCAGAAACACGAAACCCACAAGCATAAATAAGGGAGAGCATCAATTTACTTTTTTTGTTTTCTGCTGAGTTCAAAAGCTTTTTCACTTCATCTTTTGTTAAAACAGGGGGAATTCTTTTTTCTCTTTTTGGTCTTTTTATTCTTAAAGTTGGATCTTTTCCAAGAATATTTGAGAAAGAGTATCTTATTGCAGACAAGAAGAGGATAATGGACATCGACGCTTTGTGTGATATTTTCGCAAGATACTTCTTTAAGTCTTCATCAGAAACATCTTCTGGAAGTTTTTGAATAAAATCAAGAAATTCTTTATTGGCCCGAACATAATTTTTTATGGTGTGGGGTGAGGCTTTAGAAATTTTAAGCTCTGTCTCAATTTTTTCTAGGAATTCTTCTATTTTCATTTTTTAATTTTGAGAAGGTTGTCAATCTCTTTTTTTAGTTCACTATCCTTTTTCTTTTTCATATAGATATTATACGAACTCTTGTTTTTAATAGTTTTGTGAGGGCTGAGGGCTTGGTAAAATTTATAAGCAATAATATTATCAAATTTCTATGATTGAAGAATTGGGAATTCCAGTTTGGATTTTGGTCTTGCTAATTGTTTTAATTATCTGGGAGACTATCTGGAAAGGTATTGGTTTGTGGAAGTCTGGGAGAAATAATCAGATAGCATGGTTTGTGTGTATTCTTATCTTTAACACTGCAGGTATTTTGCCAATAATTTACATTCTCTTCTTTCAACCAAAGAAATCCAATAAAAAGAAAACAGGTAGAAGAAAGAAGTAACCTTATTAAATGAAAAATAAAACAATAATCTTTTTAACCATCGTTTTTGTTTTAATAGTAACAGGAAGTTTAATTATGTCAAGCAATAATAAAAATAAAAGAGTTTTGCTAGAAACAAATAAGGGGAACATTACTATAGAACTCTATTCAAATGACATGCCTATCACAGCAGGAAATTTTGAAAGCCTTGTTAAGAAAGGATTCTATGACGGAACTACTTTTCATAGAATTATAGAAAGTTTTATGATTCAGGGAGGAGACCCTCGTGGAACAGGAACTGGTGGGCCGGGGTATGAAATAAAGGATGAATTTACTAAAACAGCCTTAGACAAAAATAATAGGGGAACCATTTCAATGGCAAATGCTGGTCCAAACACCGGAGGGAGTCAGTTTTTCATAAATCTCGTTAATAACAACTTCTTAGATGGAAAACATCCTGTTTTCGGAAAAGTTGTTGAAGGGATGGATGTAATTGACAAAATTGCAAAGGTTGCAACGGATTCTAGTGACAGACCTTTAGAGAAGATTATAATAAAAAGAGCTAGTTTAGTTTAGTTTAGAATACTTTAATTTACTGTAAATTTATTCATTCAAATTTAACAGAAACACACCACTTATTTTTGTATAATTCTTTAAGGAGGTCTTCTATTTCTTCTTTTGGGCCTTCAACAAGATAACTTGAGGAGATTGTTCTTTCTTTCTTGTTTAAGGTTATATTGATTAGGCTAAAGCTTGTGCAGTAACCTGCTAAGATATTGGATATTTGTTCTTTTTTATTGAATCCAGTGTAAACAACTGTGACCCTTTTTCTATAAGAGCCAACACCCAACTTTTCAAGATATCTGTCCAGCCCAACCACGAGCCAGACAATAACATAGATTGTTATGCCTTCTGTGAATTGGCCCAAGCCTATAACTAAGCCAAAAATTGAGAATAACCAAATGCTCGCTGCTGTAGTAAAGCCGAAAATTTTATCATCGTTTTTTATTATTGCTCCTGCACCCAAAAAACCAATACCTGTTACGATTGCACCTAAAAGACCTATACTAGTTTCAATGCCTAAGTCTACTGCCAAGATTGCAAGAGCACACGCACCTATGGAAACAAAAACAATTGTTCCAAAACCCACTGGCTTGTGACGGCGTTGTCTTTGAAGTCCGTAGACAGAAGATAAAACAGCCACTACAAAGAATCTGAGAATCATCTCTGAGAGTATCATGGAAGTTAAATGTGGATTTTCTATTTAAAAGTATATCTCTTTATTTTTAAGTGGTAAGAGGGTTTTACGAGTCAGCAAAATGTTTAAAAAAGTTCGAAAGTACTTAGTTGTATGAAAAACAGTGTTGATAAAAAGATTCTAATCACGGGAATGATCATTGTGGGAGCAATAATTGTAGCTTTGATTCTTTCAAATGGATTTAATTCTGGCTCTACAGAGAATACTATCAGCTCAACAGGGCAGTCAACAATTAAGGTGATGCCTGATTTAGTTAACGTTTACTTTAATGTACAAACCACAGCCTTGACAGCAAAGGAGGCTACTGATAAAAATACAGAAATAGTTGGTAAAATGAAAAAATCATTGATGGACCTTGGCTTTAATGGCGAGGGGATAAAAACAGAGGGATTCAATGTTTATCCTAATTACGATTGGAAATCAGGATCTCAAAGAATTACTGGTTATACTACAAGTCATAGTGTGAGTATTCAAATTCCAATTGAAGAGAAAGAAAAGTTGGGAAGTGCTATTGATGCAGGAATAAATGCAGGGGCGGGAATAAACTACATTAATTATGAACTTACAGAAGAGAACCAAAGAAGCTACAAGATTGAAGCAATAAAAACTGCTACGGAAGATGCTAAAGATAAAGCAACAGCTTTGGCAGAAGGTGCAGGTCAGAGTCTCGGAAAACTTGTGTCTATCTCAACGAGTGAGTTCGGGTATTATCCTTGGGCTGCTTATTCACAATCAGACGCTGGGGGAATTTCAAAGTCTGGAGCAGAGATTGCAACAAGTATAACCCCCAGTGAACAAGACGTATCTGCGACAGTAACTGCAATTTTCAGGATAAGATAAATATAAAAGATTTCGAATTTTCTCTTTTACATGCCATTCAAGTTATCTCCTTCTAGCTTAAACTTAATGAAAGAATGTCCTAGATGTTTTTGGCTCGATAAACATAATGTTTGGAAAAGGCCAAGTGGAATTTTTCCTTCTCTACCTTCAGGGATGGATAAAATTCTTAAAGTTCATTTCAACAAATTCAGAGACAAAGGGGAACTACCCCCTGAACTATGTAACAACGAGGATTGCCTTAACTTAAAACTTTTTGATGATAAAGAAAAGTTGAAGACATGGCAAAACAATCTCAGAGGAATTTCATGGGAAGATAAAGAAGGAAACATTTTGCACGGAGCTGTAGATAATATTCTTGTTCATGGAAAGAAATTAATAGTTCTAGACTATAAAACAAGAGGGTATGATCTTAAGGAAGATACACATGAACATTACCAGAACCAACTTGACTTTTACAACTTTCTTTTAAGAAAAAATGGGTTTAACACAGAAGATTTTGCTTTCCTCCTTTTTTACATTCCTAAAGAAGTTATGCCAACGGGAGAAGTTATTTTTGACACTACTTTAAAAAAAATGGTTATCAGTGTTACTAATGCGGAGGAAATTTTTGAAAGAGCATTAAAACTTCTTAAGGGTGAATGCCCTGAAAGAGGGTGCCAATGGTGTGAGAGGTTCTAAAAAGAATTGGAAGTAATTCTAAAAATTTAAAAACAATGGATAGTTTAGATAGAAA
>ERZ1292625.4283-Hain-H41-01um-R1-4283-length-10801-cov-7_pt1 | contig 10801 bp, 8 predicted proteins | sample MGYA00564400_ERZ1292625 | MGnify/ENA primary metagenome ERZ1292625 (study PRJEB36523, sample SAMEA6512639) | groundwater metagenome | collected 2019-01-08 | study: AquaDiva: Metagenomics assemblies of 32 groundwater samples
TGATCGCCTGCCTTGAGGCGAAGGACGTCTTTGATGTGTCTGACCTCGGCACCCTTTATCTCTGGCTTGACACCAACACTCAACCTCTCTTCAATATAAAACCGGTGCATCAGGATCCCCTTTAAAATTCCAGCACATTTTCACCATCATCTTCAATTCTATTACCCTAAAAAAAGCATTTGGACGCAGATGAACGCAGATTTACAGTGATAATACAAAGACTTCAACAAAAACATATACTCACCTTTTGGGTGATGTATTTCCTTCATGTATCTATCTGTTTTATCTGCGTTTATCCGCCTTAATCTGCGTCCCATTGCAGGATTTAGGATTACCATTGTTTCTGAACACTCTTCAAGACTTCATGTCAAAATTAATGGGCAGCTGTCGCTATTTTTCCCAGCGGTCAGTTTTTTTGATCGTGGATTTAGGTGTAGAATCATTCTTTCTTGATACCGAGCTTGACGCCAGGGGCAGCAGTAGCGCGCCCTTTGTTGATCAGTATCCCCATGCTATTTTCCTCTAGAGCATATGCCTGCCCCTGGCTTAGAGATGTAAATTGTCCGGTCCCTTTCAGGTCTATCAATATTCCAATGCTTCCGTTTGTAGCCGCGCCCTGCACCAATGTCCCTCCGTAGTACCGGTTATCTCCTTCCTCGTCATAAAGGAACCCGACGCCGAAATCATGGCCCATGGCCTGCGCCACACCGAATGAAGAGTAATAAAAATCATTCCCCCTCCGATCTATGAGTACTCCGACGGAGGAATGGACCCCCGCACCCTGAGAATAGCGTCCGGAAACGTACTGGTCGTTTCCGGCCCTGTCATCCAGGATGCCTAACCCATAGTAATATGACGCCCCCTGGGCAAAATAATCGGCGATATAGGTGTCCGCTCCTTCTTTGTCTATGAGCATTCCGATGCCTCCCGGCACGCCATTTATATCTTTCTCAGGCCTTATCCCCAACCCAAACCCCTGGCCTAAGCTTTGCGTGGCCTTAGCCGGGTCACGGAAGTCCGGCTCCAGGCCTCCAAGTTGGTAAACGTCGTTGCCTGCTTCATCTATCAAGATGCCTGCTCCGCCAAAAAGGCCTAATCCCTGCCCTCCATAGGAGCAGCTATAGGTGTCGTCACTTTTTTGGTTTATCATGATACCTATACCCATCTGTCCTGTCCCCTGGGAAAGCTTTCTTGCGTTGAAAACTCCCTTTCCATTGCCGTGGTAGAGGAACCCAACTCCAAATGAACCAGTTCCCTGGCTTCCATCCAGAGAAATGAACGTATCGTCCCCGCCGAGATCTATGAGAAAGCCTCCGCCGAGGACCCCAGAGCCTTGGGAAAAATTATCTTTGCTCATGTAGCGGTCATTCCCTCCCCAGTCAATGAGTAGGGACACCGGCATCCCGTGTCGTGTCCCACCTGCATTATTAAGGTACAGGTCATCACCGCCGAGATCAAGGATCAGGGCTGCATCTTCCGAATACGCATTCGGTCCAGTGCCTCCGACTATCACCTTGCCTATGGGCGTCATGGCTTCATAAAGGACAGACCCTTTATTATTGCCGAACCGGCTGACGATGTCTTCTCTTAAAAGCAACAGATTATCACGGGTCAAAAAAAATAGGAGGGGAGAAAAGGCGTTGAAGAGCTTTGTGCGGTCAACCTTCATAGAAATCTCAAATATCTTATTCCACTGACTGCCGTCGGTAAGCTTAAGGGCATCATTCTGTAAGAGGACCCTTTCTTCCGCAGTCAGGTTGCTGAATGCCTCTTCAATGGTATTTTTTGTTTCCTCCATCACTTTAAGTAAGGAAGGGAAACTTATCTCGGGAGGTCTTTGGTAAACAGCGTAATCAATATCAAGAAGAGAGGCAGTCCGTTGCATAACATCTCCCAGCCGCCAATTATCTTCATCAAGTGGCGTATTGACGCGCTCTGACAATCCTTTGGAAACTTCCCCCGCTGCCAGCGGGTGTCTCATGAGATAGGTCACCTCGTTCAACTGGAGCGGGTCCGGTCCTTTTTTATACACTGAACCGGGATTATGCACCAGGTTGGACTTCCGGTGCATCTCGGAAATGATTTTGTCATATAACGGAAGTGCATTTTGAGCACGCAGGCCGTCTTCGAACATAGAGCTTTGCTCAGGGCAGGTATTCATACCAGGATGCCTTGCCTCCGGTTGTTCATGCATCGGCATCTCATCAAGTGTGGCCGTCAGGGAAACTTTCTGGTCCTTGCGCAATACCTCCAAAGTGACTGGCGCACCGATCCTTTGCTGCTCAATGATCTTTTTGAAAGCGGGAACAATCTGCTCGGCGTCTTTGCAGGTAGGATTGCCGTTTATTGACAGGATGACGTCATCGTTCTGAAGGCCCATCTTAGCGGCCGCTGTCCCGTTTATGACGCCTGCAACCTGAATAAAGAGGTTTTCCTTGCATGGTTGAATGGCCTCTTCTATTTTCTTATAGGTTAAGTAGACTCCCAGATAAGGTTTCGGCTCAATGGCTGGATATGGTTTTGCCGGCATGTTAAACAGATCACAATACGAGAGGAGACCTGATGACGGCATGTTTTTTTGCGAAGAGACTAAATGTCCGGTACAGGAAGAGAGAGAAAAAGTAAGAAAAATAATAATGCAAAGTTTTTTCACAAGTTTTTCCCTTTGATTCAGTTAATGCGAATACAGAGCGCATCCGCAAGGGTACAATGGAGGACATCTTCAAAATCTCCCTCAATCCCCCTTTCCCAAAGGGGGAGCTAAATTTCCCCTCTTTGGCAAAGAGGGGTCAGGGGAGATTTTGCATAATCTATGTCTACTTACTAATGAACTTATTAGTAAGCGGCCCATGAGGCAGGCTGCTGTAAAGCTTCTTGTCTGCTGTGACCTCCGACATCCCTCCTATATTGCGAGAGCAAAATAGAGGCTGTCATATGTGCCCGTGTCCCTAAAGTTCTTCTAAAGTTTTTTCAGACAGCCGACTGGTGGGGATGGCTGGGCCTATACTTGTTATATCCATAGGGAGCCTGAAGGTAAAGTTGCTCCCTTTGCCGTACTCGCTCTCCACATGTATACTCCCGCCCTGCATTTCTATATATCGTTTTGTTAAAGGGAGGCCGAGCCCTGTCCCCTCGTACTTCCTGGTGGAGGAACTTTCAACCTGCGTAAACTCTTTAAAAATAAGTTCCATATCTTCTTTCTTGATCCCTATTCCATTGTCTGCAACAGAAACCTGAAGGTAGTAGTTATTTGACAGGGCATTTACCCTTATCTGGCCGCCATCGTTGGTAAATTTTACAGCATTGCTGAGCAGGTTATACATTATCTGTTCAAACATTCTCTTGTCCGCGATAATGTTGGAGATATTGTCCGCTATATTCACCTCCATTGATATCCTCTTTTTCAGAGCCATTGGATTTACAATAGCCTGCACCTCTTTAATTGCCGCCTGCATAGAAAATTCCGCAGACTTTACCTCCATCTTTCCTGCCTCTATCTTTGAAAGGTTAAGTATATCATTGATCAGAGCAAGCAGGTGTTTGCCGCTCTTATGGATATACCCCACATATTCCTGCTGTTCTTCATTCAAATCACCGCTTATACTGTCCTGAAGTATCTCTGAAAAGCCCAGGATGGCGTTTAGCGGCGTCCTGAGTTCGTGTGATGTATTGGCAAGGAATTCCGATTTTAGGCGGCTTACTGTCTCCATTTCCTGATAACCCCTTTTTAGTTCTTCTGTCCTTTCCGCAACGCGTTTTTCCAGTTCTGTATATGACTGATTTATTTTCTCTACCATGCGATTAAATTCCTTTGCAAGTTCCTCTATCTCATCGCCTGTCTTTATATCAATGCGATGGCTCAGATTGCCGCTTCCTATTATCCTGGCGCTGCGCTCAAGGATACGGATAGGCCTTACAATCCTTCTTGCTGCCCAGAATCCCATTGCTGAAAGGATGCCAACCGAGAAGACCAGAAGCAGCAGAGTCCTTTTTAACAGGGTGCGTATAGGCGCATAACTTTCTTCCGGGGACTGGCTGACAAATGTATACCATTTGTTACCACCAAAGATATTCTTCCCATAATCAAATGTAAGTGCTACCGGGGCAAACCCTGCGATGGCATCTATACCGCCATGGGCATTATCCTTCACAATACACCATCCTCTCGGCGCCGTGGCAATATCCTTCAACAGGGTGTCGGTAACCGTATGTATGTTGGGCGGGAATATGGGGCAGAGAAGGATAGTGCCGTCTGAATTTATCAGCATCGCATGTCCGGTTTCGCCAACCCGAAACTTCTGCACACCATGGGATATCCTTTCTATCTTGCTGAGGGCATGTATAATGCCTGTGAGCTTACTGCCTTCTTCATCCATAATGGGGGCTGAGATGCTTTGCAGGTACTGGTTTCTGTCAGGGTCAAGGTATATTTCACTTATATATATATTGCCCCTTCCGCTGTTATAGGCCGACTGCCACCACTCTTCATTCCCAAAATAAAGATACTTGGTCTTGTCTGTAGATGCTACCAGCGCGCCTCTTGAGTCGGTTATAAAAAGCTCTGCATACTCGCCTGTCTGCTTCTTGATGTCCAGAAGATACCTGGCAGCAGGGTTTAACAGATATTTTTTTAAAGACTCATCTTTGTTTCCAGTCCGGACCCATTGGATATCCAGCTGCCGTATCTCTTTTTCAATTAAGGCTTCATCCTTGCCTGCATATGCCTTATTGGCAGACCTGACCGCATCTCTTAAGAGCGGGGATATGGCCAGACCCCTGATGCTGGAAACGGACTGTTCTATGATTATTTCTATATTGCCTGCTATCTCTCTGGCTATCCGCGCAAAGTCCTTCCCTACAGATTCTGTGAGCTCCTTCCTGCCCTGCAGATAAACAAAGGATGTGCCCACAATAATAGGGAGTATTCCAACTATAAATATAGAAACAGCTGTCCTTCGCTGGATACCCTTTTTCATATTTTCAGGACTTCTTCTTTTTTGGTGATATCTTTTCCAATTACTACAAGGCCTATGACCGTGCCTCTCCTGTCCTTTAATCTTGAAACTGTGAGGCTGATACGCACAATATCCCCGCTCTTTTTCATAAGCCTTGTATCGTAACTTGACACATTTCCATCCTCGACCGCCCTTTCCCTTATCCTCCTGTACTCCCTCTTGTCAACAAACAGGTCTTCAAATCTAACACCCACCATATTTTTTATGTTATAGCCGAGTATATTTTCGGCGCCCCTGTTAAACTGAACGATTTCGTCATAAAGTGTGGTGGTAATAATCATATCTCCGGAATATTCCAGGATGTTCTCCAGATATTCCTTTGTCTTTTCCAGTTCTGCCGTTCTCTCCTCCACCATGGTCTGGAGCTCCTTGTTGTATATCTCAATCTGGTCTCTGGATGTCTTTAGATCAAGCGCCATCTGATTAAATGAGGCAACCAGCTCGCCAAGTTCATCCTCTGTTGTCTTCTCGACCTCAGGATAAGGGGCGCCTTTGGCAACACTGCTGGCAGCCAGTGATAAGGCCCTTATAGGGGTTGTAATCTTACGTGACATATAAATAGATATCCATATTCCGGCGACTATCGCAATGACAGAGAAGGTTATAATCTGATGCAAGGCCTTCTCTTTCACCTTGTCAGCCGCTATAGAGGTATTATCAAGGGAACGCCATGCCTCGTCATACAGCGCATCCATATTATTTATCAGGACAAGTTTTGCCTTATCCATATCTTTCAACAGCGGCACAATATTGGCGTTTCTTGCGGCGGCTGCCAACTTGAATGACTCCTGCGCCCTCTCTCTTATGAAATTGAATTCGTCTTTTATCTTCTTGAGAAATTCCTTCTCATGTTCCTTTAGCCTGAGTTTCCCGACATATAAAATCTTCTTTTCGACGTCAAGCACCAGTGGTTTATAATACTCCATATTGCGCATCTGTTCTTTTATCATGGCGTCGTTTATATCAAGGAAGTTTTTGGCCGAATGCCTGAGGCCGACAACCATATCATATTTATGGGCATGTACTAAAATCTGGCTAACGGTTTTATTTACATTGTTCAGCGCAAAATAGGACAGAATGCTCACCGTAAGCATAAGGCCAAGGGTGGCAGCGTAACCGATCATCAGTTTTACTCTGATTGTAAGCTTCATCTGTTTGCCCTCTTCTTAGAACATGGAAATTCTACCTGGAATCCACTACCGCTTCCTTCCCTTTCTCAACCGTTATGTCTTTAACCGGGCTGGTTGACCTCTTGTACCATATCTTCAGGTTATACACCCCTGGAGGCACATTGGGAATCTGGTATTTTCCATCCTTATCAGGAACTGCAAAATATGGGTTCTGCAGCACGAGTATATACCCCTCCATATCCGGATGAATATTGCAGAGCAGGGCCACTTCACCGAGGCGGTCGAATGTGAATGACCTTATCACCCCTTTTGGATAAGTGCCTAAGTTAAACTTGCGCCCTGCCCATGATGGTGTAAAGATATTATTGAGGATATCGTCGCTGTTGTGAAAATCAACTGTGGTTCCGATAAGGACAGGGAGGACATATGGAACGAATGTCAGCTCAATCTGGTCCATAATAGGATGCTTATAGGGCGGCACGAATGTCCCGCTTGCTTTTTCAATATAGACAACTGTCTTTCCTGCATCGTCTTCTGATTTATATCTCACCGTTCCCCTGATGGTTTCTGCGTTTGCTGCAGTGATTGGCAGTATGGACGGGACCCCAAAGAGCAGCCATGGTAATACCAATAGTAAAATTGATTGAAAAGATTTGCCTGCCAGTAACATCTATGTTTTCTCCTTAACTTTAAATGACAAAATTCAATTTGATAAATCCGCTGTCGTTGTCTACCCCAATTGTATCAAATTTTCCCTCAATAATCAGCTTTACATTGGCCCGGATCAACGCCACAAATCCCGCAACTGCCTCATCCTGCTTTTGCCCATAGTCTGTGTCAGTCATGCCATACCTCAGTATCCCGATAAGCCATGGATAGATGGCAATATCAGTTTCCACAAAGGTAGAGAATATATCCCTTTTTTTGAAATCGCCTTCCGGATTATTATGGTTTCCTGCGATAACTGCGCCAAACAGGTTTATATAATTGTAGTTTAGACTGATATTGAGGCCGTAACGATAGAATCTGTCATCCATTTCCAATGACTGGTCTATTCTATCCTCTCCATAATAACCAAAGACGCCTATATAAACCGAACTCTCCTTCCAGTCTCCATGCAGCCATTCCCCCTCCTTTATACCTGAGCCATCCAGTCCTCTCCCTCCCAATTTATATCCGATCTTTAAGTATATATCCTTTTTTGAATTATTATCCAGGGAACCGGTGGTACCTTCCATCTTTCCTGTGCCGTTGCCGTTAACAACACCTATGGCATAGTCAAAACGGCTTTTCATTATCCCGTTTACCTCAATACCCCTCTGGTCCCCAAAATGAAATTTGTTCTTACCCGCCTCAAAGGTATTTATCAGATAAGCGGTATGGGTCAGACGCCTGCTGTTTGAGGCTGGGACGTATGCCGGCTCAAACTGGCCGATCATCACATTCATAAAATGGCCTGACAACTCGCTGCTCAATAGATTGTTAAACTGGATAAAAAACCTTTCTACGCCGCCAAACTCATTTCCATCCTTAATGAGCGCCACATTTCCAAAGAAAGATATGCCTTTATCCAGTGTCCCTGCTGAGAAGAGTTCTATTTCGTCAGGAAAAATAAAGTCGTGTCTGATTTGAGAATTTTCGTCATATCGATAGAGAAAATCTCCTGATAAGGAAATGGGTGGAATGCCCGGGAGTTCTCCTGGCCACACCCCCTCGGGCCATACCTCCTTCCATGCTGGTGCGCCCAAGCGGATCGGTTTTTCCTTAATATATTTTTCGTCAAATTCAGGTATCTGGTAGCCATTTCTCCTGAATGCCTCGCCAAACGGATTCAGCTTTGGAAAGGCAATGTGGCATGTCATGCAGCTTGTCCTGTATTTCCTTGCAAAAACAGGTATGGCCTCTGCCTCTGTCTTTAAAAATTGCAGGGTTAAAAGGGCAAGCATTGATACAGTGGTTATAATTTTGCCAGTTTGTATTCTCATGTCAGAGTTTATGAAGCTGTACAACCTTTAACCTGAAGGATTTGGGGTTGTCATAGCAAGGCGCTCAAGACCGGCCCCGTCTGGGGCGGCTTAGATCGGCATTGAACAGTTTCTATTCTTTACCACAAATTTGGAATGGAAAGGGGACCTATTGGCCCCCTTGTCTATGACGTTTTCTTTACTCCACCGGAATACTTGAATATGGCGTCGAAGGGACATTTTTCAAAGCAGACTCCGCACCGGATGCATGCCTCGTCTCCTATAAAGGCTACCTTTTCTCCCTTCTTTCCTCCGGTGCCGCCGGATATGCAGTTTACCGGGCAGTTCTTCACGCATATTCCGCACTTGGTGCAGAGATCAGGGGTTACTTCGAAATGGATGAGCGCTGAACATGAGCAGGCAGGGCAACTCTTGTCCTTTATGTGGGCCTCGTACTCGTCCCTGAAGTATTTTATGGTGGTAATGACAGGGTTCGGCGCAGTCTGGCCGAGCCCGCAGAGGGAGGTTATCTTTACCTGGCTACCAAGGTCTAAGAGGAGTTCGATATCCCCCTCCTTACCTTTTCCGGCTACAATCCTCTCAAGTATCTCCAGAAGCCTCTTGGTGCCAACTCTGCACGGGGTGCACTTCCCGCAAGATTCATCCTGACAGAAGGCCTGGAAATAACGCGCCATGTCAACCATGCAGGTGTCTTCATCCATGACCACCATGCCGCCTGATCCCACGATGGAGCCCAAGGCCGCCAATGATTCATAATCAACCATCGTATCCATGAATGATGAAGGTATGCAGCCGCCTGAAGGACCACCGGTCTGGACCGCCTTAAGTTTCTTGCCGCCGATTATGCCGCCGCCAATGTCGTATATGATCTCTTTCAGAGGTATCCCATTGGGAACCTCAACGAGTCCTGTCCTGTTGATCTTTCCTGTAAGGGCAAAGACCTTTGTCCCTTTGCTCTTTTCTGTACCAAAGGATGCATACCATGCCCCTCCGTTGGTGATTATCTGGGGAACATTGGCCCAGGTCTCCACGTTATTGATGTTGGAAGGTTTCCCCCATACACCCTTTTGGGCAGGGAATGGCGGCCTTGGATTAGGCATACCCCTCTTTCCTTCGATGGAGTTCATGAGGGCCGTCTCTTCGCCGCAAACGAAGGCCCCTGCACCTTCCTTTACTATTATTTCAAGGTCAAAGCCGGAACCGAATATGTTTTTACCAAGGAATCCCCTCTCGGTGGCCTGTTCGATAGCTATATTGAGGTGCTCAACAGCCAGTGGATACTCAGCCCTGCAGTATATATATCCATGGGTGGCGCCTATGGCGAAGCCCCCAATCAGCATCCCTTCAATTACTGCGTGCGGGTCTCCCTCAAGGACAGACCTGTCCATGAAGGCCCCAGGATCGCCTTCGTCCGCATTGCAGATTATGTACTTTTCATTTCCAGGAGAGTTTTTGCAGAACTGCCACTTCATCCCAGTGGGGAAGCCGGCTCCTCCCCTTCCCCTTAGCCCGGATTTCTTGACCTCATCTATTATCTGCTCGGAGGTCATGGCCGTAATTGCCTTTTTAGCTCCTTCGTATCCGCCGCGGGCAATGTACTCTTCAATCTTTGTTGGGTCAATAAATCCGCAGTTCTTGAGGACTATCTTATACTGTTTTTTATTGTAATCCAGTTCATCGTAATACTGGGTATCGGGGTAAGGCTGAATGTCGGGTGAGGTTGGTTTGAACTGGCCCAGAAGTCTGTCCTTATAAACCTCACCATTCTTTAGATGGCTTTCAAGGATTGCAGGGACATGCTCCGCCCTCAGGTCGCTATAGGAGACACGTGTCCTGCCTGGGATGATTATATCCATCAGGGGCTCACGGTGGCACATGCCGACACATCCGGTCTTTCTGACCTCTACGTCTATGCCGAGTCGTCCTGCCTCTTCTATGGCCTTGTCATAGACAGCTTTACCTCCGGCTGCCAGGCCGCAGGTAGCCATTCCAATTATTATCTGAGGCTTGCTCATGATTTGCCTTTCTGAATTCCGTCTATCATCCTTCTTGCCTCGTCAGCGCTCATCTTGGCATGGACATCTTCATTTATTATTACAACAGGGGCAAGGGCGCATGCCCCGACACATGCTACAGTTTCGAGTGTGAACTTCCGGTCTTCCGTGGTCTCTCCCACAGCGACCTTCAGTTTGTTAACGAGGTCTTCTGCTATCCTGGCTGACCCCTTAACGTGGCATGCGGTTCCGCAGCAGACCCTGACTATGTATTCCCCCCTGGGTTTTAATTTGAACTGGGAATAGAAGGTCAGGACTCCGTAGACATCGGCCGGATAGACATGGAGTCCGTCGGCTATCTGTTCTATGGATTCTTCAGGGACGTAACCATAGACCTTCTGTACCTTCTGAAGAACAGGGATGAGCGCCCCTTTTTTATTGGTGGTCTGAGAGATTATTTCTTCAACTTTTGAAAGGTCAAGTTCCTGGACAGACATCAGGCACCTCGATTGGATTGAAAAGTCATGTACTGTACTTTACAGGAAAGGAAAGATAACATTGAGGGGTAAAAAATGCAAGAAAAAATTTCCTGTGAAATTTAGGGAGGTTATGGCATCTTTAGCTTGGAGAAGATCCCAGAAAATGCTTGCATTAAAGGGGTTGATGGCAGATAATTG
>ERZ1292625.4285-Hain-H41-01um-R1-4285-length-10800-cov-3_pt1 | contig 10800 bp, 14 predicted proteins | sample MGYA00564400_ERZ1292625 | MGnify/ENA primary metagenome ERZ1292625 (study PRJEB36523, sample SAMEA6512639) | groundwater metagenome | collected 2019-01-08 | study: AquaDiva: Metagenomics assemblies of 32 groundwater samples
CCTTGGTGACCTGGCCCAGGCCGGTCCACCCACCGCAGAGGCCCTCTCGTTCGCATACAACGCCTGCGCCGAGCTGTCGGGCTGGGAGCCCCCGAGCCAGGTAGCCCGCCGGCTAGCGCCCCCCCAGCCCCAGCGGGCCGCCACCACCATCAACCCACCGGCGGCCCCCGTTACCCCAGCTAAGTAAGGAGCCCAAGATGGTACGACCTACCCTACTGCTGCCTCTACTCGTTGCGTGCCATTGGTACGGACCGACAGAGGAACAGGTAACGGCTTGTGTGAGGTTCTGTAATGGGTCTACCGAGATAGCCAGCATCCGATTAGACCAACTTGGTGGCGCGCACTGTATGTGCGAGGACGGGGACTCTGCTGTCCTGGACGAGGACGGTGAGGGTCAGTCACTTAGGGACGAGAACTACTGGAAACAAACTGGCGTAGGCACCTGCCCGAGGGACCTGTGTGCGGGTGAGACGACGCAACACGCACTGAAGTACAACGACACCTCTAAGCGGGTTTGTGTGTGTAATAACCCTTGGAACATCCTATATCACGAGCAAGGCGGCATATATTGGGATGACATCGGCGAGGGTGGTGGTCTTACCATTACAATCCCCACACCCGACAACCCCTGTGTTGATTCCGCCCCGTGAAAACACGCCCGCCTATCTGCCTCGCCTGCCCCGCCTACCCCCACGGGCAAGGCTTCGTCCCCGCCGAGGGTCCCCAGGATGCCACCATCGCCATCCTCGGGCAGGGGCCTGGGGAAAGTGAGATGGACCAAGGCCGCCCCTTCGTGGGCCCCTCGGGGTGGACCCTGGACCGTTGGCTCGTGCGGGCCAAGCTCGAACGCCACCGCCTCCACGTAACCAACATCGTCTGGTGCCGGTTGCGAGGTAACAGGGCCCCTACCCGCGCAGAGGTGGACTACTGCCGCGCCGCCCACTGGGGCCCAGCCCTCGCCGCCCTCCCCGACTTGAATGTCCTCGTGCCTGTGGGCGTCCCAGCAGGTAAGGCAATCCTTGGTGCCAAGTTCTCCGCAGCCGCCGCGGGGGTGGTACGGAAAGTAGAGCTACCCACCACATGACCCCCCCAGCCCCCGCCCTCAAGAGAGTCCCTGCCCCGTTGTGCGACGTCTGCGGGACCGAGGAACAGTGGGGCTCCCACAGCGTAGACGCCAAAGACCTCGTCCTCCTTGGGGCACCGGGAAAGATGGTGATGTTAGTGGAGTTCTACTACCTGATGGACGGCGCCGAGGGAATCACCTCGCACATGCCGTGGATGTGTAAGAAGTGCATAGTGGTAGCCCTGAAGACGGGCACCGCGTTGTTGGAGGGTTAGGTCGTGGGCTGTGACATTCACCCGGTGATCGAGGTCTCTAGACATGGTATGTGGGAGGCTGTCGCAGTGCCGCCTCACGACCGTGACTATGCCTTCTTCGGCTACCTCGCCGACGTGCGGAACGGCGCCTGCGAGGAGCCCGTGGCGGCCCACGAGAAGATCCCTAGGGACTACTCAGGTCGTTCTTACTGGGACGTCGCGGACTTCCATACCTACGACCTCTACGGCCCATACCCCCGCGACTGGAGCGACCGTTACCTCAGCGGCGAGCACACCCCGCGTTGGTTCACCCTAGAGGAGGCCAGTACCTTCCATTTTCCCAAGGACAAGTGGGCCAGGGCTACGTGGATGCGGTGGCTACGCTACATGCGCTTCATCAAACAAGACTACGGCGTCTCCGAGACCGAGGTGCGGGTGGTGTTTGACTTCGACTCCTAAGGCTGTGTGGGTGGTCCCCATTCTACACCCAGCATTCATCCTCCGCGGTAACTTCGCCGAGGAACCCGCCCAGGTCCTGTACCTGAAGCGTGCCAAAGAGATCGACGAGAAAGGTTGGGAACTCTTTGACTCCTCCACACCACCGAAGGGCGCAGTCCTCAAGCCCACCGTCCAAGACCTCGTGGCCTGGGAACGTGGGGTCGGACCCCGGGGTGTTACAGTCGATATTGAGTGTGCTCGCCGACGTCTCCGCTGTGTTGGGCTTTGTCGTATCGACGACCTGGTCCCACTTGTGGTCCCTCTTCTTGGACAGGGCGGAGCACACCTGTGGTCTCCAGAGGACTACGGGTCCGTCGTGCGATGGCTCCAGCGGTTTCTCGCCGGCCCCGTCCCCAAGTGGTTCCACAACGGACTCTCTTTCGACATCCCAATCTTGCGGCACAGCGGGTACGACGTCGGGGGGTACGCGGGAGACACCCTCCTCGCGCACCACATAGCTTACCCGGAGATGCCGAAGCGGCTGGCCTACTTAGCCAACTTGTACCTCGGTATAGGTGGGTGGAAACAACTTGTACGGGAAGACGACGAGGGGGAAAACAAGTGAGTCGTGAGCGTAAGATAAGAGACCTCTCCGGTGAGTGGAATGTGCAGTCCTTCGAGGAACCCAACTACACCCGACCCACTTGCCCCGACCACTACCAACAGGGCTCCATCGAGCTAGTGGACTTCTTCCTCGCGAGCCCCCACCTCGGCTGGTGCGAGGCGAACGCTATCAAGTACCTCTACAGGTGGCGCAAGAAGGGCGGTCTCCGGGATCTGGAGAAGGCCATGCACTACATCCAGTTGCTCATCGAGCGCGAGGAGGCCGGTAGTGGCGTCTAAGTTCAGCGCTTTGAAGCCCAGGATGCAACATAGGGTCGTGGAATACGCCCGTAGCTACGGGGTCCAGGCGGCGGCCCTGCGCTACGACGTCGAGCCCAGCGCTGTCGGGGCGTCCCTCGCAGCCCGGACCCAGAGCACCAAGAGACGGCTTGCTAAACTTGTTGCCCTGTATGCTCCACACACAGAAGAGCCACCCCAGTGAGATGGCTGTGGTGGGTGGTGGAGAAGATGGGATTGCGCAGGGACCTCGTCGTAGATAGCCCTTGGCACCCAGACCTCAGGACTATCACCCCTGACTACAAGCGCATCTCGTGGGTCTCTATGGAGGACCTGGAGAAGCGCATCGGATGGGGCTGGGAAGTCATCTACCACCAAGGGCGACGGATCACCTGCCGGGGTGAGTTGGTCCTGATGGGGCAGAGGTAACAATGAAGAGCGAGTTCGTGGAGCAGACCCACAAGTGGTTACGACTCCCAGACGACGTCATCGCCCAGTACAACGCCCTGGACACCTACACCACGGCCAGGTTGGTCCCGGTGTTGGAGGGGCTGCTCGCGTCCAACAAACAACTCGACTTCTACCAGCGTTGGTTCCGGGAGATGGCTCCCGTCGTAGACCGGATGCAGGCCCGGGGGGTGGGTGTCCTGGACGTCGAGGCCCAACGTACCTACAAGGTTGCCCTGCGAAAGGAACTCGATGAGGTCGAAGAGCCCGTCCTTGCTGCTGTCCCATTCTTCCGCGAACTTGAAACTGAAGTTCACACTTGGTACGCGGACACTCTCCGTGAACATCCAACTTGGGTCAAGAAAGCGAAAAAGGGCTACGACTCACGACTCAAGAAGGTACGAAAACGCCGTAGTGGGTTTTTCAATCGGGCCGGAGGAGGAGGAAGTACCGACCTCTCTAAGCTCCTCTTCGACCACCTTGGCCTGAAGGCGGCCCCGAAGACCCTGGACCGACCTGCGCGCTCCACAAGCGGTGAGGCCCTGGTCTACGTGCTGCAACACCTGCGGGTGAAGGATGAGCCACACAGGTGGGTCCTGGAGAACCTCCTCCACCGCGCCCGGTTGAGCACGATCCTGACCCGCTACATGGTGGTGGACTGTGACAGGGATGGACGGGTCCGGCCCCTCATCAAGCTGGGTGGCACAGAGACCCTTCGCCTGGCCTACGCGGGGGACAAGGGTGAGGCCATCCAGCAGTGGCCCCAGGAGGCCCGCCACGTCATCAAGGCGTGGGATGGTTGCCTCTACCTAGCGAGGGACTACAGCGCTATCGAGGCCCGTCTCATCGCCATCCTCTCTCAAGATACAGCCATGTTGGAGGTTTTCGCAGCGGGTGGGGACGTCCACAAACAGAACGCCATCGACCTCGGGTTAGCGAGTGCTGGGACGTGGGACGCGATGGACCCGGGTGTTCGTTCTGCGACACGTAACTTCGCGAAGACGTTCCTCTACGGTCTCTCCTACGGGGGGTCCCCGGAGACCATGAAGACCAAGCTCTACTGCCCCTGCCCACGCTGCCGGGACAAGGTCCCCCAGACCCTGGCCCTGGGCCGGGATGACATCCGCCGCGCCGCAGACCAGTGGTCCAAGAAGCACGAGCCCATCCTCCAGTGGCGGGCGGCCCTGGTGGAGACCGTGAAGGGCCCTCGCGGGGACCACACCTGGACGAGCCCGTTCGGCTACCGGAGGTTCTTCCTGGAGCCGCGCTCCCAGGCGGAGAGATCCATCTACAACTTCCCCCTCCAGCACTGCGCGTCCCAGATCATCAACCACGCGATGGTCTCCTTGGACGCCGCTGGCTTACCCCTCGTCCTACAGATGCACGATGAGCTGATGGCCGAGGTGCCCGTAGAGAGGGTGGCCTACTGGGAGGGTGCGATGAGGGAGACGATGGAGGCGAAGGTCCCCGAGTTAGGGGGCTGGTCGTTTCCCACCGAGGGTGCCCGTGGGCGGCACTGGGGAGAAGTCAAATGACGCTCACCATAAATCGTTTGTACCGTATCATTCGACACGGTTGGCAACGTATCTATCGTGGGTGGGATGACTCAGAGCTTTGGTCACTGGATGTTACGTTCTGCTGTTGGGTGGTTCCACGACTGAGGAGGTTCAAGGATGTGAACTTCGGATACCCAGCGATGCTGACTATGGAACAGTGGAACGAGATACTAGACCAGATGATTGATGGGTTTACCATCGTAGTTGAGGAACAGGGTTGGCCCATTGGTCCCAGCGGTGATACTAGGCACGATCGTGTAGATCGGGCATTCGAGCTTTTTGGTGAGTGGGCAGGTGCGCTGTGGACGTAGAGATGAGTTCCGCTGAGGACCCCGTCACCACCAACCCAACTCCTCTAGACCAACCACTACTCCCGGTACCTGAGCCCCTACGTCCAAGCGGACCTGACGTTCCCGAAAAACCAGTCCACCCACTGTGGCCAGCGCCTGTCCCCGGGCCCGATCCAGAGAACGCCCGACTCCCCGAGCGACCCCAACGAGCCCGTCGGTCCCAGCAGTAAGGACCCGGCCCTCTTCGACGCAGATGTCATGGAAGAAGGTGTTCTTGGTGATCTGCGGCGCGAGGGCTAGCTCTACCTGCGCGGGCACGGGGTGGCCCACCGAGGGCCACGGCGGCTGAGAGACAACCACCCCCACCGTGTACGGGGGTAGGTCGTTGGTGGGACCCTCGGTCTGGGACGAGCCTTCAAGAAGGGACGTCCAGCTAGGTAGCTCGCACAAGGCAAGCTCCCAGTGAAGCCAATCATCCCAACCGGCATGGAAGTGACCGGTGGGCTCCAGCTTCCCCGAGGTTTCGTTGTAGCGTACCCCCGCCCCCACAAGGCCCCGGAAGCCAACCTGGGAGAGGGGTTCAGTGAGTTGTTCGAGGATGTCCGTGGGGTACGCGCGGCCCCGCAGCACGGCACCCCCAGCGACCACCTCAGGGCCTGTCCCACCAGGGAAGAGGCCCCAGTCCGGGACGTACCAGTGTGGGAGGTGCCAGCTCCCGTTGAACCACCCGCCCAGGACGAGGGAGTAGTTGTCCCGGGTGGGAGCCTCGGTCTTGAGGGTGAAGAAGAGGTTGGGGGCGGCGCCGAAGTCCGAGTGCGGGACCTGGGTGAGGTCGGTGAGGACCTGGGTGTCCCCGGTGAGGGCGGCCTCTACCCACGGCTTCAGGTCCAGGTCGTCTAGGGGGATGTCACGACCGGAGAGGGGCTTCGGGAGACGGCCCTCCCAGGCCCGTTGGTAGCGTTTCTTGGTCACCAGGAGGGTGGTCTCAGCGCCCTCCCGGGAGAGCCGCCACGCGAGGGGCGCGAGGTAGTGCTTATGGGAGAGAACGAGAGTCTTCACTGCTAACGACCCAACGCGGGGAAGGGGATCTGGGGCCTAGGCTTCCCCAGGTCCGCAGCGCCCTTCGTGATCTCATAGACCTTCTGGTTCACCTCGGCCTCACTGGGCTTGTGGTCTTCGGTGGTGAGGGCGCCCTGGGCGATGTGACGAATGAGGATGGAAGCGTTAGTGGCTGCGATCTGGCGAGAGCTATCCGAACTAAGGGCGGCCGTCGCGACCTTGAGCATCCCGGGACTGGTGATGATGGAGCCGATGCCGCGCATGAGGCCCAATGAGGCCAGCGCACCAATCGCACCACCTGTCGCCCCAAAGGCCATGAAACCACCACCCCCACTACCTACCATCGCACCCAACAAGGCAGCTTTACCACTGAGACCCGTTCGTCGGGCGAGGTAGTTGGAGATGTTAGGTACGCCATTCCTGGTGGCGGCCTCCAGGACATCGAGAAACTTATTCAGCTCGGCGATCTTGGGTGCCCCGGCCCCCTGCGCCATCGCACCGGGGACCCTTTCAAGGAGATCGAAAGCTTCCCCCAGGCCGCGTCGGGCAGGGGAACCTTCCTGACCCGCAAGCAGGCCCAGGTTCTGGCGGATCTTGTTTACATTGATACGAACGTAGCCGTCATCGGCGATGACGGTGGAGTCCGCGATGGCGTCGTCGAGGTGGGAGCGTAGGGCGTGCTTGAAGTGTCCAGGCCCCACCAGCTCGTGGAGGTCCCGGAGGGCACCGGGGGAGTTCGCCTGGAAGGCAATCTTGTACATCTCGTCAGCGTTCTTGCTGCCGACGCCACTGAAGGGTCGCTCAGTGAAGATGTTCTCGTCCACCTTTAGGAACTTTCGTGCCGTAGGGCGGTCCATGAATTCGCGCAAGGTCGTAGCAGTGCGGGTAGCGAGGGATCGGGCCTCTGCGACCTCGGGCGGACCGATGAGGTTCCCAGGTGCTGCGGATTCGTGGAAGACTTGGGCGAGTCGTTTCAGGTCGTAACCCTGTTTACCGCTAGCTTTACCGGCGAACTCCCGGATAACACTAAGCTGCGTCTGCCACTGGTTTACGTCGATCGCATCGGGGAGGCCTTCTAGCCCACGGACATAGGTGTCGAACTTCCCCACTCGGTCAGTGGGCAGGTTCCGGGACTGAGTGGTACCTGTGAGGGGGTTTGTGCGAGTCGTTCGTGTTGCCCCCGCATCCATCTCGTCGAGCACTCGCCTGGCCTCTAGCTTGATGGAGTCTGTGCGAAAGAGGGTTCCGGTGCTCTTGGCGAGCGCACGCCAGTCATCAAAGAGGGTCGCAATGCGGTTGTTGTAGATTTCCCCAGTCCGCTCAGCGGCCCGCGTGAAGTCCACGCCCATGTCGATGATGCTCTCGATAGGTTCAGCGGGGTCGATATTTACGGTGCGGGGAATGGTTCGGCCTACGGATGTGGATACCTCCCCAAGGCGACGTTCAGCGGACTTGCGGAATGGTTTCGAGACCAGGGGCAGGATGCCTAGGGCACGCTGGTAGGCTTGGACGATCTTGGACTGTGAGACATCCGAGATCCCCAAGTGGATGCCGTAGTCCCGTGCGGCGATGGCAATATCCTCAGCGGCCTTGTCGAGACCCAGCATCTTCTTGCCGCTGATTTGACCGAGCTTGAGGGCACCCGCTGTGAAACGACCGCCTACGAGGTCCAAAGCTGCGTTCCGGGCGACACGCTCAGCATAGCTACCCGGGTCTTCGGGGTTAGTGTCAGGTAGGACACCTCCCGTCTTTAGGACCAATTCACCCACGTCTGCAGGAACCGCCCCAATGCGGGAGCCGATAATACTACCTGCCATCTCACGGGGGGCGGCGCCGAAGATGAGCCGCCCTAGGCCAGCAATTGCACCCCTACCTGCGGCAGCTCCTGCCGGTGAGCGCAGGCCGATCCCGCCTACGATCCCGCCTACCATCTCCCCACCTAGCCGGAGCTTATTAAGGGTCTTCTGGGTAGCTAGGTCCGCAGCAGCCTTGGTATCGAATTGCTTCTTTCGCTGTACGGCCTCGAATAGGATCTGGGCCGTCTCAGGCGTAGGGTTCCCATCTGGTCCTAACTGGTCGTCGTCGAGAGTTACCCTAATTCCACCCTCAAGGGCTACGTCGCTGGGCATAGCGGGTTACTTCGACTTCGGTATGAGCTTGATGAGGTCTTCGAGGGATAGGCGCAGGGGCTCGGCGGGGGCCTCTGTGGTAGGAGCCGCAGTCCCCGGTGCTCGCTTCCCGGGGGCGCCTTTCCCTGAGATGCCCGTCTCGCCCATCGTGCTAGAGATGGTGTCCCTGTCTGAGACAGAGAGGTCCCTAAGGGTCTCGAACATGGTGATTATTTTCTTGGGGTCGTCGAAGGATGCCAGCTTCGGGATGAGCTTCTGCATCGTGCGGACGGACTCTGCGGAGAGGTGCCGGCGGTAGTGGACGTCGGCCATGCTCAGGGCGAGGAAGTTCTCCAAGATCTGCAGCTCGCCGAGACGCTTGGGATCCAAGAGTTGGCGCATCTCCGGGGGTGCGTTGCCTTCAGAGATCCGGCTCTCCACCATCTGGCGGGCGTCCTCTACAGCGCTGTCGAAGGCATCTTGGTCACCGAAGAAGGCCGCCACTGCTCCGCCGCCGCCCTTGAGCTTCGTAGCCACCTTGGACATCAGTCCCACGGGACCGACGAGGTTCGGGTTCTCCCGGGCTAGTTGGAGGATGCGCTCGATGTGTTCGACGTTCTGGTCGGCGCGAGCGAGGTCCTGGCGACTCTGGAGGGCGACGTTGGCAGGCGTCTGGACACCTACACCTTTCCCCTGTTGGAGGGTTGTGGTGGTCGTACCGTCGGGGTTGGTAGTTGTAACAATGGACATCCGCGAGGGCAGCATGGATTCCAGGTCGAATTTCGCGGCTTCGTGCTCTGGGTGCCCAGCCGGTGTCCGGGGGTCCTGGATGATCTCGATGTCGCGCTGGATCTGGGCATAGCGCGAGGGATCGTTGAGGTGTGCGCGAGTCTCGGCATCCTTGTTGGCCTGTGTCCGAGCCATTGCGATGCCCTTAGCAAAGATTTCACCGAGTAGGGGTTTGCCACCGTATTTGATAGACAGTTCCGAGAGTACCGCGGAGACAGGGTTCCCGGGCTCAAGGATCGCCTCTCCCTCGGGTCCGATGGGTAGTCCCTTGCCACTGAGCTGGGCCTCACGCAGGCTGGCTGCAAGACCTTCGGACTCACGATCCACTAGCTCGTACTTCTGCTTGATGGTGGCAGACTCCATGTCAAAGAGGGTCTTCCGAGCGTTAGCGAGACTGGCGATTTGGGAGGCATTCGCGGAACCAGTTCGGGCCTCAGCGGCGGCAATAATTGCCTCCGTTTTGAGACCTAGAAGTCGGTTACGTTCTAACTCGTTTACAGCACGGCGAGCTTCCACGGCCTCGTCGTGTTTCAACCTCCGTTGCTCGAAGTATTGTTCCTGTTGGAGCTGGAGGACGTCCTGGGGCCGGAGGGCGTTAGGCTGCGTGGTAGTCGTAGAGGTCGTGGTCTGGATAGGCTGAATGCCGTAGTCGTCCTGGAGAAGCTGGACCCCAGTCTGGTCCTGGCGCGAGGTGAGCTGCTGGGGGATCTGGTTGAGGCCGGGGATCTGTGGGGGTCCCCCAGGTGCGCCACCACCCTGTACTGCCGCACCACCCACGGCCGAACCGGGCTGTGCGGTGAGCTGCTCGACGATCGCGGCGGTGTCGGGTGCTGTGGGAGCGCCGGGGAGGCGCTGTGGACCTGGGGGTGCGACCTCGGGGGCCGGTGGGACGTAGCCGCCCTGGGCCTTGGCCTCAGCCTCCTTGGCCTTCTGGATCTCCTCGCGCTTCTTGACGATCTCCTGCTGGATCTTCTCGCGTCCCTTCGTCTGGAGCTTCGAGGTCTTGGCCTGGGCATCCAGGACGAGCCTCTGGAACTTGGACTTGGCGTCCAGGCGCAAGGACTCCTGTTCGAGCTGGAGCTGCTGGATGATGGCCTCTACGGCAGCCACTGGGTTACCTGAGGCCCCGGAGGAGGTCCGGGATGCCTGCCCCATAGGATGCCTGGCCAGTCTGGACACTGTTAGTTGCGGGTGTTGAGCCGCCGCGGTTCTTGAGCATCTCGAAGAACCCACCCTGTTGGAGTTGGTTCAGGAGGAAGATGGCGTTCTGGATGCGCTTGGCGGTGAAGTCCTGTTTGTGAGGCGAACCTCCAGTGAATACCAACCCGGAGGGTGCGAAGCCCATCTCCTGGGCAGACGTACCACGCTCAGCTCGGGTTGGGATGGACTGGAGGGCCTGGACCCTGGAGGCGATGTCCTCAGGGTTGAGGTTCAGGAGACCGCCCCCAGGGAGACCTGGTAGACCACCCCCCAGCCCACCGCCGGCCTGGCTCATGGCGAAGATGGCCTCGTACTGCTTGAGCTGGCGCTGGAGGTCTGCAATGCTGGCGCCTTTGTGTTGGGACATGGTGTTCTCTTATGCGGTGGGTGTAGCTGGCTTGTTGAACGAACTGTAGAGGGAAGCCAGGCTCCCCAGAGAGCCCAGGAGGTCCGTGGTGGAGTCCTGGGTGGGGTAGCCCTGCTGGAGAAGTTGTGTTTGGTTTCCCTGCCCCATCAGCGCCAAGAAGATATCCAGGGGCCTTCTAGCACCCTCTTCGACGTCTCGGCTGACGTTGATGGGGAAGGCGGCTTCGGCGGCCTGGAGCTGGCCTGCGATCGGCAGCAACCCCATCCGGCGCTGGGCAGCGGCCTCCCGCAGGGCGACCTGTTGCTCACTGGCTTGGCCCAGGAGACCTG
>ERZ1292625.556-Hain-H41-01um-R1-556-length-54875-cov-10_pt2 | contig 10800 bp, 13 predicted proteins | sample MGYA00564400_ERZ1292625 | MGnify/ENA primary metagenome ERZ1292625 (study PRJEB36523, sample SAMEA6512639) | groundwater metagenome | collected 2019-01-08 | study: AquaDiva: Metagenomics assemblies of 32 groundwater samples
TTTCTTTCAACAACGTAGGCAGCGGTGTCGGCAGCGGCGTCGGCAGCGCAGGTAGTGGCGGCGTAGGCGGCGGCCCTGGCGGCGTAGGCGGCGGCCCTGGCGGCGTAGACGGCCGCGTCGTCGGCGTCGTCGGCGTCGTCGGCGTCGGCAACGGCGACAACCCTGGCGGCGTCGGCGGCGTCGTAGGCAACGGCGGCAACGGCCCTAGCGACGTTGGCAGCGGCCCTGGCAACGGCCCTGTCGGCGCTATCGACACAACCACGTGCAAATATGACTAACTTGTCCAGGTTGTGCCTGGCGAGATATGCACAAGTAATCCACACACGATCTTCTACCGTGATGGTGTCATCACCGATAATGGTAAAGACAGGTATCTCAATAAGAGTACCAAAATAGGTAGAGATTTGTTCATCGGACCAGCAGGCACCCCAGGAACGCGGGTCGGTAGATTTGATCATGTTTCCTTCTTGTAGGTTCACCTACACAACTCCAACAAATGGTTGATCTGTCGGTTTCTTTCAACAACGTAGGCAGCGGTGTCGGCAGCGGCGTCGGCAGCGCAGGTAGCCCTGGCGGCGTAGACGGCGGCCCTGGCGGTGGCCCTGGCGGCGTCGGCATCGGCAGCGTAGGTAGCGGCGTAGACGTTGACTCTGTCGACACAACCACGTGCAAATATGACTAACTTGTCCAGGTTGTGCCTGGCGAGATATGCACAAGTAATCCACACACGATCTTCTACCGTGATGGTGTCATCACCGATGATGGTGATGACAGGTATCTCAATAAGAGTACCAAAATAGGTGGAGATTTGTTCATCTGTCCAACAAGCACCCCAGGAACGCGGGTCGGTAGATTTGATCATGTTTCCTCCGCTTTACCGGTGCCTTCGCACTCTTCACACTCTTCCGTGTATGTTTCATCCTCTTCACATACATGGATATCAACCTCGACATTACAACCTTCGCAGTACTCTATCTCACCGCAACCAAGACATGCTACACATTGGTTTTCCATCACAAACCTCCTGATGCTTTGATATCTAAGGCTGTAGAATCTCGGATGCACTGTGACTGGATCGGCTCAATGCGAGCATGAAAGGTATCATCGGTAAGACCAAAGTGCCCGATCAAACCACAGGTACGGTAGCCACAAGAGCACACTAGCGTGGCTAGTTCAACCTCATGTTTCTGAAACGGTTCATGTCCGCATACCACATCCGTTTGCAGGTATGCTTGACAACCTTCGCAGTACTGCCGTTCGGCCGACTCTTCATCGGCGCCGATACGCTCAGAATGTTCCGACTCCGACTCTGATTCGGTATAGGTGTAGTTTATTTTAGGTTATCCAGAAGATAATTAGCAACTTCGCGAAAGTTAATCCCATTCTCGGGATCACCGATGAATGGGATATAGGTTGATGCCCAACGACCGCGATGATCCTGATCGTAGCTAGAATCACCAGTATGGATAGACCATGTGGTACCACACACCTGCAAACGCACATCTAACATTAGCGGTGAATCATCCTCCCACATATGGGCGTTACGGATCGGATCCCCGTCTTCATCTAGGCCGAAATGGAAAGGGAATGGTGGACGGCGATCTACGACTCGAAGTGCTGCTGCAATTTCTCTCGTGAGTGGGTGGTGGGTGCCGCACTCGCGGCGATCCCAATCCTCCTGATCCATCTTCACCGGATCATCAAAGTTATCGGCACCATAATATCTGGCAATCGCCAGATATGACCACATGCGCACCTGTGGTGATGGGTCACAAAGACTCGCACGAAGTTTCTCGACAGGTTCGCCGATAGATTCGGCAACCTTGCCGATATCATCCGAGAACCACTCCTGACAACGTCGCTCTGTACCGAGCGGTCCGTAGGTGTTATCTACGGGATCGACAGTGAGCACATCACCGAACAAGCGGCATTGTGGAATGTCGAATCGGTAGATGTAGCCATGCCCATTCTCGTCGCATTCCCACATCTCCACCTCCGGATCGTAGGTGTCCGAGGTGTCGATGTAGAGAGCGAAATCATCGGCGGATGCAACTAGCTTCCAGATCGGCTGATTAGTCATCGGGAATCCTTCCTGTGATAGATAGTTACAGTATTCCAATCAACGGACATCTCTAACTCTTCACCGACTGGTAGACGGTGGGAGATAGTTACAACCATATCACCGAGGGCATCGAAACCACGCTCATAAAGAGCGTTTGACATCCGACGATCCCATCCAACAGACAACTCTACCATAGGTACCGTAATCGGTAGAGTGTGGATGTTTCTCTCTAACGCGTATGAGGCTAGCCCTTTGGCCATGTCAATTAACAAATCCCCCTTGTTTGCTTCGGTGTAGTATAGTTCAAATAGCTTTACAACAATCAAAGTTGCCTCGTATTCTCGACACCATGGTATCGCAGATCGTGGCCATACACCACACAACTATCATCCATGGTGGTAGTGTAGCACATGCGCGTTTGATCTGAACATCCGGTGAAGAGTACCGTTTGCGCAATACACGCCGCGGTTATGTGATCCGGTGCTTCTACGTAGAAGCACGGAATGCCGGCCGATGTTTGCCAGCCTTCGTGCGACCATACCATCTGTCCCATGATTTGGAATCTCACGAGTACACCTTCCCGTCATCGCCCACCTCAGGCGATAACAAAAACCGGGAAATCACTACCTATGTGAATTTTGTAAGTCACGTTCGGCTGAATGTCATTCTCCCCTACATAAGCCACCGCGACGCGACACCTGGTATCCCAATATCGAATCATGAGGATACCATTCTCGCCAGCGGCGGCTGTGCCGTCGTAGCCAGCGGTGGCCGTACCATTCTCGCCAGCGGTGGCCGTACCGCCGGAGCCAGCGATAGCTGTACCGCGGGCGCCAGCGGTGGCCGTACCGTAATCGCCAGCGGTGGCCGTACCGCCGGAGCCAGCGGTGGCCGTACCGCCGGAGCCAGCGGTGGCCGTACCGTAATCGCCAGCGATAGCTGTGCCCTGGTAGCCAGCGGTGGCCGTGCCGCCGGAGCCAGCGGTGGCCGTACCGCGGGAGCCAGCGGTGGCCGTACCGCGGGAGCCAGCGGTGGCCGTACCGTAATCGCCAGCGGTGGCTGTACCGCGGGAGCCAGCGGTGGCCGTACCGTACATTGGCAGCACACCAACCGGCGCTTTTTCCTGAATTAGCTTAACAGCCAGATCCCTATTACCACAAAATAAGACATTCCCCCGTGGGAATTTCACTTTACCGTCAAGGTTGACAACCTCGGTAGTGGCAACTTCGACCACAAGCCATTTCGCTCCGATGGTACTTGGTACACCGTTTGCGACATTAATATCACCTACACCCCACAACCAACCATGTAAACCTTGTCCACATACCGGTTCGCTAGACCAGTCGGAGCATTCTACCGGTCCGATGGATGGCCACTGAAAATTATTCGTGGAAATCATGTTCGGTGGGCACACACGAAGTACTAGCACTGTCGACATTGATACCTCCATTAATACCGCTAGCAGCTAACGGTACCTAGCAGACATCATGTCAAATCAAGAACGCTACCGCGTAGTACCGTACCGTCAACAAGAGGATTAAGTCTATCCTCCATTGCACGGATCTCGTCGTGGGTGTTCTTGAGCGGACCGGTGAAGACTTCGTATAGAGCAATCTTCTCTTTTAGACTAGCAAGGTCGTCTAGGGCCGTTGTCGCGGCACGGATGCCGAGCGTGGTACCGCCACCACGCTCGGCGGCACTGGCATACTGGCCTTCGATCGTCGCGAGCAGGTTGACCGCCTCACGCTCTAGGCCGGTTGCTAGCTCGCTGGCGACATCAGTCGGGCGAGTGACGCTGGCGGGCGTGGCGGGCACCGGGAGGCCCGCTGCGTGGAGCGCGGTAGCTAGCCTGCACCACCGCTCGGTGCTAGGTCCGGGGGGGAGCCATTGGCCGTATGCAGTATCTACGCCACGTAACTCGGCGCAGATGCCGTCAAGGTATTTTGAAATATCCGCGGTACCAATGATGGAATCGAGACGCGCTTGCTCCCACGTGTTTTGCACGATAGCGGCGAGAGTGACCGGACCGTCGCACTCCAGCGTTTCACCGGTGAGTGTGACAACGAGATTTGTCTCTCCCACTGAGGTACCAAGGATGCTTTCGCCGCTCGGACGATAGACGCGCCACGAACGCCCCTTGATCGCGACATCAACACGGAAGCCCTGACTCTTGAGAGAGCGGACCGCTTCACCGGCGATTGCCTTGATCGTCCTTTTGGCCGGTGGATCGAAGCCACATGACTCCGCCGCGGTGGCCACCGTTTGCCAGCGAACCTCGCCTGTCTTACGCCATGCGGCAAGACACCCGTATGGATAGTTGCCATCGGTACCGGTCATGGCAACACGGATTAGGTCATTCAGCGCGGCACGTGCACGAGCGCGAATCTCTACCTCGGGGTTTGGGGTAGTAACGCGTGTGCGACGTACCGGTGCAGGAACCGGTGCGAACATAGGCGCAAAGGGATCGGGCGTAGGTGCTATCGGTGCATCCCGCGTAACCGGGACAGTAACCTCAACCGTCGCGGCTTGCACTACCGGCGAATCGATCATATCCAGGAAACGCTCACACTCAACTGGATTATTTTCCGACAGTGTCGGAGTCATGTCCAGCATATCGAGGAAAGATTCGGATGATTCTGGGGATTCGTCGGACATTTTGAAACCTCCATTAATTAACTCGTAGCGGACCGACGAGTTAATCTAGCAAATTTCAAGGTCATTGGAAGAAAGTTGCATGAGGTCTTGACGGGGCCGCGCCAGCCCTGTAGGCTGGCCCAGCGCCTCGCAGGCGCTGGCCCCTCGGGGCGGCCCGTCGCCTCTGTCGATTTGTGGTCTTAACTCATTGAAATCATAAGAATGAGACTCGACGGTGCGTGTAGGCTAACCTATTGAAACCTCGTCGTGAGTGCCGGCGCGTCTAGACTTTTGGACACTGTAAGTTGGTCTTGTAATACTTAAATTACATCTACCCTAATTGCCAACGGGCATTGCGCGGCAATCGCATTGATCTGGGAATTTGTAGTTTTAGTACCGCCGTCGCGGATTAGGAAAATACTCCCGCGGATATGTTTCGCGATAGCTAGTTGGTAGCTGTAGAGAGTAGTCCCGTCGGTGGAACATGTCTTCTCATGGTGACGCTCGCCAAGTCTCAATCCGTAACAGATTGGATACAACCTTCTGAGCCGTCACATTCGCCGTGGAAGTGCTCCTTGCAGCACATTGGTGAGTTACCGTCCGGTTCACAACCGCACTCTTCACAATTTGAGCATAACTCCAATTCATCGTAACCGCAGCACGGACACAATGTGTATCCTGATTCGCTCATTTTGAAACCTCCATCGCGAGCGCTACCGGTGTAGCGCGCACTAGCAAGTCTCAATCACTATCAGCTAGCAGCTAGCAGCGTCCAAATGTTATTATGCTTGTCCAGCATGAATGTCGTGGAGTCATCTTGCGCCATGACGGTTGACGCAGTGCACTCTAACACACGCCACACCTTGGGTGGAGTCTCAGGGAATGCTAGGATGAGGCGACCCAAGCATGTGGCTTGCCGCTTCCACTCCGCCTGCATCTTGCGGTCAACTTGCTCCTTGGTAGTTGCCTTGGCCACGCGCGGTGCCTTCGGTTCGGCTGCCGCGATACCACATGATGCTCCAATGCAGAGCGGGGTAACAAGAGCGAGAACAGCATAAAAACGGGTCATTCATATATCCTATACAGAGGCTGTGCAACCCATCCGGTGCGGATGAATTGGGCCGTGGTGAAACCGTTGTTTGGCCGGCGTCCCATTCCCTCATTTAGGCTTGCTCCTTACTCATAGAGCGACGGTACTCCACGTGAAACCGCATACGCATCGCGACACTCACAAATCTCTTCCCTTCTTATGAAGTCTTGCCATGCTTCATCCAAAGTACCGCTCATGGACACATCAGTAATCGTGTCGAGAAACGCATCGGTTAAAACTGACCACTCACGCATTTTGTCCTCCTGCGCACGCTAGAGTATGTTCTAGCGCACGTTGGAACACAAAATGTTCCGTTACAGTGCTACTTCAGCCCCCGGCCGCACCGAGCGGCCGGTCGAGATTGTCACAGTGACGCGGCGGCCCGCTCGCGCCAGGCGCTATCCTGAATCTGACAAAGATCCACCAACAATGCGCGGATGAAGTCATGACGGCTTTTCTCCGCCCATGGACCATTGTGTTTCTCCCAACTTTCGAGCCCCTGCGCCCACCGGTCAACAAAGTTTTCGGTGGGCGCACTACGCGCCCACACATTGTCCAGTTCCACCTCCGCAACGTGTGCGCGCTGCATATACATGTCCTCGGTTTGAGTGTGTGTTTTTGTCATTTTGCCCTCCTGCGCGCGTCCGGGAAGATCCGGGCGCACGTTGGAACACAAGATGTTCCGTCGTGATGCTATCGGCGAGAATCCAACTGTATCAGTCGATACAGTAAGTTCGCCAACGACTCCTCTGCTTCCACCACCAATCGTTTGTCCGTCTTCGAGCGTCCAAGCGCGGTGCGCTCTGCATACTGCGCAGCCTCGATCAGTTCACGTAGCAGTGCTTCTCCGAGCATCGTTTCTCCTTAGCGCACGTCCCTGGCCTACCCCGGCCACCCTACCCTCCTCCCCACAAGAGGATGTAATGCAGGGGATGTGCCACGCCACGCGGCAGGCTAACCCTGCGTACCTACAGGGTGTTTTCCCATGACGCGGTGCGTGGTGACAATCTACGCGCGGTGTCTCGCCTAACCCTACGTATTCATAGGGACAAAACACGCGCGACCAGGCGCAAACTACGCCTGTAGTATGACGCGGCGCAGCACAGCTCGAGTCGAGAACCTCACAGTGCATATTTCCACCCCCAACGGTCGCGGCCCCAAACAGAAAAATACGCTACAAAAAAAAATTATTATTAAAAATCAACAACTTACACAAGAACAGAGCCACCGCACCACAAACAGAAAAATACGCTACAAAAAAAAATTATTATTAAAAATCAAGAGCTTACACAAGATAACAGTGCTGATACCGAAATAACACAATAAATACACGATTTTATTCGATATTTGTTGTTTATATACAAACACATGGTAGTGTTCTAACACTATGGCTATCAAACCATCAGCCGCACTCTCAAAGTACATCGGTGATGTCACCAGAGAGGGTGTGGAACTAGTTGATGTTCTACTAAATATCGCGCGCGGTAGTGCTCATGATAAGATCAGACTTGAGGCCACGGCCATGCTCATGGACCGGTTCGCCGGCAAGCCGCTGGCTGTGGTCGAGACCGTCATCGTCCAGCACAGCCACATCCAGAACCCGGAGCGGATCGTCAATCTAGATGAGAATCAGCTCGAAGCACTCGCTGCATTAGGTGTAACCGGTGGGACGCAAAGGCCCGCGAACTGACGCACAGAGAGCGCGAGAGCTGTACCTGTGGCACGTACGTCAGAAGTACAAGCCACAGAAGCGCACCAAGCAACAAAAGCAGGGGTATACCGATGGGGTACACCTGCGTTACCGGGATGACTTCGATCCTACGAAATCGCGCAAGTACAAACCAACACATTCCGCGACAAAACTACGCTTGAAGTGCAAAACACCCATATTGCATGACGTGTCGTTGTGCGCTTGTCCGCCACCGACGATTAACATACCGCCAGACAAGCAGATACCGTACACCGTCATTGAGAATCCGACACCGATAGGCATACGTGTCCCGGCAACAGCGAATTTTGAAAAAACACTAGAGTGTCAGCAACTCCTGGCCGATCAAGCAGCTGCACGTGAGGCTGGTTTGCTACCACGTGTAGAAGGTGGCCCGGAACTACGTGCACCACGGTATCCGGTAGACCAGCCGATACCGTATTTTCCAGTTGAGCAGGTGCTGGAGATCAGACAACTAGCGCAAAACACCTTGGCTAAACGGTACCTGCGACACTTTGTTCGTCAGGCGTGGGTACACCTACATCCAAATACCCCGTTAGAATGGGGTAAACACGTCGACGCACTTTGTGATCACATCCAAAATCAACTAGAAGACCGTTGGAAAGCGCAAGAAGACCCCAACTTCACGATGAGAGCACAAAATGTGCTCATAAATGTGCCTCCCAGGACGTTAAAGAGTACAATTCTCGCACTTTCGTGTCTCTGGGCATGGTTGTATGAACCGACACTGCGAATCGCTGCTTTTTCGGCAAATCCACAGGTTTCCATCCAAAATGCGCGCATATGTCACACGATCATCCAATGTCCTTGGTATCTACAGCTACCAGGCGCACCAAACCTATCAAAAATCCACTCAGCACTGACGGATTTCGGCAATGATCAAGGTGGGACACGATTCTGCCGCGGCTTGGACAGCAACGTTACCGGTGTTGGTGCCGATTGGCTACAGATCGACGATCCGCACGACGTAAGAGACTCGGAAAGTCAGATCAGGCAAACCGTAGACGGCTACGACATGGCGGTTCATAACCGCATCAACAACCCTAGAACCAGCATCAGAACCGGAATCATGCAGCGATTCCGTGTTGATGACTTCTCCGGGCATATGTTAGAGATCCACACTGGTAATCCGGCGAAAGGTGGTTGGCTACACCTTCGTATGCCGATGGAGTATCTGGTAAACCACACGTGTAAGTGTGGTTCCTGTGTCGGTACGAATGTCTACGGGTGGCAGGATTGGCGTACCGTCGAAGGCGAGATCCTTCATGTGCGCTTTACCACAGAGTATCTCGACACGATGAAGATTGTGCATGGCCCATATGGCTATGCAGGACAGTATCAGCAAGAACCAGCACCGCCAACCGGTGGAATGATCAAGAATGTCTGGTATGGGTGGTTCCGGCTCGTGAACGAGCATCCGCCGGTATCTTGGCAACGCCCGGCAGGATGTAACGAATCGGAGACTGTTATCCTGGAACGGCGCAAGAACGGCAAACTAGACCTAGACATGATCGTTATCTCGGTTGACGGTACATTTGGCAACACATCAGATACCAAGGGATCTGCTGTTGGTCTTCAGGCGTGGGGTCTACAGAGGATGCGCCGCTTTTGTCTTGACGACCGTACCGCACCTATCTCTTATATTGACACAATTGTAGAGATTAAGGCGATGGTGAAGGAGTGGGGGCACGAGGCCCCAATTAGAATCCTGGTCGAGCCCAAGGCGTTCGGCCCTACGGCCGTGGAAGAACTCCGGGTCGCCATGCGCGAGGGGAAGTTCACGGACAAGAACGGTAGGCCCGTCTACGTGGTCGTGGAGGTCCTGAAAGGCCCGGATGACAAGGGAGTGGCCGGGGACAAGGAGACGCGCGCGCACGCGGCTACACCGGCCCTGGCGAGCGGGATGGTCCTGCTACGGCAGGGCTCGACCTGGGCAACGGCGCTGGTACACGAAACCGGCGTGTTCCCGAACGGCAAGCGTGACGATCGGGTGGATGCGATGACGCAGGTGTTAAACTTCTACACCGAGACAAACGACATCGCTAAAGCGCGGGCGCTACTACAGTGCTAAACTAGCACCAAGGCCCTGGTTGTGGTGCTAAACTAGCACCAAGGCCCTGGTTGTGGTGCTAAACTAGCACCGGATGCACTTCCCAAGAGTGCCATGAATTGTCACTAGGGAATGTCTGATACTCGCCATTTGATCTAGTTACGCGAATCTGGCCGTAGTGAGTACCGGCTTGGTCGGTGTCTCCGGCCACCCAAACACGCTTCACCGATCCGGTGGCCAGAACCACCGTGGTCAGCGAAACGATGGAAACCGTACCATCCGGTTTCTTCCAACGAAGCTGCACCGCCAATGCGCCGGTGAGTGATTCGGCAACATTGTTGACGAATACCTGTAGTGGCATGTCAGGCTCTAGATCACCAGCGATGATCGAATAGGTCATTGTACGGATCCCTTGTAGCTAGATGCTATGCTCGTACTGTACTCGGTACCAGATACCGAGCCGACATGCGCAGGTGTGGTGACAGAACCTAGACCGGCAGTAACCGGTATACTGTCAATAGCGGCAAGAATTACAGAGATACCAACAGGAACATCAACGGTAGTGGTACGATTAGCCGTCTTCGCTACAACAGTAGTGATACCAACAGGAACATCGACAGTAGTGGTACGATTCGCCGCTTTCGTCGCTATGGTAGCGATATCGACAGCAACATCAACAGTAGCAACACGATTCGTTATTTTGGTAACAACAACCGTTATACCAACCGGTACATCAACCGTAGTTGTACGTTCAAACTGTTTGGCTAGTACAACAGATATACCAACCGGTATATCAACGGTAGTGGTGCGATTTGCTGTTTTCGTCGCTACGGTAGCGATATCGACAACAACATCAACGGTAGTGGTGCGATTTGTTGTTTTCGTCGCTACGGTAGCAATGTCAACCGGAACATCAACAGTACCAGTGCGATTAGCTGTTTTTGTTGTAACGGTAGCAATGTCAACAGCAGTATCGATCGTAGCAGTACGTTCAAATGTCTCTGCACCACCGACATTTACCAATACAACAGCAATATCAACCGGAACATCAACAGTACCAGTGCGATTAGCTGTTTTTGTTGCAACAACAGCAACCCCAACCGGAACATCAACAGCAGCGGTACGATTAGCTGTTTTTGTTGTAACAACAGCAATATCAACCGGAACATCAACAGCAGCGGTACGATTAGCTGTTTTTGTTGTAACAACAGCAATATCAACCGGAACATCAACAG
>ERZ1292625.4286-Hain-H41-01um-R1-4286-length-10799-cov-5_pt1 | contig 10799 bp, 9 predicted proteins | sample MGYA00564400_ERZ1292625 | MGnify/ENA primary metagenome ERZ1292625 (study PRJEB36523, sample SAMEA6512639) | groundwater metagenome | collected 2019-01-08 | study: AquaDiva: Metagenomics assemblies of 32 groundwater samples
TCGCCGAGAACAGCCGCATCAAGAACAAGGGCGCGTATTTCATGACCGTCATCACCAGTAAATCGAATGGACCGAACAATCCTCACCACAGATCATAAGGAGCACGAGAAGTTTCTCCGCTCGGCAACAACAGCGTTCACATTCGAGGCCGACGGAACGCTCAAAGTTGGCGGCGATACTCTGGCCAGAAGACAGGTCGGCGAACTTATCGCTGATATGCGCCTCGCGATGCAGGGCGCGAACGGCGTTGGTCTTTCGGCGAACCAAATCGGCCTCCCCTACCGCATGTTCGTGGCGAAGGTGCCTGATACCCAGGGCCGAATGAAGTTCTACGCGATATTCAATCCGAAGTTGAGCGCGATAGACAGCGCCCAGGTGATGCTCGAAGAAGGGTGCTTGAGCATCAAACGGACCTATGGCAACGTCCCGCGCGCGAAACAAGTGCTCCTCACGGGCTTCGAGCGGAATGGCAAGCCGGTAAAGATCAAGGCCTGGGGTCTTCTCGCTCGCGTCTTTCAGCACGAAGTGGACCATCTTGAGGGTAAGCTTTTCATCGACCGAACGAAAGACGCCCACGTGGTTCCAGAAAAGAATAATTAAACGAATGGTGCTTGGATTTTGGAATTTGAAATTTTAATTTATGCGCTATATCTTTTTCGGCACTCCTGAATTCGCGGCCATTGTTCTTCGGCGCCTTATTCAGGCCGGCCTACCGCCCGTTGCGGTCATTGTGAATCCGGACCGGCCAACCGGCCGAAAACACGTCATGACCGCGCCACCGGTCAAAGAACTCGTCCAGAATCTCGGGATCAAGGACATCGCCATTCTTCAGCCCGAAATACTTGACGAAACATTTAAAAAAGAACTTCAAGCGCAAAAAGCCGACTTCTTTGTCGTCGCCGCATATGCGAAGATAATCCCAGCCGATGTGCTCTCGCTCGCGCCCCAAGGCACGATCGGCGTTCACCCTTCGCTTCTGCCCGAACTTCGCGGCGCCTCCCCCATCCAGGGCGCCATCCTCACGGGCGCGCCCCAAACCGGCGTGACGCTCTACCGGATGGACGAGCGCATGGATCACGGACCGATCCTCGTCCAAGAGCGCCTTGATAACTATGATCCAAAAACCGCCCACTATCCGGAACTCCTGCGGTCGCTCGCGGCCCTCGGCGGAGACATGGCCGTGCGGCTTCTCCCGGAATTTTTCGCTGGCCGCGCTACGGAAACCGCGCAAGACCATGCCCGCGCCACCATCACGAAAAAATACAAAACGGATGACGCCTTTATCGCCCCCGAAGATCTCTCTCTGGCGGAAAGCGGCGACGCGAAACTCGCCGAGTTTATTGACCGCAAGATCCGCGCTCTAAATCCCGAACCGGGCGTCTGGACGAATAAGAACGGCAAGCGCACAAAACTCCTTGAAGCAAAAAGAAAAGAAGGCGCGCTCCACATCACGCGCCTTCAGGTTGAGGGCAAGAAACCTCAGGACTTGGTTGGCTGACCGCTTCCCGGCGAATCGTTATTTTTCCCGAACGAATCAAGATGCTTCGTTTCGTGCTCTAGGCCAGCATCGATCTTTTCCATCTCTTTGCGAAGTAATTCTACGCGGCGTTCCGGATGACGCCCGATCTCGCTCTCCAGGGCGGTGAGGTCCTGGTGCATATCCCGGCGCATTTTCTCAAGCTCATGCTTCAATTGCGCGCGCCAAGCCATGACCCGGTAGACCGTGAAGTAGCCGATGCCCACGATGCCGCCAAGAATGGCAATCAAAGCAATGAGGATAAGTCCCCACTCGCCGATAAGGCGAGCGATATCGCGCCAACTGCTCCTCGCTTTCACGTCCACTGGAACGGTTTCTTCGCTCCAGGCGCCCCGGAAATCATTTGCCTGGGCCGTGAATTGCCAGGTGCCGCTCTTCAAGGGGCCGCGATATTCCGTGCTCCAAGCACCGCGATTGTTGCTTTGCGTTTCAAAAGAGACCGTCTCACTCCCCCGCTTTAGGAAGAGGATTATTTTCGTATTCGGTAACGCCTCGCCGCGAGCCATAAATGGTTCGCTGGGCGTTGTCACGGACTTGGAGTATTCGTTCACGACCGGCGTCTCAATGGGCCGCACGACGAATTCAAGCATGGCCTTGCGTATATTGCCGGCGCGATCGTGAGCGCGAATAAAGATCCAGCCATTATTCGTTGGCAACTGCGGCGGAAGAATGTAGCGATTGTATGTCGAAACCTCAACGCCAAACCAATCGCCGCTGCCTATCTTAATATCGTAGCGATCAATGCCTGAATCCCTATCTTCGGTGCCCCATTCGAAAACCGGCTGAGGATTCGTGGTGTCTTCAGGATCAAGACGGCGAATGGAAAACTCTGCGGGAGGTGTACGATCTATCCGGAACGCAACGCGCTCAAAGGAACCCCAGCCGGTCTTATTGTGGAAACGAACGAAGAAGTACCACGAGCCGTTTCCGAGATCACGGAAGTCGTAAGTAGCGGCCGGCATTAATCCCTTATCTTCTTTCGGCAGTGAGAAATTAGCATCCTGGGAAATGGCGTGACTCACGCTATCAACGCCTGGCGGCAGGTTCCAGGCGAACTCAACGGCATCGCCGTTATACCAGCCGTCCGGACCAAGCGGCGGGTTGGTACGCACAACTGGTTTATCGGGCAAGGCGTCGCCGCCCGGTGCGACGACGACCGTCGGTGCTGGCGCTGGCGGCGCTTCGCCGCTTGGCGCTCGTTCGATTACGAACGAGGCATTACCAAGGGACTTCAAAATATTCGTGCCCTCACCGTCATTCGCCAAGACCGATCCGGAGAGGAACGAAAGAGCGGCCTTCCCTTCGCTCTTGGTGCGGAAAGTGACACTGATAATATTGCCATCGGTACCTTGGTAGCCGGGATTTAAGACTATGCCCTCAAAACTAATGCGGCCCTCGCGATTCGAGTAGGAAGGTTCTTCCGACCAAAAGTTAACTACGGATTTTGTCTTGGACAAGGAAACTACCTCGAGCTTATCGGTCGGGAAAGAAACAACGCCAGAAAAAGCGTTCATCGACGTATCAGCAGAACCAACGCCCACATTAACGGTAAAAGAACGCCCGACGATCCGATTACCGGAGTCGGGCGTAAAAAAGAGCGTGGCCGCCTCCGTGGCCTTCGGAAAAACAAAAATACCGCCCAAGACAAGGAGCGCAATAATAAGATTAATTTTCAGGAACGAACGCGAAGGTAACGACGGATGAGCCATAGCGTTATACCCCCTAATAGTATCAAAAATGCGCCCAAGGCGACAGCCGTGTTTGCGTTTGAATCGAAAATGAGGCGCGGCGCCGAAGGTGCCGGCACGGAAACGATGCGAAAATTACCGGCATAATCTACGGCCCGCACGTAAATATCGCTCCGAAGGGCCTGGTCGAGCAGAAGATATGGCGATTCTGCCTCGTGCCAACCGGAAACATCGCCGTGTCGCAGGCCTGCCGGGACCTCAAGCACGTCATAGCGCTCAATGCCGGTTTGCTTGTCCTCGGTCATGAAGACGAGCGCCGCCCGGCCATCAAAAAGCGCCCGATCGCGCACGATCTCTGGCATAAATTCTTCCGGCGGACGCCGATCTTCGGCCGTCAAAAGACGGTTCGACGAGGTGGGTATTTCCGATACAAGCCATGGCTCGACATCAAAAGAAACGGCGAGCGGCGTGCCAAGGCCATCGTTTCGGAAGGCCATCCCGCCGGTCATCTGGAGTGGCGGCATGGTACCCGCGGCGCGGGGCTCGACAAGGAGCGTGGCCACAAGACCATCGGCACCGGAAAATCCTCCAGGAACGATACCCGAAAAACTCACCGTACCAGCGGACTCATCTATCGTCGGTCGGTCGACCCAACCATTGATGATGCTATTACCGTCTTGGATGCTAACAATGCGAAAATCATTCTTAGAAAACCCAAGCCGAAGTTCAACTGCATTTACCGATTCTTTACCGGTATCAATTGTTATCCTAGCCGCAAAATAGCCATCGGTTTCGACTAGGCGACCAAGATGAAGTTTCACCGTCGGCGTCCCGAAGGGAGAAGCGGCGCCACTCGTGTTTATTGGGGAAAGGGCCATATAACTATCCTGTCCAATTAAAGGCGAGAATGCTGAAATCAATAAGAGTTATTCTGCCATCGCCATTCAGATCATATACTGGCGCCGGATTAAGGCGCTTATACCAGTACGCCAGGATAGAAAGATCGATAAGATTTATCCGGCAGTCATTGTTGAAGTCGCCCCGCGCCGGGCATTTTTTCTGCGGTTCGACGAAAACGTTTTTTGTGCCGACTTTGAATGCCAATACCTTCGAGTTGATGGAAATATCTTCTTCGTATTTTGCGAGGGCGTGAGTTGTGTGGTCGCCGTAATCAACTTCGTTCGTATCAAATTTATATACCCACGCCCCCACAACATCAGAAACTATTTTTTTGAGAATATCGCTATCAGAATTGATGCTCACGCTCACCTCCGCATTTGGCGCCGTGAATCCTATAATAGTGAGCGGATCTCCTCGTCTGGTTTCGATCTTATCAACGCTGATCGTCGGCGCGATGAAAATACCGCTCACCATCGTCGTGGCCCCCATGGCAAGCGTGATGGTGAACACCTGGGTGAGCGATCGATTGCCATTCGCGTCTTCCGCCCACACGCCGAAATTGTACGTTCCGGGCGAAAGATCGCTAACGCGTATTTCGAATTGAGCGTCCGGGCCGGCCTTGGTAATTGCCGCGACGCGCGCATCCTTCAAGAGCGTAACGCTGCTTTTCGGATAAGCGATGCCGCGAAAAACGACTCCGGTGGGAAATGACGAAGCGCCTCCCCCGCCGCCTCCACCACCACCCCCTCCCCCGCCGCCCGCAGCGAAAGTCGAGGCGCTCGCTTCATTGCTATAGCCGGAAAATCCGTTACCGTTAAAAGCGTGCACTTTATAAAAATATACCGTCCCCGCCGAAAGACCGCTATCTGGAAAACTTGCCACATTCGCTGTTGTGGTGGCAATTTCGGCATAGGTGCCGCTCGAACCGGTTTTACGCTCGATACTAAAACCATCTTCGTTCAAAGAGTTATCGGTCCAGGAGAGGTTGATCCCCGCCGCCGAAACGCCGGTCGCGGAAAGATCCGATGGATCGCTTGGGATAGACGTAACTATGACTGCGCCGGTCGTCATGTCTGCGGCATGAACTGAAAATGGCAAAAAGAGACCCTGACTGAAGGCAAGAAAAATACCGATGGATCTTATCACCTGGTGTTTCATCGTAGGCCGAATCATCGGCGCTTTTTAGGTCCGCCGGCGGCGAGTAAGGAAAAAACCGAGGATAAGGATAAGGAAAGCGCCGCCGGCAATAAATGGCCAGTTGCCCGCCACCATCCGAGAAAGCTTACCGCGCCAGCCGGCGATACTACCGGCCGCCAAGACATTAAAAACGGTCTTTTGGCTCGCGACAAGCGTGTCGTTCTGGTAGAACGCAACATTCGCCCAGTACTCTCCAATACCAAGATGGAAGTTGATGGGAAAATCCATCGTATATTCCCTGGTCGTAAAAGGCGGAATTTCCGTAAAGCCATCTGTTTTCTGAACATAGGCAAGACGCACGGCATTAAACTTGTCGAGGAGCTCAAAAGTAGCGCCGGTGAAATTTTCGGGCACATTACCCTCGTTCTCGAACTTCACGAACACCTTCGGATCCCAGCCCTCTTCGACATCCATGATCTTGATGACCGGCACGGTTACTTTGCGATAGATATCGTTGCCGATGGTAAGATTCATGATCACCTCCGCACCGAGCGCGATCGTCACCTGACCGCTTTGGCTTGGAGCGCTCGTAAAATTGATGCGACCGCTATAAACACCGAGGTCGATATCGCGTGGTATTCTGGCGGTTATCTTTACGGGAAACTGCTGAACTCCTTTGGGGATGACAAAGTCCATGCCCGTATCGAGCGATAGCCACGGCTGTATTTTTTCGGGAATATCAAAACGCGTGTGGATAGGAAGATCGCTATCGGGACGATCTTGAACCAAGAAAACAGTTTGCGTGTACTCTGCCCCCTTCACTAAGTGATCGGCGTTCATGATGGGCGGCGAAATACCGAAGGCGGCCTCCGCGATGGGTGCGGAAAAAAGCCCCGTCGTGAGCGCGACCAAGCCGAAGAGAAAGCCAATAGTAGCCGTCCGTCTATCCATGAAACTTACGCGTTTTAGTGTACCATACCGAGGCAAATTTCAAAACCGCCTCCACGATGAGAAGTGGCCCTGGGATAGGCCTTAAATAAAAAGCGCGATCAGGGGAACGCGCTTTCTGCATCTAAGGAAGAGTTAGTTTATCTATGGAATCCAAAGCGGCGTAAAGACGTTCGTGCCGGTGTAGGTGCCGGTAGCCGTACCGCCGGGAACATTAAGGCCCCAGAAGGTTGCCCGCTCCACCACGCTCGTCGAGGTCGGCGAAGTGAGAGTGAAACCAGTAACCGTCACCGCCGAAGCGGTCAGGGCTGTTGAAGTACCCGGGTAGGTGAAGGTTGAGGTCGAATAACCCTGGGAGCTTGTCGAAATACTATTCGCGCCGGAGGTGAGCGTTGCCGAAGCAGAGAGGCGAAGAGTCGTCGAAGAGTTTCCGGCGTTCGTCGAGGTCGCCGTTTGGTTCACTGCGCCCGTATTCACGCCTGCGGCCAGCGTGCCGTAGTTAAGGGACGACGTCGTGACGTTAATGGCATTGGTCGTATTGAGCTCGCGATTTGTAGATGTTGCCGTCGAAGTCGCTCCGGTTTGATCGCGCACCTGCACCTGGGCACCCCAATCCTCGGCCGTGAAGCTTGATGAGGCGTCGGTAGCCTGGGCGAAATAATAAACGCTCAAAGTAATGGTGGCGTTGGCGGTCGAGGTGGTCGTCGTGGCCGAGGGACAGTTGTTCGTAGTGGTCGCCACCGTGACATAGCAGTTTAAGTTACTGGCGGCACAGGCGGCGGTCACACCCGAACGAAAAGCCGTGGTCGTGACGTTGCCGTTATAGAAAACGTCGCCACAACCATTCGAGTCGGTCATGGTGAAACTCACCGTGACCGGCGTGGTCGTGTTCGCCGTAAGGGTGATGGCGCTCCCGCTGTTTAAAACAACGGCCGAAACGGCCGGCGCGGCGTTGCCGACAATGACCTGACTGCCAATGTTCGTCTGCGCCAAAGCGGTTCGAAGCAGGGCGACACCGCCGAACCCGAACGTGGCCACCGCCAAGCTAATCCCAAGATAGGAAACTGCTATCCCGCGAAGAGAGGCCATATTTTTCATATGTTTATATTATAGCAGATACGACTGGGGACACGCTGTGCATAACTTATTATGATGCCCCATGGCAGTCCCCTATTTTACGGACTCCAAACGGACGTAAAGATATTTGTGCCCGCATAAGTGCCGACAAGCGCGTCCCCGGGGACGGCCAAGCCCCAGTACGTGTCCCTGGAAGAGAGGGGCAGGAATTGCTCTTCCTGGTCTTCGGAGCCGCCACCGACCATATAGCCATGGCCCCGGTAAGTCAACGCGTCCGGAAAATTCCAAGTTGTAGTGGTAACGGAAGGCGCCCGATACCAAGAGGTGGAGGTCGACATTCCATTCGCGGTAATCGGCAGAAAGCGAACCGTGGTCGTGCTCCCTTCTATGTTGTGCAGAACCCCCCCGTCGTAGAGGAGTTTATTACCATAAGCGGCCACGGGAAGGTTCGGCCCCCTCTGCCAGGCGCCGATACTCCCTGTGGCTGATACCGGGGCGTACAGAGTCGTTGATGTCCTCCCCGAAGAATCAAGGGTATCGGTCCCACCAACAACAAATGCGTATCCATTTCCAAGCGTAAAACCAAAGAACCCGAAAACGCCACTTCCAGAATCCGGAAGGGCCGTAGTCGAAGTCCAGTTAGAGAGCGTACCAGTAGGAGATATTTGCGCGAATTCAACGCTGGTATTATTCCCACCGGCCGCATATACATAGTCGTTATAAAGAGCAACTCCATGAACAGTTCTAGCCGCGAGCATTGGCGAGGTCGTCGCCCAAGCGCCAATGCTTCCGGTGGCATTGATCAGCGCGCGCCGGACGGTCGAAGTAGACGCGCCGCCGCAATTGTTTGTTTCTCCTCCAATAACGAAAAGATAGCCGTTCGCCGCAACGCTTCCATGTCCACAGATGGTAGTTGGGAATGGAGTGGTCGTCGCCCAAGCGCCAAGCGAACCCGTAGCATTTATGGGGGCGAAATACACCGTGTTCACCGCGCCTCCACCAATACCGTAAATATATCCATTGTAAGCGGCGGCGCTTATTTGATTGTCATCATTCGGAAGCGCGGGCAGGTCGCTCGTGACCTGCCACTGGCCAGAAACCGGAGCGCTTACTAACCAGCCGCTCACCGCTGTCGCCACATCTGAGAGCGCTTGCTCTAGCCCCCCAAAGGTGAAGGTCGAGGTAGCGTAGTGCTGTGACGAGGTGGCGAAGCAATCCCCGCCGAAGCACATTGCCGCGCCGCTTACCTTCAGCGTGGTTGAGGCATTGCCGGCGTTCTTCACGACTGCTGTTTGGTTCGTCGCGCCGGTATCTAATCCGGCAGCAACCGTGCCGTAGGTTGTTGTCGCCGGTGAGACATCAAAACCAAGAGTAGTATTGAGCTCACGATTCGTGGAAGTAGCTGTCGAGGTTACGCCAGCTAAATCGCGCACCCGCACTTCTGCGCCCCAATTTTCGGACACAAAACTTGATGAGGCATCGGTCGCTTGGGCGAAGTAGTAGATGCCGAGAGTGATAGTGGCGTTCGCGGTTGAGGTCGTCGTCGTGGCCGAGGGGCAGTTATTGGTCGAAGTGGCCGAGCTGATATAGCAGTTCAGGCTGTTGGCGGTACAGGAAGAACCGACACCGGAACGGAAGATGGTGGTCGTGACGTTGCCGCCATAGAGAACGTCGCCACAACCGTTGCTGTCGGTCACGGTGAAGTTCACGTCGACAGTCGTCGTCGTGTTCACCGTAAGAGTAATGGCGTTGCCATGGTTCAGGGTGACGGCCGAGACGACGGGAGCGGAAGCGCCAAAAACCGCCGAACTCCCGATATTCACGGCGCCCGAGACGCTATTCATCATAGCGGCCATGCCGACGAGGAACGTGAGCGCGGCAAGCCATGCCCCGGCCCGCGAAAAATAACGTGGAGATGTTGTTTCCATGCCTTGCCTTTATTATTTCACATCACCACACGCACGCAAAGAAGCGCGCGGCGGGAAAGCGACGATCCCCTGGCGATACGAATAACTACTGGGTCCAAACCGGCGTAAAAACGTTCGTGCCGGTGTGAGTACCCGTGGCCGAGCCGCCTGGAACGGAAAGACCCCAGTAGGTATTGCTCTGAACCGCCGTCGTGCTCGTAGGAGCGGTCAAGACGAAACCAGAAACGACCGTATCAACATCCGAAAGCAACTGCTCCAATCCCCCAAAGGTGAAGGTCGAGGTCGCGTAGTGCTGTGATGAGGTGGCGGCGCAATCTCCGCCCAAGCACATCGCCGTACCGCTCACCTTCAGCGTGGTCGAGGCGTTGCCAGCATTCTTCACGGTAGTTGTTTGATTGGTTGATCCTGTATTCGAATTGATAGGAACCGTGCCGTAGGTCGTTGTCGCCGGAGAAACATCGATACCGACCGTAGTATTGAGCTCACGATTCGTGGAAGTAGCTGTCGAGGTTACGCCAGCTAAATCGCGCACCCGCACTTCTGCGCCCCAATTTTCGGACACAAAACTTGATGAGGCATCGGTCGCTTGGGCGAAGTAGTAGATGCCGAGCGTGATGGTGGCGTTGGCCGTTGAGGTGGTTGTTGTGGCCGAGGGACAGTTGTTCGTGGTGGTTGCAACGCTTACATAGCAATTCAAATCGCTCGCGGCACAGGCAGAAGTTACGCCGGAACGGAAGATGGTGGTCGTGACGTTGCCGCCATAGAACACGTCACCGCAACCGTTGCTGTCGGTCACGGTGAAGTTCACGTCAACGGTCGTGGTTGTGTTCACCGTCAAAGTGATGGCGTTGCCGTGGTTTAGGGTGACGGCCGAAACGGCTGGCGGTTGAGAAGTAAGGGTGGCCGAACTCCCGATGTTCACAGCGCCTGAGACGCTATTCATCATAGCGGCCATGCCGACGAGGAACGTGAGCGCGGCAAGCCATGCCCCGGCCCGCGAAAAATAACGTGGAGATGTTGTTTCCATGCTTCCCTCCTATTATTTCACATCACCACACGCACGCAAAGAAGCGCGCGGCGGGAAAGCCCCAAATAATGCGGCGGGTTATTGGGTCCAAACAGGCGTAAAGATATTCGTGCCGGTGTAGTCGCCAACGACCGAACCTCCCGGAGCGGAAAAACCCCAGTAGGTATTGCTCTGAACCGCCGTCGTGCTCGTAGGAGCGGTCAAGACGAAACCAGAAACGACCGTATCAACATCCGAAAGGAGCTGTTCTAGCCCGCCAAAGGTGAAGGTCGAGGTCGCGTAGTGCTGTGACGAGGTAGCTATGCAGTTGCTACCAGAACACATGGCTATGCCGCTCACCTTCAGCGTGGTCGAGGCGTTACCAACGTTACTGACGGTAGTTGTTTGGTTGACCGAACCGGTATTCGTGTTGATGGGCAATGCACCGTAGGTCGTCGTGGCCGGGGTGACATCGATGCCGACGGTGGTGTTGAGCTCGCGATTGGTAGCGTTCGCGGTCGAAGTCGCCCCAGCCTGATCGCGCGCCCGCACCTCCGCGTCCCAATCCTCGGCTACAA
>ERZ1292625.4287-Hain-H41-01um-R1-4287-length-10797-cov-5_pt1 | contig 10797 bp, 11 predicted proteins | sample MGYA00564400_ERZ1292625 | MGnify/ENA primary metagenome ERZ1292625 (study PRJEB36523, sample SAMEA6512639) | groundwater metagenome | collected 2019-01-08 | study: AquaDiva: Metagenomics assemblies of 32 groundwater samples
CTTTAAGCGGACACGTAGTCTTCCTTTTGCCATATTAAAGTGCTAATGAGTTTTATGCGATGATCTTTGTCACCGCACCTGCTCCCACGGTCTTGCCGCCTTCACGGATAGCAAACCGCAGTCCTTCTTCCAAAGCTACTGGAGCAATCAGCTTTACTTTCACTTTTGCGTTATCTCCCGGCATGACCATTTCTACTCCATCTGCCAGCGTCACCTCGCCGGTCACATCGGTTGTCCGGATATAGAACTGGGGTCGGTATCCCGAGAAGAAAGACGTGTGCCGTCCGCCCTCTTCTTTGGTTAAGACATATACTTCGGCTTCAAACTCTGTGTGGGGAGTAATCGATCCTGGCTTGGCCAATACCTGGCCTCTTTCCACTTGGTCCTTTTCAATTCCCCGTAGCAGTACGCCTACATTGTCTCCGGCCAACCCCTCGTCCAGTTGTTTTCTAAACATTTCCACACCCGTAACCACCGTAGTCTGAGTGGCCTTGATTCCTACAATCTCGATCGTTTCGTTAATTTTCACCTTTCCGCGTTCAATTCTGCCCGTCACCACCGTCCCCCGGCCCTTGATAGAAAAGACGTCCTCCACCGGCATCAAAAACGGCTTGTCCAGCTCCCGTACAGGATCTGGAATAAACTCATCTACCGCTTTCATCAACTCCAAAATCTTCTCTTCGTACTTAGCATCTCCCTCGGTAGCCTTTAGAGCTGATCCGCGGATGATAGGCGTTTTGTCTCCGGGGAAACCGTATTTAGTCAAGAGTTCCCGGACTTCCATTTCCACCAGATCCAGAAGTTCCGCGTCATCTACCATATCGCACTTGTTCAAAAAAACCACAACGGCAGGTACGTTCACCTGCTTAGCTAAGAGGATGTGTTCTCTAGTCTGGGGCATAGGTCCGTCTGGGGCGGAGACTACCAGAATAGCTCCATCCATCTGGGCTGCGCCTGTAATCATGTTCTTAATGTAGTCAGCGTGTCCCGGAGCGTCAATGTGGGCGTAGTGCCTTTTCTCGGTTTCGTATTCCTGGTGTGAGAGGTTAATAGTTACTCCGCGGGCTTTTTCTTCCGGAGCCGAATCAATTTCATCATATCTCTTGGCGGTGGCCATTCCCTTCTTGGCCAGCACCACAGTGATGGCGGAAGTCAAAGTCGTCTTCCCGTGATCCACGTGACCGATGGTTCCGATATTGACGTGTGGTTTATTTCTGACAAAAGTAGCCATAGCAAAACTTGCTCTAATTCTAATTGAAAAAAATCCCCTATGCAAGTCCCAAAAATTGGGTTACCCTCGGCAAATCTTTTTCGCCAAATACATTAAAATGCTCGATCGTATTCTTTCTGCTCATCGGTGGTTCCGTTGAAAGGACTCCCCAATTTATAAAATACAGCCAGCAACGGAGTCGGCAATTTCAGAACCCAGCTCATCATCTTCAGAACCCAAATGTTTCTAAACAGCCTCAAGATAAAATTGGAAAAAAGTGAATCGGTTTTCAGATAAGGCCCGGTAGACATAAACAGTAATTTGGCCTCCGGGTATTCCAAAGCCACGTGGGGCAGTACCAATCCTCCCAACGAAATTCCCACTCTGGCCACCCGTGAAGTATCAGCGCGTTCTTCATTATTCCATTGTTGCCTCCGGGCCTTTATTGCGGAAAGCCTTTACAAATTTTTCTGCCAACTTTTCGTCGAATGTATCCATTTTTAACATTCTATCCCACGCCACCAAAACAATTGATTTATCAATCGTGGAATTAGGTTGCACAATGAGTTTTTTCAATTCCATCTTTTTAGCCCAATCCACCAGAGTTTGCGCCAACGCGCAGTCTGTTTTAATCGTTCCGCTGTCCGTTGCTACCTCATTATCCTCATGCGCGCTCACTTTGGAAATTGAAAATTGGAAATTGGAAATTGGGAGTGCACAGTTATAGTGTACGACCACGTACCCATGCTCGAGAGAATGAATCAATTTATATTTATCCTGTGCCTCGCCGTAAATTCCCGGCCGGATCGAATCCGGATCATGCGGCCCAGAGGTTGGGGGATTAGAGTTGTATTTGAATTCATCAAGTTTAGTGTGGTCCCAATGCTCCCGTCCCTGATCAACCACCGCCTCCCCCGGTAAATTTCCTGCCCCGCTCACCATCCACCACCCAATCCCCACTAATACTAATATTCCTATAATTAACGATAAACTCTTAGCCATTAGCCGTTACTTTACCAGATTTAGCAATAATGTTTTCGGCGATGTTTTTAGGCACTTCTTCATAGTGGGACGGCTCCATATAATAGGTAGCCCGGCCTTGAGACATGGACCGCAGATTGGTCGAGTAGCCCGAAAGTTCGGCCAGCGGCACGTAGGCATTAATAATCGTCAGATGCCCGCGTTTATCAGTTCCCAAAATCTGCGCCCGTTTACTGGACAAATCTCCGATTACATCCCCCATATACTCCTCCGGAGTAGACACTTCCACTTTCATGATCGGCTCCAACAAACACGGATCGGCCAACTTCACTCCGTGTTGAAATGCCATCGATCCGGCAATTTTAAACGCCATTTCCGAAGAGTCCACGTCGTGATAAGTTCCGTCGAATAAAATAATTTTCATATCCACTCCCGGAAAACCCGCCAGCACCCCATTTTCCATGGCTTCCTTGATTCCTTTTTCAATAGGCGCAATAAATTCAGAAGGGATGGCCCCACCTTTAATGGCATCTTCAAACTCAAAACCCGCCCCTCGTGGTAATGGTTCTAGCTTGATCCAACAATGACCATACTGCCCACGTCCGCCGGACTGGCGGATATACTTTCCCTCCGCCTCTGCGGATTTCCTGATAGTTTCTTTGTATGCCACCTGCGGCGCTCCCGTGGCCGCTTCCACTCCAAATTCCCGTTTCATTCGGTCCACGATAATTTCCAGATGCAATTCTCCCATTCCGGAAATAATCGTCTGCCCGGTTTCCAAATTAGACTTAATTCGGAAAGTTGGGTCTTCGTCAGACAGTTTATTCAAAGCCATCCCCATTTTTTCCTGATCCTGTTTAGTTTTCGGCTCGATAGCTAAAGAAATAACCGGTTCCGGAAACGTAATAGACTCGAGTACAATTGGTGCGCCTTTCTCGCACAGAGTATGTCCTGTACTCGTTCCTCGTAATCCTACCAAGGCTATAATCTCTCCCGCGTACGCCACGTCAATTTCCTCTCTTTTGTTGGCATGCATCAAAAGCATTCGAGAAATTCTTTCCTCTTTATCCTTAGTAGCATTATAAATTGCCTGCCCAGCTTTCAAGATCCCAGAATAGATTCTCACATAGGTCAGTCTTCCCACGTGAGGGTCGGTCTGGATCTTAAACGCCAGCCCGCAGAATTTTTCTTCGTTAATAGTCTTTCTCACTTCCTCACCCCCGGTCTTGGGATTAATGCCCTTTACGTGATCGATGTCCACCGGAGAAGGCAAATATTCCACTATCGCGTCCAGGAGTGGTTGCACCCCCTTGTTACGAAGAGACGCTCCCGAATACACGGGCACCAATTTATAAGCAATCGTGGCTTTTCGTAGGGCCGTTTTCAATTCCACAATACTTGGTTCCTCTCCCGCCAAAAACTTATTCAGCAAATCATCATCCGTTTCCGAAATCTGCTCAATCAGCTTTGTTCGCCATTTTTCCACCACCTCTTTCATATCTGCTGGCACTTCTTCTTCCACAAACTTGGCTCCTGTCTCATCACCTTGCCAAATCAAAGCCTTTCTTTCTAAAAGCAGGACCACTCCCCTGAAAGTGTTTTCCACTCCAATCGGATATGCCATGACTGCCGGGTTGGCTCCCAGCCTATCGATGACCGCTTTAATGGTGCCTTCAAAATTTGCTCCCAGTTTATCGATCTTGTTTACAAAAATAATCCGCGGTACTTTGTATTTATCGGCCTGCCGCCATACCGTTTCCGTCTGCGACTGTACTGTTTCTTCTGCGTCCAGCACGGTTACTGCTCCGTCCAAAACGCGCAAAGACCGTTCCACTTCTGCCGTAAAATCCACATGTCCTGGGGTGTCAATAATATTTACCCGGTAAGACCCAGTGGGAATAGGGGAGTTGGGGTCATTCACTGACCAAAAAGTAGTCGTGGCGGCAGAAACAATGGTGATTCCTCTTTCTTTTTCCTGTTCCATCCAGTCCATTTGCGTATCGCCTTCGTCAATATCCCCGATCTTGTAAGATTTTCCGGTATAAAACAAAATCCGCTCTGTGGTCGTTGTTTTTCCGGCGTCAATATGGGCAATTATGCCAATATTCCGCACCCGATCCGACGGCACTATTCTATTAGTAGTCTTTATATCAGCGGGTGCCATAAATTAAAACGTCATTCCGTTAATTTTCTTCTCCAAAAACATATTAATCAACTTCTTAAAGAGATTTTTATTATTGAGATATTGGTCGAATATAATAAATTCAATACCGGCATTTTTAGCAAATTCTGAATCAACTTCCGAATCACCAAAATAAATAAAATCTCTTTTATCTCCACCGTAGCGCGAAACAAGGTCCAGTAAGCATTTAGAATCAGGCTTTTTGTACCCGGCATCAGCACATGAGATGATTTCTTCAAAATACCCATTGATAGCATGTCCCTGAAGAATCGGCTCAAGTGTTCTCATTGTTCTGTTTGTGCACACATGAAGCGTTTTGCCCGATTCCCTCAAAAACTTAAGGATATCTACTACACCATCAAAAAGCCTCATCTGCGGAAATTCTTTCATCTGAATATCGGCGTCAAGTCGTAGCAAATCTTCCAATTTAGATTTAAGGCCAAATTCCTCAATGGCCATTTTATATAGGTCCTCAATTGTGGCACCGCGGACGGATTCATGAAAATCAACGACCAGTTTAGAATTGACGTGGGGTTCAAGTTGGGTAATAGCCCTGGCCATTGACTCGCCACAAAAAAGCCTCCCGTCAATGAGGGTATCATCTAGATCAAAGACAAAATGTTTCTTAAAATTGGTTGTATCAGCCATAAAAAATAAGCTTATCGCTCTTTTCAATTTTACCAGAGTCCCTTCGATGCCACAACTCCAAGCACTATCTTGTAATTTCAGCTTCTCCTCGAAGACGCACTTCCTCTTCTTTTCGAAGTTTAGTTAGTGCAAGGTTAACCACAATTTGTGATAAGCCAGCTTCCTTCGCCAAAGATCTTATATAAGCTTCTTGCACTAACTCAAGCGCTCTCTTTGCCCCTTCAGGATCAGCTATAGAAGCAACACTAACAATTTGTAGCAAATTCATACTACAGGGCATTTTACATCAGCTTGATCGATTGTCAACTTAGCAGTCTTGGGGTACAATTGCCAGTACAACTATGGCCGCCAAACGTGACTATTATGATATTCTGGGTGTTTCCAAAAACGCCAGCGCTGCCGAACTCAAAAGCGCTTATCGCAAAATGGCCATGCAGTGGCACCCGGATAAAAACAAGTCTCCCGAGGCCGAAGAGAGATTTAAAGAGATCAACGAAGCCTATCAAATTCTTTCCGACTCTCAGAAGAAACAAACCTACGACCAGTTTGGCCACACCCCGCCCGGTGGAGCTGGTTTTGGCGGCCAAGGCGGGTTTCAGCAGCAAGGCCCCTTTCAATATTATTACTCCACTTCTGGTGGAGGAAACCCTTTTGGAGATATGGGAGACCCCTTTGAAATTTTTGAGCAGTTTTTCGGCGGCACCTCGCCATTCGGCCGCAGAGGTCCTGCTAAACCCCATTATTCAATAAGAATTCCCTTCAAAACGGCAGTTTCAGGTGGTACCGAAAGCGTCACCATCGACGGCCGGACCCACGCTATCAAGATTCCCGCCGGCGCCGATACCGGCACTCACCTGCGCTTTACCGATTTTGATATTACTTTCGAAGTTGAACCCGACTCGGTCTTTCGCCGCGATGGCGCAGACATATATATAGATCACAAAATTTCCTTTACACTGGCTATTCTTGGGGGTACGACTTCCGTACCAACTTTGGACGAAAACTTAGAACTCAAAATCCGCCCCGGCACCCAGCCCGGAACCATGGTTAGATTATCTGGTAAAGGCGCTCCCCAGCTTCACGCTCTATCCCCCGCCAGCCGGCGGGGCGACTTCTACATCCGCCTCGTCATCGATCTCCCCGCCCACCTCTCCCACCGCCAAAAACAATTATTAGAGGAATTTGACAAAAACTAGAGGTTTAAACAACAATCGCTGGCTCAACACTTCCAATAAGCGTATAAGTTCCATCTTCTTTGCCACCTGGACCGACATCATATAATCTAAACTCAGTTTTGGAAAGTCCTCCCCCTACCTCAAACACTTGCCTTACAATACCCGAATGACCAGTATCCTTAAAATTAATGACAGAACCCATGGGGACCACAAGTATTTTAGCGTCTCCGTCAGGCTTAGAAGGATCTAGACCACGCAATTGAACTCCGCCCCTATTGGGGATTACCTCAAGAGACCATTGAAGTCCTTCTGTCTCTTTAACAGCAGCGCTAGCAACTTCGGCCATAAAATTAATTATAACAAATAAAAATTGAGAGACAACTTAAATGTTCTCCTAGCAGAATTGAATCAAACCTGCTAAAATTGCGCCAGTTATGGCCAAAGTTTTGCAAGCTAGAACCGAATTCGCCTCCGCCTTAAATCAGGTGGCGCATGAGCGCAACTTGGATCCGGAAGTGGTTTTGGATACTATCAAGCAAGCCATTGTCGCCGCTTTTCGAAAAGACCACCCCGACCAGTACGACGAGGCCAAAACCTATGATTCCGATCTCGATGCCCAGACCGGTGAACACCGGGTCTTTGTGCTCGATGGCAAGAAAAGAGTGGATATTACACCTCCGGGTTTTGGCCGTATTGCCGCTCAAACTGCCAAACAAGTCATCCTGCAAAAAATCCGTGAGGCCGAAAAATCTGCCACCGTTGCCGAATACGAAAAACGCTTAGGCTCCCTGGTCAATGGTATGATCCTGCGTTTTGTGGGTAACGAAATCATTGTGGATATCGGCAAAACCGAAGCCATCATGCCGTCCTCCGAACAGGTCTATTCCGAAGATTATCACATCAACCAGAGAATGACTTTTTACCTGGACAGCATCCGCGACTCCCTGCGCGGCCGGGAAGTAGTTGTCTCCCGGGCTAACACTGGTCTCATCAAGGAATTGTTCAAAAGAGAAGTTCCCGAGGTTAATTCCGGTGCAGTCGAGATTAAAGTCATTGCCCGCGATCCCGGATCCCGGACCAAAATTGCTGTTTATTCTCACCAATCCGGTGTGGATCCGGTAGGTTCCTGTGTGGGTCAAAAAGGCGTCCGGGTTCAGGCGGTTATAGGCGAGCTCAATGGAGAAAAATTAGATATTGTTCAGTTTAGTGAAGAGACAGAGAAATTTATTGCCTCTGCCCTATCTCCCGCTACGGGTTTAACCGTTAAGGTCAATGCAAAGAAAGCCGAAGCTGTTGTCACCGCCCCCGCCGACCAACTGTCTCTGGCCATCGGCCGCGAGGGCCAAAACGCCAAACTGGCCGGTAAACTCACCGGCTATCACATCGACATCAAAGGAGAAAAAGGCACCAGCGAAAAAAAAGAAGAGCCCTCAACTTCCACTGACCAAACCACAAACTCAAATGACCAGTAATATGTCCCGCATTTGATTTTTTGAATTTGGAATTTGGGATTTGTTTAGGGTTTAGAAATTAGGAATTAGAAATTATGTTACAAAATAGACCACCCATAGTTGTCATCTTGGGCCATGTAGACCATGGCAAAACTTCTCTTCTTGATGCCATTAGAAAAACCGACGTTGCCGCCCGTGAAATCGGCGGTATAACTCAAAGCACCTACGCATTTCAGACAAACGGCATCACTTTCATCGATACGCCGGGACACGCTGCGTTCTCTCAAATGCGCGCTCGTGGGGGGAAAATTGCCGATCTGGCCATTCTGGTTGTTTCCGCAATTGATGGAGTCATGCCCCAGACCCAGGAATCCATAGCTGCCGTCAAGTCTGCCGGCATTCCCATGATTGTGGCCATTAACAAAATGGATCTCCCCGGCGCCTCTGCAGACATCGTTAAATCCCAGCTAGTCGAAAATGAAGTGTTAGTCGAAGGTTTCGGAGGAGACGTGCCGGTTGTGCCCGTGTCCGCCAAAACTGGCACCGGACTGCCTGAACTTTTGGAGATGATAAATTTGGTTTCTAGCCTTCAACCTCCAATTTCCGATCCATCCGGTTCTCTTGAGGCAGTGGTTTTAGAGTCTCACTTGGATACCCGCCGTGGCCCTTTAGCTACCTGCATCGTCAAAAACGGCACTCTAAAAACTGGTCAGGAATTATTTTTAGACAAATTGGTCGGCAAAGCCAAAGCTCTGTCTATTGATCCCGCTCTGCCCTCTACCCCCGTCGAAATTCTCGGTCTCACCTCTGTCATCCCTGTGGGGTCCGTTTTAAGTTCTACCATCACTAAAATATCACCCCCTTTAGTTCCCCCTCTTAATTTAAGAGGGGGAAACCCGAAGGGAGAGGGTGATACTGTAAGGCTTATCCTCAAGGCCGACACTCTCGGTTCCCTCGAAGCTATCCTGGCCTCCTTGCCTGTTGAAATCGAAGTTGTTTTCTCTGGCACAGGGGACATCACCGAGTCAGACGTCTCAATGGCCCAGTCCATCAACGCTCATCTAGTAGGTTTCGGTGTCAAAATTCCCGGGAGCGTCGCCAAACTAGCCGAAACTGAGAAAATTACCATCCGCAATTTTAAAATTATTTACGAGTTGTTGGACGCCGTTGGGAAATTGATCCATTCTCCAGGGACAGAAGTTATTACCGGTCGGGCCCAAGTTCTGGCCGAGTTTAAAATAGACAACTTACGAGTAGCCGGTTGTAAATGTACAGAAGGGGAAATATTCAAGACCGATTCGGTTCGGGTTGGCGACAAGCTCACCAAAATAAAGTCCCTCAAAATCGGCAAAAACGAAGTCGAAAAAATTAAAACAGGTCAGGAATTCGGGGTCGTTTTTTCTCCCCCAGTTGACTTCAAGGTTGGCGATACTATAATTGCCGTCACAATCCATGGCGCCAGTTGATACCAATCAATTTAAGGGCCTGCTGGACTCTGCTCATTCGGTAGCCATTCTCCTTCCCAAAAATCCGGAAATAGACGCCGTGGCCGCCGCCCTCTCCCTCAAACTTTCTCTGGATCAATTCGGTAAATCCGCCTACGTGTCCTGTGCCGACCCCATGACGGTAGAGTTTCACCGTCTGGTTGGAGCGGATACGGTTATTTCTAATTTCGGCAGCCGCAATCTGGTTATTACTTTTCCCGGTCAAACAGAAATTGTAGATAAAGTCAGTTATCATCTGGACGATCGGGGCGAACTAAATCTAGTTATCACTCCCAAACCCAACACTCCGGGCATTGACCACCGTAAATTGAATTTCATTTCAGGAGGCGCTCAAGCCGATTTGATCATACTGGTTGCGGGTGCAGAAACTCCGGAAGTTTTTGCCCAGACTAAACAATTTTTCATCAGCGGTTCCGAAGAAGTGGCTCGTCTTCTCGAAACCCTTAAACTTCCTGTTTCTAATGACGCCGCTTCCAACCTCTTGGCTGGAATAGAAAAATCTACTTCCAATTTTACGGCCAACGTTACTGCCGACACTTTTGAAATAGCCGCCGCTCTCATGCGCCACGGTGCTCGCCGCCACGACGTCTACACCCCCCCCGTCTCTACTATGAACTCTGAACCAACTAACCCTGAACCATCCCCGGATTGGTACTCCCCCAAAGTCTTTTCCGGAACTACCGTTTCATGATTTGTGTTATAATATTGGCAGTAAGAGACATTAACGGGAGTTTGTTTCGCAATTAGGAACTCACTTTCGCCCTATCTCTTCCTATTTATTTTTTAGAAATTAGAAATTAGAGCTTAGAAATTAACGATAATATGGCACTCGATCCAAAATCAAAAGTAGACGTCATCAAGAAATTTGCCCAGGGCAAAGGGGATACCGGTTCTCCCGAAGTTCAGGCCGCCCTTCTGACTGAAAAAATCAGCAAACTCACTGAACATTTGCAGGCCCACAAAAAAGATGAGCATTCCCGCCGCGGCCTCTTGTCCATGGTCAACAAACGCCGCAGATTATTATTCTACTTACAAAAGAAGGACATTAAAAGATATAATGACCTCTCCAAGAAATTGGGTTTATCTAAATGAAATTAGTCAGTAAAACTTTAGAAATAGCCGGTCGGACTTTAAGTTTTGAATTCGGTAAATTGGCTCAGCAGGCCACTTCTGCCGTGGTTGCCCGTTATGGTGATTCTACGGTTTTCGCCTCTGTGGTTATGGGCCGCGAGGATCTGACCAAAGATTACTTTCCCCTGTCTGTCGAATATCAGGAACGCCTCTACGCCGGCGGCCGCATTAAGGGTTCCCGCTGGGTCAAGCGCGAGAGGAACACCGACGAAGAAACTTTATCTGCCCGTCTGATAGACAGATCCATCCGTCCCCTGTTCCCCAAAGATTTCAAAAACGAAGTCCAGATTGTTGTCATGGTCTTGTCCACTGATACCGAAAACGACACCGACGTTTTGGCCATCAACGCTGTTTCCGCCGCTCTCGCCGCTTCACCCATTCCCTGGAGTGGCCCCGTGGCCGCTGTCCGCATTGGATTAGAAGAAGGCAAATTAGTCGTTAATCCCAAAAACGGCAACCGCGACGGAGTGACTTTGGATTTAGTGGTTTCTAGTTCCAAAGACCTGGTACCCAT
>ERZ1292625.4289-Hain-H41-01um-R1-4289-length-10795-cov-13_pt1 | contig 10795 bp, 14 predicted proteins | sample MGYA00564400_ERZ1292625 | MGnify/ENA primary metagenome ERZ1292625 (study PRJEB36523, sample SAMEA6512639) | groundwater metagenome | collected 2019-01-08 | study: AquaDiva: Metagenomics assemblies of 32 groundwater samples
AGGCTAATAGCCTACAACCTAAGAGTAATTTTCAAGATGACTTTCTACTAAGCCAGACCTACCAAAAGGTTTATATACAAATTTATATGTTCTTTACCTAAGAAATATTTATATAGTGAGCCAAATCCCCAAAAAAGAGGTAACAAAATGGTTGAATTGATTAGTATTAAGAACCTAAGTACTGAAGGTAAACTATTTCTTCTTAAAGAATTAGGGTACGATTCTGATGGGACTTTTGTTACTGATAAGGGGGGCATTAAAGTTTGTGACCGGTATATTGATGAGCCAGTAAAAATTAATAATATGTTAATTTTTCCAGGAAGTACAATCATTTTAGATGATAACCCCTTGAGTATAGCTAGCTATCTTGAGGAGTTTCCAGATGCATTCTAAAGAACAGAGTTTAATACCTAATGTTGCCGAGGGAGTAACTAAAGGGGTTCTTTCTTGGGGAAAAGAAGAAATAAAAACTTTAGCTAAAAATTTTCTTGATAAAAAATTAATTTTTATTAATAATAAAGAAACAATCGATTTAGTTAAAGAGCAACTTAAAAGTGGAGACTGGTCACTTTGCAAACAGTATCTTAAAGATAAAAACTTAAAAATATTAGTTCAATTGGGATTAACATTAAGAAAATTAGAATCAAAACCAGAACAATTACAAGATTTAAAAAATAAAATTGTGAATAAATACGGGGCTAAAGGAGTACATGTTGCAGAGGTTGTTCAAAATGGCATTCTTACAGAATTTGTCGGGAGCATTGCAAGCAAAGCTCATTCAGAACATCAAATAATCGAATCAGTAGAAAATATATTGCTAAACGTAGATAAATTTTTTTTATTTATTAAATCCACCGATTCTCCCGAAAAGAAAGTACAAGAAATAAATATTAAATTACAAGCAAACAATCCAGATGCAATAATCTTATTTAGTTATAAATCAGCGATTGAAACTTGTAAACAGATTAAAATTCTTTTAGAAAGTGATTTAAAGAACTATTATTTAGAATCAAAAGAAGAAAAAGATAAATATTTAGTATTTATATTTCGTGAATCTGCAGATTTGTTCGAATGAGAATCATTTTTATTCATTTTTTTCTTAAATAAAAGTTTACCCAAAACAGAATTCATTGAAAAATTGCAACGTAAGCGTATATCCATTTAATTTTTTTTCAATTAAAGGATTAGGATGGATTAATTTTTTACTGGTCTGCCCTACTTTGAGAGTGATAATTTCTTTGCTAACGATTTCGCTTCTGGTTTTAACCACTAAAGCTTTTTGGTCGCAAGAAATTGCTTTTTCCTGTGAATCATAACAAACTAAATCTTTCTTGATAATCTCAATCGGAACAGCAATGTTTTTTCCTCCGCAATAATTAGGTATGGGGCGAACCGTCCAAGCCAATGCGCCAGCAGCTGCATAACTTCCTTGCCGACCATGTACTTTATAGCTTTCCCCATCGCTAGTTAAGATTTGAATATCTTTAATGTTACAGCTGGTTCCTGGGCAGTTAGTTACATTATAAAGAGAAGTTTCATCATAGACTATACATTTACTGTCAATACAGAATTCATTAGCTGTACACTCGCGGTGATCATCACACACTTCTGCACTGGTAGCTGCTTTTTCTGCATCGTATCCTTCAGTAGTGTCACAAATGGTATTATTGTTAACGTCTAAACAGCAGCCCCCCTCGGTAACAATGTGTGGGGGAGTACAGATAAAAGGTTTACTTTGTTCAAAGGATCCTTGGAAAAAGATAGCTTTTCCAATCGTTCCCTGAAGTAAAAAGATTACTCCAATAATTAATAAAACACTAACGACGGCAATGCTGATTATTTTTTTTGAATCTTGAGTTATTCCTGGTTTTATTTTTTCGGTTCTTTTTGCACTTTTAGTTTCTTTAGTTCCAGTTATGGCGAAATCAGCTGTTTTTGCAAAGTCAACTGTTTTAGTTCCTGTACCAATTTCTTCAGATTTTTCTTCTATCAGAGCTGGACGAGGAGCATTTGCTTTAAATTTTTCATAATTATGTTTAGCCGTTTCCTGGTAAGCCCATTTAATCTCTTCTTCTCCCCAGCCAGCTTTAAGTAATTCTTTCTTTAAATCGGCATATTTTTTCCCCTGTTTAATGTGTTTAGTAATATAATTTACAATTTCGGGATCTAAAGCGCCAGTTTTTTTCCGAGTAATATAATAAATTACGCCCCCGGCAACTAAAAAGACAATCGCAGAAATAATTAAAATCCAAGTAATTGTTTTTCGCTGGTTTAAGGTTTCTTGCACGGAATCTAAAGTAGTTTGGGTTTCTTCTATTTCTGTTTGCAGGCTGGATAATCCGGTTGCTAAGGTATTAGTTTGCGAGCCTACAGAATCTATACCTTGTTGGAAATCATTTTTTAAACTGGCAAAATTACTTTTTAGATTAGTTAATTCTCCTTTAAGCGTATTAATTTCGGTATTGGTCAAGCTGATTCCAGAAGTAGCCGTTGCTAAAGTGTTTTGAAGATTCTTTAAATCTTCTTCTAACAAAGTTATTTTTTGCTCCATAGTTGAAGCTTCTACGGGCGGTACGGGTAACGGCTCTGATTGGTTAGAAACTGGAACGAGCTCTTCTTCAGTTTCATTAAGAAAACAATTTCCAGTTAATTTATCACAATAAAACTGCCCTTCTATTTCTATATCTTTAAAATATCCCGAACAATCATAATCAGGCAGATCTCCCGTATCTGCGCAAGGAACTTCGGTATCAAAATCAGCTAAAGAAGAAACTGCTAACAGCAAAAAAACTATTCCAAACACTAAGCAAAGACTGCTTTTTTTCATAGTACCTCTTTTAATAGAGAGAAGATTATTTTTTGGTTTATATATTTATTGTTTGTTTTGGATTAAAATGAGGAAGAAGCGGAAAGAAAACATTTATATATCTTTAAGATTTTATTACCTCTTACGTATATTGATGTTTAAATATATATTTAAAAAAAGGAGGTTTTAGACAAAATGGTTCAAGCAGCTAAGAAAGTTGTTAACAAAGTGATTACTTACGCTTTTACAATCGGTGTAGTAATCGCTTTAGTGCTGGGGTTAATTTCAGCAATGCTTCCGCCAGAAATAACGCCGTGGTTAGTTAGTTTATTGATACTAGCAGGGGTTGTGGTTGGATTCTTTAATATTACCCCCAAAGAAGCTGAAAGCTATGTGTTATTTGTAACTGCAATTGTAGTTGTAACTAGCCTTAGTAAAGGTTCATTAATTGCTGTGCAATTTATTGGCCCTTACCTTGAGAGCATCTTATCCAGTTTAATGGCTTTCATCGTACCTTCAGCAGTAATTGTTGGAATAAAAGCAGTTATTAATTTAGCTGAAAATTAAGTTTTTTTTATTTTTTTTATTTTTTTTCTTTGTGTTTTGATAATTATTTGATAACAAACCAATATCAAAGGCACAATTCGAAAAGTGAGTGATTTTGCTCGTTTTTGTAATTAGCTTTGGCGAGTAGTTAAGAAATATTCTTGTTTTAAGCTCCTCTCTACTGCATTTCTTGTAAGTCCAAAAATAGAACTAAGAAAAAAGTGAGTGATTTGAGAAATGTATCACTCATAAAACGGATAGTGCCTAAAAATCGAAGATTATTTAAATTCTTAGATATTAATCCTTTAAAAGAGGAAACATGGATATTCGCATAAAAAAAGAAGTATTTCATAGATACCCTAATTTAAAAATTGCTTTTATTGCGGTTACGGATATTGATAACCGAACAAAATTAAAAGAATCAAAACATCTTCTTAATGAAGCAGAAAAACTCGTTCGGCTAACTTTTAATAAAGAAACAGTCAAAAGCCACCATTTAATTTCTCCGTGGGCGGTTGCCCGGCAGGAATTTGGCCGCAAAGCTAAACATTATCAAACTTCTGTGGAAAAGTTATTAGAAAAAGTGTTGTCGGGAAAAAGTGTTGCTGCTAAAGATACCCTCACAAACCTCATTCATTATCTTGCTCTAAAAAATATTGTGCCCTTTGCTATAGATGATCTAAAAAAAATAAATAAAGAGTTCACCTTTAGTATCGCCACTGGAAAAGAAAAAAAGAGATTATCGCCGGATTTAACTGAGGGTATATTTTATTGCCACGACTCTAAAACTATTCTGGGAACAAAATTAGATTACTGGAAAAATCCCAAAACCGCTTTAAGCACTAAATCAACTGCAGCTTTAATCCATTTGGATGCACTGCCGCCCTTGACGACTAAAAAAATTAAAGAAGTAGTTGATGAAGCCGGAAATTTAATCTCTGGTTTTTGTGGTGGGAAAGCTAAAATGTTTATCTTAGATAAAAAGAATAATCATAAAAAGATTTAAAGCTTATTTTATCTCGTAATTTATTTCTTGCACTAATCAGTATAAAAAAATAATATTTCTGATAAAATATATAAATAGTCTCTCTTTCTGATTCTTAATGGATTTTCAAAGCAAGATTATTGAACTGTTAGTTAAAGAAACGCGCTTGACCACAGAAGAATTAGCTGCTTTGCTAACTGTTCCTCCAGATCCAAAATTGGGCGACTATGCTTTCCCCTGTTTTAAACTAGGCAAAAATCCGCAGGAAGAAGCGCAAAAACTTAAAGAAAAAATAAAACTGCCCGAATATATTTCTAAAATAGAAGTTGCCGGAGCTTACTTGAATTTCTTTCTCAAGAATCATTCTTTGGCGGAGCAGACGCTTACGACCATCTATCAGCAGGCCAAAAATTATGGTAAAAAAAGTGATAATAAAAATAAAAGCCAAAAAATTGTGGTTGAATACTGCGGCCCTAACACCAATAAGCCGTTGCATTTGGGGCATCTTCGGAATATGGCTTTGGGCAATTCCGTCTGTAGAATTTTATCTTTTCAAGGAAATGAAGTATTTCCTGTAAATATTGTTAATGATCGGGGCATTCACATCTGCCAATCGATGCTGGCTTATCTTAAGTGGGGGAATAATAAATCTCCGGACAAGAAAGGAGACCACTTTGTAGGCGATTATTATGTCCTATTCTCAAAAAAAGCCCAGGAAGATGAAAACTTAAAACAGGAAGCACAGGAGCTGCTGTTAAAATGGGAGCAAGGAGATAAAGAAATAAAAACGGTCTGGAAAAAAATGAATTCTTGGGTCCTAGAGGGTTTTGCGGAAACTTACCATCGGTTTGGAATAAAGTTTGTTAAAGAATATTTTGAATCACAGTATTATCAACACGGAAAAGATTTAGTGCAGGAAGGATTAAAAAAGAAAATCTTTGAAATTGATCCGGCCGGAAATATTATTGCTCCGTTAGAAAAATATAAGTTTACCAATAAAGTGCTGCTGCGAAAAGATGAAACTTCGGTTTATATCACTCAAGATATGTATTTAGCTAATCTAAGATACCAAGATTTTAAATTTGATAAAATGATTTATGTGGTTGCGTCTGAACAGCGCCTTCATTTTCAGCAGTTGTTTAAAATTTTAGAATTATTAGAAAAAAAATATGCTAAGAATATGTATCATCTTAGTTATGGGTTAGTCCACCTTCCTTCCGGACGAATGAAATCAAGAGAAGGCACGGTTATTGATGCTGACGATATTATGGACGAAGTTTCTGCTTTAGCTGAAAAAGAAATATTGCTGCGGCACAAAGATCTCGGCAGCCAGGAAGTAAAAGAACGAGCTGAATCTATTTCCTTAGCAGCAATTAAATTTTTCATGCTGCAGACTGATGCAGTAAAAGACCTAGTCTTTAATCCAGAAAAATCCCTTAGCTTTGAAGGAGAAACTGGCCCTTATCTTCAATACACTCATGCCCGGGCTTGTTCAATCCTAGAAAAAGCAAACGATTTAACTCTTACTAACAATTTAGCTTTTGCTAATAATTTAACCATTACTAAACATATTAATTTTGACGCTTTTAACTTGCCAGAAGAAATAGCAGTAATAAGACATCTGTATAAATTTCCAGAAGTAGTTGAGAAAGCAGCTCAAACTCAGAAACCCCATTTGATTGCTCAATACTTGATTGCTTTAGCGCAATCCTTTAATGAATTTTATCATCAGTGCCCGGTAATATCTGAGCAAAAGAACCTCATGAAATCAAGAGTATTATTAGTGGACTGTGTACGACAAGTTTTAGATAACGGATTAAATTTATTAGGCATCGCTGCACTAAAAAAGATGTAAATTAAGGTATACCATGGCTTTTTCTCCTCTTTGTCAATTGAACCAGGGCTGTATGGGCTGCTGCGGGCACGATTTTGTTTCTAAAGCAAAAATTAAAGACGCTATCCGAAAGAACACCCAAGAGTTTAAAGCTGTAAATCCGCAGACCGAACAAGAATATTTGGCTTTTCGTGACCGTCGTCCGGCAATGGATTTACACCACGGGGTATGTAGGAATTTAATTGAAGAACACGGCTGGTTTACCTGTCCTTTGCATCCTGCCCTCCATGACGGAAAAGATCTGCGCTTAGGGCATTGCGATACCAATTATTTTTGCCGAACTGCCCAAGAGTTTATGACTTGGAATGATGGTCAGAAAAAAAGATTTTTTCAATTCATCAAAAGTAAAAAACGCAGTAATATCGATTATTCCTTAAAGATGGAAAACGGTTTTTTGCTGAAAGAATTTAAAGGCTAACTTCTGGGGGAGAATTAAATCTTTTCAATAAATAACTGCTGAATCCAATTTCAAATAAAGAACAGATTATCCCTGCTATAATTACTCCCATCCAGACCGCATTTGAAACGGTATTTAAGATATTTAAAATTAAACCGATCCCTACAAATAACACATTATTAAGAAGATGGTATAATGGAAGAACATACGCTATTTTTTCCACGCGCTGATGTTTGAACACCACCAGGGAAGTTAGATTAAAGAAAAAGAATAAGAAAGATAAAATAGCTAAAACTAAAGTGTAAATTCTATTGGTTGAATCAAGAAAAGCAAAGGTGCTGTTAAAAGTGTTGCTTAGAAAAATAAAAGCATTATCTGCCAAACTAATAAAGCCAAAAATTAAGGCTGTAATTAAATAAACTTGTAAAAACTTTTTCTTTTGTTTCATGCAATTAAATTATTGTTTTCAGGTATATATTTCTTTCTGAACTTCCGGTAATAACAACCCCATCATCCTCCCTGCACTGCCATCACGATAATCGGGTCCTGCCCGGATAATCGAATGAAACCCTAATTTTTCATATAATTTATGAACCGCTCCAGCTTCCCAGCAATTAACATAAGCCGCGGTAGCGCCCTTTTTTTTAGCAATTCTTAATCTAGCTTTGGTAAGAGCCTGACCTATTCCCATTCTCCGTGCATCGGAAATAACAGAGAGATGGGTAAGTATTACATCTTCATCACAAACCTTAACCCGGTCAGTTAAAGTAAAGTCATTTTCAAAATATTCTATAAAAGCTTCCCCGCCAAATTCTTGTTGCACCCCCCTTAGATATCCAAGTAAATGGTCTTTCAGGTTTCTGTTTCGAGCATAATATAATTGTCTTTGCACAAAATCTGTTTCATAAATGGGGTCATCGCGTACAAAATCATAAGCGGCAAAACCAACAACTTTTTTTTCTATGGTCGCAACAAGAACATGGCTGTTTGCTAATTGTTCTTGAAACTGTTTTATATTTTCTTCAATACCCTCTCCTAAAGCAGGTAGAAAAGTTTCTCTGCAAAGCTGAATTACTGCTTCGTTTTGCTCTTCTGAACAAGTATCGATTATATATAACTTAGGCATTTTATTTAAAAATAGATGAAAATATTATAAATGTTCACTAAGATAACGCAATCTTTTTAAAACCGGCGGTTATTTGATAATTATTGGGCCTATGGTGTAATGGATACTAAATGTTAGCCAAAAAGCACAAGCGGCTTCGGACCGCTTAATCAGGGTTCGAATAAGCTTTGTTAATCAAAAGCAGAGCTTCGGTTTTCCCTGTAGGCCTATATTTATTTATACTAAAAGAGATTAAGATAGAATATATTTAAAAAAAACAAAAAATAGGTGATTTAAATGGAAAAAATTCTTATTAATCAAAATGTAGCTATTCTCTGTGATGGAAATAATATTGAAAGGAGCATTCATGAACAAAGCAAATCAGTTACAACCATGATTAATTTTGACACGCTTATTCCTCATCTTCTTAATGGACGGGGATTAAACCGGCTAATTTATTTCCGTGAAGGAAAAAATATTTCTTCCAAATTAGCAGAGAGACTTCATCAAAATTATTATGGTTCAGTTATACCCTGTCATAAATCTGCGGACATTCCTTTGTCTATCAAAGCAACCCAATTATCTTCAAAAGTAGATACTATCATCATTATGTCCGGTGATTCGGATTATCTTGATTTGGTCGTGCACTTAAAATCAGAAGGGGTTCGGGTAGAGATTGCGGCAGTGCAGGAAACCTGCGCTAAAACCTTAATCGAAGAAGCAGACCATTTTTATCCCATCACCCGAGAAGACTGGTTCGTTTACAATCCGCCAAAGCAGCTTAAGAAAGCTTTCAAAAAGTAGGATTCTAACCCTCAAAACATTTATAAAACTGCTTTCTTTTTAGCTAGTTATGGTTCTTGAGAAATTAGGGGATTCATTAAAGAACACTTTAAGCAAGATTACTAAGTCTATTTTTGTAGATGAAAAACTAATTAACGAATTAGTTAAAGATTTGCAACGCGCTTTACTTCAATCAGATACTAATGTCCAATTAGTCCTTAAGTTTAGCGGAAAAATAAAAGCGCGCGCTAAAGAAAAAGCGCCACCCGGGATTACTAAGCGAGAGCAATTGATTAATATTGTTTATGAAGAGTTGACTAATTTCTTAGGTAAAGAAGCGCATGAAATTAAAATTTCCAAGAAACCGACCCAGATTATGCTGGTGGGTCTATTTGGCAGCGGGAAAACCACTACTGCCGGAAAATTAGCTAAATTTTTCAAAAAAAGAGGATCTAAAGTTGCAGTTATGCAGACGGATACGTGGAGACCTGCAGCCTACGAACAATTGAAACAGTTAGCCGAAACTGTGGGCGTTGATTTTTTAGGAATTAAAACTGAAAAAGATCCGACTAATATTTATCTGGCGTTTGAGAAAAAAATTAAAGAGTATGATGTGGTTATTATTGATACTGCAGGAAGAGATGCTTTATCTACTGATTTAATTGAAGAATTAAACAACCTTCAGGGAATAGTTAAAGCGGATGAAAGATTATTAGTTATTTCTGCCGATATTGGACAAGCTGCCCAACAGCAGGCTCAAACTTTCCATGACACTTGCAGAATCACCGGAGTAATAGTTACTAAAATTGAAGGTACCGCCAAAGGGGGAGGAGCCTTATCCGCGTGCGCAGTTACTAATGCGCCCATTACCTTTATCGGCGTTGGAGAAAAAATCGATGATTTAGAAATCTTCCATCCCCAGCGGTTTGTAGGCAGGCTTATCGGCATGGGCGATTTGGAATCTTTATTAGAAAAAGCCAAAGAAGCCATTTCCGAAGAAGAAGCCAAAGATTTACAGGAAAAATTTTTGCAGGGAGATTTTAATCTGGTCGATCTGTATCAGCAGATGAGTTCTTTAAAAAAAATGGGCTCCTTCCAAAAGATTATGGAGATGATGCCGGGCATGGGTTCTTTAAAACTGCCTAAAGAGATGCTCGATGTACAGGAAGGAAAGCTAGAGCACTGGAAATATGCCATGGATTCCATGACCAAAGCAGAATTAGAAGACCCAGAGATTATTACTGCCGACAGAATTGACCGCATTGCTGCTGGTTCGGGATTAAAGATAGGTGAAGTACGAGAATTATTAAAACAATACCGCCAAAGCAAGAAGTTGATGAAGATGTTTAAGGGCGAAGGCGACATCAATAAAATGATGAAAAAGATGGGCGGAAAGTTACCGAAAGGGCTGGGAAGATAAATTTCTTTTGTCGTAGGGTTGAACGAAGTGAAATCCTACTTGAGTGAATTTCGATCAAACCTTTGCTGAACGAAGTGAGCGCAAAGGTTGGTGATGCAGAAGATGGGTGGGAAACTGCCTAAAGGACTAGGAAGGTAATCAAAAAAGTGTTAGAAAATAAATTTTGTCTTTAAACTTGTTAATCGGATTATTCCAAATGTTTTCCTTCTATGGGCAGTTCTTTTCTAAAGCCGCAGTTCTTGCAGTACCAGACTTCAAAAAACCCGTCGGCAAATTTATGTTGGCCTTCATGTAATTTCTGATGGCATTCCGGACATTCGGTAATCATAAGCAAGAAATCTTTTAATGGTTTAAATAGTTTTGTACTGTTAACTAAAGTCTTCCAACTTGTCTTAAGATATATCTTAGTTGGTCGATACGAATAGTTCTTTGGTGGGGAATGCCTGAAATATACGTCCCTCCCTGAGTTAAAACTTTAATATGTTTACCCCCTTCTTCTAATCTGAATCCTTCTATTTCTAAATAGTTTTTTAGCTCGTTGAATTTAACTTCTCCAAATCGTTTGTTTTTGATCATTTCTTTTATTATTTTCCAACCCGCCATATTCAGTAAAGAAGTTTTTAGTATTTAAATAGATTACTAAAAATTAATTTGTCAAAAGTTTAGATTTCAATAATTTTTTGCAGCCGCACCTGCGGTGCCTTGAAGCTCGCTTACGCTCGCACGACGTACCCCACGCAAAGCATTGTTGCGGTCGCCTACGTTACGCTCATCGGCATAGAAGTTAGAGCTGCTGTTGAAACTGTTGAGCCAACAAGCCCGCGCAATTGGACTTTCTTTTGCGTGTTTTTTAACATAA